>VAOZ01030280.1_pt1 | contig 18490 bp, 20 predicted proteins | sample 3394041 | NCBI WGS metagenome assembly VAOZ01 (sample SAMN08290431, study PRJNA428436) | hydrothermal vent metagenome | isolation source: Deep-sea hydrothermal vent chimney | place: Indian Ocean: Southwest Indian Ridge
TAACCAGAAATTTTTCTAACTGGATTAATTTAGATAAAGTTATTGATAAAAGTCAGTATTACACAACTATGGGTGTTGATAGAATTGCGGGATGCGAAGCTGTTAATAATGGAGTAATTATAGATGTTGGGAGTGCGATAACTGTTGATATAGTTTCTAGTGGTAATTTTAAAGGTGGGTATATCTGTTTAGGTTTAGATCAAAGCAGACAAAGTTATCTAAATATCTCGCCACAATTAGATTACTCATATAATTTCGAGCAAAATTTTGATAAAATACCAAAAAATTCTCGAGATGCAATAACATACGCACAATTAGGATTACTATATAAAGATGTTTTAAGTTACAATTTACCGATTTATTTGACTGGTGGTAATAGCATTAAATTAAAATCTGTTTTTAAAAAAGCGATAATAGACGATAAATTAATTTTTAAAGGGATGAAAAATATTATGAAAAAAGTACATTTATGCTAACAGTAGCACTCCCAAAAGGACGAATTGCGGATGAGACTCTAGAGATTTTTATGCAAATATTTGGTAATAAATTTATATTTGATGATAGAAAATTAATTTTACAAACAAAAAATTTTAAATTTTTACTAGTTCGCAATCAAGATGTTGCAACTTATGTATATCACCAAGCAGCAGATATTGGTGTAGTTGGCTTAGATACACTTGAAGAGCAGGGACTTGATGTTATACGTTTGCTTGATTTACGTCGTGGAATCTGTAAGGTAGCTATTGGTATGAAAAAAGGTGAAACGCTTGATCTTAGTAAATCACAAATTAGAGTTGCTACTAAGATGGTAAATATTACAAAAAGATATTTTTCAGAACGTGCTGTTGGTGCAAAAATCATTAAGCTTTATGGCTCAATTGAGCTTGCACCTCTTGTCGGTTTAGCTGACATGATAGTAGATGTAGTACAAACTGGAGCAACTATGAAACAAAATGGTTTAGAGGTAGTTGAAGATATCATGGAATCATCTACATATTTAATAGCCAATAAAAATAGTTTTTTTGAGAAAAAAAGTGAAGTTTTAGATATTTATGAAAAAATCGAGCAGATAATAAAAGCATAATATTAAAAATGTGTTATTGTATTTTGTATAAATAGTATTAAAATAGTAAATAAAAATATTGCACCTGCTTTGTTATATGTTTTGTTTGCTAAAATAAACAAAAGAGCAATAGATGCTCCAACCATAATCATAATATCAAAAGAGGCTTTTTGTAGATTTATTGTTAATGGATGTATAAGTGATGAGCCACCAAGTACCATCGAAAAATTTGCCACATTTGATCCGATAATATTTCCTATACTCATATCGGCATTACCTTTTTTAATTGCAACAATAGATACAACAAGCTCAGGCAAAGATGTACCTAAAGATATAAAAAGTAGCCCTATTATCCACTGACTAATACCAAATGATTTTGCAATATCCGAACCACTTGTGATAACATAGTTTGCTCCACCAATAATTAAAATAAAACCAATAATAAGTAAAAAAATAGTTCTAATCCAAGAAAATTTTTCTTTAGATAAAAAGGTATCAATCTCGCCTTTTAAATCATTTTTTGCACTTGTAAATAAAAAGAAAATATAAGCGATCATAATTAAAATAAAGAGTAAACCATCTAATTTACCAATTGTTTTATCTTGTAGCATAAGTAAAAAAATCACAACAGGCATAATAACCCATGCACTATCTTTTGAAAACAGATCTCTTTTTGGAGTAAGATTTTTTGATATAAAAAGCACAACACCTAAAACAAGTGTTATATTAAAAATAATGCTACCTATTGCATTAGATACTGCCATGTCGCTTTTGTGGGCATATGATGCCATCATAGAGGCTGCCATCTCTGGTAAAGATGTTCCAAATGCAATCAAAGTGGCACCAATAACAAAGTGCGATATATTAAAATGTAATGCTATTCTCTCAGATTCTTTAATAATAAAATTTGCACCATAAACCAGTGCAATCATGGATAAAATAAAAATAATAAAATCCATAATTATTCTTCAGCTCTGACAATTAAGCTATCTGGTAAATTATATTGTTTAATTAATTGCACCTCTTTTTGTCGCATTTCACCATTATCTATTGTATGGTCATATCCCAAAGTATGAAGCATTCCATGAATAAACAAAAGAGCTAATTCATCAGTTAAAAGATGACAATATTTTTGACTATTTTTTTTAACATAATCATAAGAAATAATTATGCTTCCTTGTAAAGGGGCATTATCGTATCCAAAACTAAGCACATCCGTATGCTTATCAATATGGCGATATTGTTTATTTATTATTTGTATATCATGATTGTTAGTTAAAATTAATTCAAAATCTTTAGAACTAATGTCACCTGCAATTTTTTTTAGCAAAGAGATATCAATCTTAGATATAGTTTTATTTTCAAAATCAATCATAAAAAGAATTATATCAAAGATATGAAGTTTTATCTACTATTAATTTGATAAAACTTCATATAAAAAGTTATTGTAGATTTTGAAATGCTGAAACTGCTGCACCCCAATTATTTGTATTTACGTGACGAACATAATCTTTATTTTTAATATATGGATAAGCCACAGAAATAGACACAACTACTATAATTAAAATAGCTAATTGTATAAAAGATACCTTTTGAATATCCTCTTTTATTCGTATTTCACATACACCACCTGGACAATTTTTTGCTTTTTGTCTTGTAATTAACTCATATAAATTACAACCAAGGCAAATTCCAAGAGCTGATTCAAAAAAGAAAAATATTAGACATGCAAAGCATAAAGAAAGTCTGATATCGCCACCTTTATTAATAAGGACGAAAAAAAGCATTCCAGATGCAAGCAAAATACCGATTGCCCAAGCAAATTTCTTTTGTGGAGCACCGACATAGTCAGGTTTTTGATTACTTACAATTAATCTTGCTAGTACCATATATGGTGCATATTTTGGATTAATAAATACTCTTATAAAAAATTCTGTAAAAAAAGTAAATGTAAATAAATCTGTTACAAAATCATTATGATGTAAAAATACAAACATTAAACCAGTATATGAAAATAAAAACATGATTCCAGCACTCGCTCGCGCCTCTCTTTCATTAATCATTCTAGTTGGATATCCTGCAACTATTTCTCCAAAATTAAAGTACTTTCCCATATTTTGAGTCCTTTTTATCTATGTCATGTAAAATTACCGATAATTATACAATAACTATATTACAAAAAACTAAAATTATTGATTTAAATATATTATTTACTTATATACATGTTATATTTGTTATAATGATTGCATGAGAAGAAGAGAGTTTATTAAATATAGTGTTATTTTGTTAGGTTCAACACTTTTTGCTAAGAATTATTATGCTTTACATGTAAAGATATTAAAAGAACCGTTTCAAACCATCGCCAAAGTTCATGATGACCTTTTTACGCCTAGTGCTGGGATGCCAAGACCGCAACTGTTTAATGCTATTGGATTTTTAAAAGGTGTTATGCAAGACCCAAGAGTTCAAGCTAGTCAAAAAGAGTTTATTAAAGATGGAGTTAAATGGCTAAATATGACAACAAATAAGTATTATCAAAAAGATTATATTAATTTATCAGTAGAAAAAAGAGAAAAAATTTTAAAATCAATTTCACAAAAAGAGTGGGGTAATGATTGGCTTTGGTATATTATGAATCATGCATTTGAAGCTATGCTAAGTGACCCTATATATGGTGCAAATACGAAACAAATTGGTTGGAAATGGCTTGATTTCATTCCTGGTGAGCCACGTCCACCAAGGGTAAATTCTTATGTATGATATATGTATTGTAGGCAGTGGGGCAGGGGCTGGTCCAATTGCTTATGAATTAGCACATAATGGTCAAAAAGTTGTTGTATTAGAAAAAGGTCCACATTATGTACGAGAAGATTTTTTTAAAGATGAGTTAGCCATTAGGCGAAATGTTTATACTCCGTTAAAAAATCAACAACAACACGTTGTACAAATTCAAAATGCAGATGGAAAATGGATTAGTACGCAAACAAAAAATAGCAATTGGAATTTTTGGAATGGCTCTATGGTTGGTGGGTCGTCCAATTTAATGAGTGGTTATTTTTTAAGATTAAAACCAAATGATTTTAGATTAAAAACTACTTACGGTGCTATAAAAGATACAAATATCGTAGATTGGGTCATTAGCTATGATGATTTAGAACCATATTACGATAAAGTAGAAAAAATTGTTGGCGTATCTGGCAGAATCGTTAAACATCCTTTTATGGAGCCACGATCAAGTGATACTTTACCATTTCCTCCATTATGGGAACAACCAATTTCATCATGGATAGACGCTGCATGTATAGAACTAGGCTTTCATCCGATACCAACTCCAAGGGCAATTTTACCACATAATGCACTTGGAAGATTTGGTTGCTCATATTCAAATTTCTGCGGTAGTTACGGTTGTGCAACAGGAGCTAAAGGTAATGCACGTTCAGCACTGCTTGATAGTGCAGTTGCAACTGGCAATTGTACTATTATCAGTAATGCCTTTGTGTTTAAAATCGATAGTGATAGTAAAAAAGCAACTAGAATTGATTATTTTGATAAGCAAGATGATATCAAAAGTATCAAAGCTAAGATATATGTTATAGCTTGTCAAGCGATTGAGAGTGCAAGATTACTATTAAATTCAAAAAATAACTATTTTATACATGGAATGCTAAATAATCATAATCAAGTTGGAAAAAATCTGATTTTTTCAGCAGGTGGAACAGGTAATGGTGTATTTACATTTAATAATCTTCCAAAATCAAAACATAAGGAATTGATGGTAAGAGGCGCATTTGTTAATCGCTCCTTACAAGATTGGTATGAATATGATAATCATGAAAAAACTATTAAAGGCGGAACTATTGACTTTTTATATGAAAGTGCTAATCCAACTTATAAAGCCATGACTCAAATTTATGATAAGAACTCAAATCTTATTTGGGGGCAAAAGCTTCAACAAAAGTTAAAACATTCCTTTTTATCATCAAGAGTTTTAAATTTTGAAATCTTTAATGATTGGTCGCCTACTGATGATTGCTATGTGAGCGTAGATGAGAGTGTGAGGGATAAATGGGGGATTCCAGTTGGTTTAGTTAGGTTAAATAGCAATCCTCATGACGAGGAAGTTGGCAGGTTTTTAGCTAAAAAAGCGGTTATGGTTTTAAAAAAAATGGGAGCTATTAATATAACTAGTGATATCTCGCCATCCCCACCAACTAATCTTGTTGCTGGTGGATGTCGTTTTGGAGACGATGAAAAAAATTCGGTTTTAGATAAAAACTGTAAAGCTCATGCATTGGATAATTTATATGTTACAGATGGTTCGTTTATGCCAACTGGAGGGAGTGTGCCATATACTTTTACGATCTATGCAAACTCTTTTCGTGTTGCTGATGAAATTAAAAAAAAGTTTAGCTAAAATTACACTATGAAAAATAATAAAAAAGCAATTTGTATTATGAGCGGTGGCATGGATTCTACGTTATGCGCGTACATGCTAAAGGAGCAGGGCTATGATATCATAGCCCTGCATTTTAATTATTATCAAAGAACAGAATCTAAAGAGTTGTCTTGTTTTAATAATATTTGCAATAGCTTACATGTAAAGAAAAAATATATTTTGGATATAGATTTTTTTAAAAATCTTGGTACTTCGGCATTGGTCGATAAAAATATTGATGTTCCAATAAATGGTATTGAAGATGAAGTTCCTATAACTTATGTACCATTTAGAAATGGTATATTTTTAAGCATGGCAGCAGCTTTGGCTGAAAAAGAAGGCACTCAAGTAATTGGCATCGGCGTAGTTCAAGAAGATAGCAGTGGATATCCAGATTGTACAGAAACTTTTATACAAAGTATGCAAAAAAGCATAAATATTGGAACTAAAAAAGAGATGCATCTTGAGATAAAAATGCCATTAGTGTATTTAAAAAAATCTCAAATAGTTAAAGAAGCTTTAAAACGTAATGTTCCACTAGAGCTTACTTGGAGTTGCTATCAAAATGAAGATATTGCGTGTGGGATCTGTGATAGTTGTAGATTAAGACTTCGTGGTTTTAAAAATGCAGGAATTAAAGACCCAATTAAATATGAATAAGTATTTTTTCTATAATAATTTAAAAGTTAATGTTATAATCAATAAAAGATTAAAGCATAGTTATATTCAAATTGTAAACTCTCAAGAGATAACAATTAAAACACTAAAAAATTCTAAACAATTTATTTTACATCTAATTCAAACAAAATATATATGGATTTTAAAACATATACAGCGTTTAAAGTCTAAAATATCACATGAACAACATATAGATGAGATATTATTATTTAATAAAATTATTAATATTAATAAATATGATAATAAACAATTTCAAACTAGATTATTAAAATTACAAACTTTAAATAAACAAAAGAGAGTGAAATTATATGATGATATTTATAGATTTGAATCTAGACAATATATCGTAGATAGAGTTGCATATTTTAGTCAGATTATGAACCTTATACCTAGTAAAATATTATTTAGAAAAATGAAAAGGAGATGGGGGAGTTGTAAAAGCAATAAAGAGATAACTTTTAATATCTATCTTTTAAGACTACCAAAAGAGTTAATAGATTATGTTATAGTGCATGAAATAGCGCATATTAAGCATATGAATCATTCAAAAAAATTTTATATTTTTTTGAAATTATATCTAAAAAATAGTGATGATTTAAAACAGAAAATTACTCATTTTATAATAACGCCACTACAATAGCGTAGCATATAAAAAAGAAAAGATGAGAGGCTCCCTCAAAATAATTTGTCTCGCCATCATCAGTTGTTTTCCAAGCTAAAATAACTGTTAAAATTAAAGCACCGATTTGAAAAGGATTAAAATCAAGCGAAAGAGGTGTTTTTGTTAAATTGGATAAAGCCACTAAAATAGGAACAGTTAGCATTATTGATACAGTCGATGCTCCCATGGCAATATTTATAACTCTTTGAATCTGGTCATTTTTAGCCGCTTTAATTGCTGTTACCATCTCTGGGGCCACAGATATGATAGCAATTATTAAACCAGCTAAACCGATTGGAAAATTATACTTTATGACAAAAAGCATGCCATCATGAGCAAAAATTTCAGCTATAATTCCAATAATGGTAATTAATCCCAAAATTGTTAGAAAATTTATAAAAGTACTTTGTGTCTCAAAAGCATTTTTATAAGTATGTTCAATGTGTGAAGTTTTATCATGTTGCTTGTATTTAAAAATTCTACTCCTCGCAGTTGATTTAAAAAAATGTTTATGAGTTTTAGTCTGAAAAATTACTATAACTATATAAAATAAAAATAAAACTATAGCTATTAAGTTTGATAGCAATAGCAAATGATGATTGTTTCCTTTGACATATTGAAATACACTTGGAATCAATAATGCCGATGAAGCAACTAATAAAATAGTTGTATATGTGCTTGAAGTATCCTCATTATGTTCTTGTTCTTTAAAAGATAGACCGCCGATAAAAACAGCAAGTCCTAATAATACATTTAAATCGACTATAATTGCGGAGATGATGCCACCCTTGACCGTCTGCATAGCATGGCTTGTATGCGTGGACGTAACTAATACCATAAATAGTATGATGATTTCAACAATAACAGCACTAAAAGTGAGTACACCACTAGCATAAGGTTCATCTAAACGATGAGATAACACCTCAGCTACTTCTGAAACTGTAATAGACAATAATGCTATACTAATAGATGAAAAGAAGATTGAAACATATATATCTTGAAAATAAAAATGTAAAAACAGCATGATAATAGAAAATACTATACCAAATACAAATGTTTTGTGATGTAAAAAGATTAGTTTAAAATATGAGGGTGGTTCCTTGTTGGTATCAGATGTCAATCATGCACTCCTATAAATCAAAAGTTAATTGTTGTTGTTTTGATATAAAATTATTATGATCTAAAAAACTCTTATCTTGTCCTGCAATTAGTGCAAAATGGAATCTTTTTAATTTTAATATCTTGATTATATCTAATTGAGTATCATAAGTAAATATATTTGTCATATCTTGCACCATATCTACATTTTTTGTGGGCAAGAGATAAATTGTGTGAGCCCAATTTGCTTGTTGTCTTAAAAAGTCAATTTGCAAAGATATTGGTTTAAGACTTGGTTCAAAAATAAGAACTTTGTCGCTATTGCCAAACTCTTGTTGTTGAAAATTATTATTAACGAAGATGGCCTCAAAATGCTTTATAGTTGTAAAAGATAAGATTGAAAAATTGATCCTTTCATTTTTAAATAATTGTAATAATCTTTGTAGATATGGTATAAAAAATGGAGATAATAGTTTACGTCCATAAAAAATATTGTCATATATAAAAGATGTTTCAAAAAGTGTTTGTTCAATAATATTAATTTTTAAAGAGGTTGTATTGGATAGATGCTTTATGTTAATAAAAATATCTTTATAGCAAAATGAATCACTAAATAACACAAGAGTATTTTGATCTATATTTTGTAATATATTAAAAATATTAAAAATATCGCCCTCAAGAATTTTTACCGATTTATGAGTTGTTATTTGTAAGGCAAGTTTTATAGTTATATCATCACATTCATATGCTTTGCAATTTATACTTAGTAGATTAAATCTTATGATTTTAATCATTGCAATTATAATATTATCAACTTTAATCCAAGCAATTTCATTATCAGTTATTTTTGTATTAAAATCAAATAAGATACAATAAGCACCTTTTTTAATCGCATCAGGTATATCGTCATCATTTTGCGCAATAAAAAGATCACCTCGTTTTAAAGATGATAATTTGTAACAAACTGATTCAAAGGAACTAACAAAAGGTTTATTTAGTAATTTTGCATCTGTCAATGCTACGATATTTTCTAATCTCATCCAATAGATGTCCCTGGCCGTTTGTGAAATTCCACACGAATTAATGATAATCCATCTTCATCTTTAGCAGCAAGAAGCATCCCCTCAGATATAAGACCCATTAGCTTTACAGGTTTTAAATTTGCAACAACACATATTTGTGTATTAATTAATCTATCTGGCGTATAAAATTCCTTAATACCAGCTATGATCTGTCTCGGTTTTTCTTCTCCTAAATCAACTTGTAATCTTAACAGTTTCTTACTTTTAGGCACTTCTATGACCTCTAAAATTGTTCCAACTTTTAATGATGTTTTGAAAAACTGTCCTATCTCAATTAATCCATCATCTAAATTATTTTCAAATTTAGTTTTAGGCGTGGTTACCATTTTTTTAATAGTATTTTCTTTAAGCGTGGCAACTTCTTCCTCTATACGTGGAAACAATGGTGGAATTTTTTTAATATTAAATGGCTGTAATAACTCTTGACCTAATGCAAGAGTTTGATATGAATTAGTATTAATATTAAAGGATAGTGCGTCAGCAATAGTTGATGTTGTTTTCGGCATAATTGGATACAAAAATAGCGATGCTTTTGCTAAAATATTAGCAACCAATGCAACAGTTGCCATGGCCTCATCTTTTTTATTTTCTTTTATTTTAATCCAAGGTGTGTATGTTTCAATAGCTTTGTTTGCAATACTAAAAACTCTCCATAACTCTTCAAGATATTTATGAAATTGTAATTTATCAATATAACTAGTTAGTGATTGTAAAATATTTGCAACCTCATTAAACTCTTTAGTGTGATATTTCAATACATCTTTACTATCAATATAAAAATTTGAATATTTTTCACTCATACCAATAATGCGGTTTAATAAATTTCCAAGATCATTTCCAAGATCAGAATTAATGCGATCAATTAATGCTCGTTTTGAAAAATCTCCATCTTGTCCAAAAGGAACTTCTCTAAGCATAAAATATCTAAAATTTTCAGTTCCATAAAGGTCACAGACCTCTTTTGGTGCTATAACATTACCTTTTGATTTGCTCATTTTTTCACCATCACGTGTCCACCATCCATGCACGCCAATATGTTTTGGTAGTGACAAACCCAAACTCATTAAAAATGCTGGCCAATAGATTGCATGAAAACGTAAAATATCTTTACCAACTAAATGAATATCTGCTGGCCAATATCTCATATTATCTTCGGATGTACCATAACCCAAAGCCGTCACATAATTTAAAAGAGCATCTAACCAAACATACATCACATGTTTATCGTCATTTAAAAGCGAAGGAAGTTTTACACCCCAATCAAATGATGTTCTAGTTACAGACAGATCAAATAAGCCACTTTTTACAAAATTTATTACCTCATTTTTTCTTGAGATAGGTAAAATAAAATCTGGATTATTTTCATAAAATTCTAATAATTTATTTTCATAATTTGATAATTTGAAAAAATAACTTTCTTCTTCAACTATCGTAGTAAGGCGTCCACAATCAGGACAAAACTCCCCATCTATTAGCTGAGTTTGTGGAAAAAAAGTTTCACAACTTACGCAATAATGTCCAGAATAATTACCCTTATATATATCACCATTTTCGTACATGGTCAAAAAAGCTTTTTGAACACCTTTTGCATGATTTTTATCAGTAGTTCTTATAAATTTATCATAGCTAATATCTAAATCATCCCATAAATCTCGAAAAGTTTTACTAATTTCGTCAGCAAATTCTTTGGGCGATTTATTATTCTTTTTCGCTGTTTCTTCTATCTTTTGTCCATGCTCATCAGTTCCAGTTAAAAAGAAAACATCATCGCCTTTTAATCTTCTATATCTTGCAAGAGTATCAGCTATAAAAGTTGTATATGCATGCCCAATATGGGCTTCACCATTTACATAATATATTGGAGTTGTTATATAGTTTGTCATTGATTATTTATCCTCTTATCTTTGTTAAAATTGAAATCCACCCGTTTGTCCTTTTGACATTGAGTTATAAACACTACTTATATATTGATTGCGTACATCGCATTTTAAATATATCTGACATGCACTGCAACTTTGTACTTTTTTATTTTGTTGACATTGATATAATAAAACCAATTTTTCATCTAAATCTTTTTCAAATTTATTAGCGGTTTTTGTATTCATCAAGTACTCTTGTTATCTCATATTTAGAGCCAAAAAAACATGGCGAGGTATCGTGTACATGTGAACATGCTAGAGTTAAGAGATTGTTTTTACCGTCAATAGCAGATCCACCAGCTTTGCTATATATAAATGCAAATGGAAAAACTTCAAAAAGTTTTCTAAGCTTACCATTTGGTTTATCTGAAGTGGCAGGATATGAAAAAAGTCCTCCACCTTTTAATAAAATTTGATGAAGGTCTGGTACCATTCCACCAGAATAACGCAACCTATATCCCTCTTTAAAAAAAGAATCGACTAATTTTTTATGATACGGCTGCCAATTTTGCTGAGTTCCACCAGGTGCGTTTAGATTGCCTTTTTCATTTAGATGAATCTCTTTTATATACTCAAATTCATGATTTTGCAGAAGGTATAATTTAACTTTATTGCAAGCAAATACCATCTCAACACGAGGACCATAAACAATATAGCAAGATGCAACCATATTCTTTGCTTCAAAACTATTTTTGTATATTCCAAAAATAGAACCAACACTTAGGTTTACATCTACCAGTGATGACCCATCTAGTGGATCATAGGCGATAAAATAATCACCACTATCTCGAAAGCATAAAGCATCTTTTTTTTCTTCACTTGCTATTGTATTGATGCTTGGCACATGACTAAACTCCTCCTCTATAATCATGTCACATGTAATATCAAGCTGCAGCTGTATCTCACCTGAACTATTTTCTGATTCGCTGTAGCCAACATCTTTTGTATCTATTGCATCTTTAATTCGTTTTGCACTTTTTTGTATAGCATTAAATATATCATTCATTTTTAATCCTTTTTATAATAATTTTTTACCATTTTTAAATATCCAGTCTATTATTTCATCTATATTATTTAAATCTAAATAGGGTATATGGCTATATTTTTTTAAAAAATTATTATCTCTTAACTCTTTATTGACGGCTAATACATCTATAAATTTTAAATAATCATCTTCAATCTTTTTATAAAAAACTCCAATTCTGGGTATTAAAAAATCTTTATGACCCTCTATTAATAATATATCAAAATCTTTAAGCATAATTATAATTTCATCTAATGTTTTTTCTTTTTGTGAAAAATATGTAGTTCTTTTTGGAGATGTAACAATCACTTCAGCACCACACTCAAAAAACTTATAGCTATCTTTTCCCTCTACATCAAATCTTGCTTTATCTTTTGGATCATGTTTAATAATAGCTACTTTTTTATCGTAATTATTTTTTAATTGCTCAGCAATCTGAACAATTAATGATGTTTTTCCGCTATTTGATGGACCACTAAATGCAATAACTATTTTTTCTGCCATTATTATATCTTTATGTAAGTTTATCTTGCCACTTATTATACTCTATACTCATTAAAAAGATGTTTAATTCTAATTGAGATATACTTACATATTAAAAGGGCAACCTCTAACAACCCTAGATAAAAACATTAAGGTTGTTAGAGGTTGCCCTAAAGATAAAAGGGTGATTATATATGAAATTTCAATTACTATTTTTTATAGTGCTTAGTTTTTTATGGACAGGATGTACATCAAACGCATTCTCAAAGTTTCATATTGCTACACAAAAACAACGTGCATTTGCAAATCTTCAAATATCTAAAATCTCAAGTGGATATAAAACAGCAGGAACAATATCTGCTATTTACTTAAACAACATTATACCTAATAAATATAAACGCAAAGAATATTTTTATGTTATTTTATACTTAAAAAATCAAGGAAGATTTAGTTTTGCTTTAAACGGTAATAAAGCAATAAAAATACAATCATTAGAACAAAATAATATTTATAACAATTTATTACCAATATCTGGACATTGGCATCACTTATATTTGGTTATTTTTAACCATGTAGATGATGAACATTTAAAGCTTTTAGTGCGATACTTGACATATCATTCCTATGTTTTAAGGTATTTAAAAAATCAATAATAGATCTTTTTTTACCCATAATATTTTGATAAATAATATAGTTTGTTAAAACTTGTTTACCATATTTTCTTGTTTGAGAATTTGCCATCAATTCCATACTTAAAAATGGCTCATATTTTTTATCTACAAATCTATTTTGAGACAAATATTTTTTTAAAAAGCTATATCCACCATTATATGCGTAAGCTTGAAATAGTGCATTACCTACATGCCTTTGTAGCCAACTTAGATATTTTTTAGCAAATAAAATATTTATCTTAGGATTAAAAAGAGTATTAAAGCTTAGTAACTTAAAATGAAGTTGTTTAGCCAAGTTTTTTACAACAAATGGCATCATTTGCATAAGTCCAAGTGCATAAGAAGTCGATATCGATGAGGGAATAAAACGACTCTCTTGCCTCATTATTGCATAAAAAAATGCTTTATGATTGATACTAAGATTTGTTAACAAATTGTTATATGGCATAATGAAATTATGTATTTTATATGAACAAGCCTTCGCTATAATTATAGCTTGAACTGGTTTTAGTTCTTTTGTTTTATATGAATTTGCTAAGTTAAATAAATTATTCTTAGATGTTTTGGCTATTTTATGTTTAATCTTTAGCCAAACAAATGGATTTGAAAGATTTTTATTTTTTGCTGTTACTGAAGTTATAACGGTAATGAAATAATTATTAACCTTTACATGTAAATCTTGCTTTGCATATAAAGTGTATAAATTTATTTCAGAATTAACTGATAATATCTTTAGATATCTTTTATCTTTTGTGACCAAGTATTTCCAAAATAAAACTTTATCTTTCATGTATGATTTTTTACTTTTATTGTACGCAATTTTTAAATAAACTAGAGCCTGTTTTTTATGATACTGTAGTACATTTAATGCAAGAAAAAAATTCGTTTGCGCATTTAAGTTTTGGCTATTGATATCAAACAAAGAAGCTTGAAGTTTATCTAGTTTGTAATTTGTAACGACTTTTTTTACAAATAAAGAAAACTGATTCGAAATCATCAGTTTTTTAATAAATTTTTGTGTGTATTGATGATTAAAATATTTATTTACAAAATGAGCATTAGCATGATTTATAACAGTCAATATAGTAGATACACTATAATCATCAAGATTTTTTTGAGTCATTTTTGTATTCATTAGTGATAAATATGCTTTTGTTTGATTATTATCAATATTTTTTATCAATTGTAATTTTTTTCTTCTAGTTAAAAAACTTGCTTTATATGGAGATATTGCTAATTTTAAACACTGTATATTTGTTGTAGTAAGTAACTGTTTTTTCGTTAAAACCATACATTTAATCATAAACTTTAGTGGCTTTGAATCACTTTTTTTTGCATATAACTTTAAAAGCTTTTGATTAATATATTGAATTTGATTAAAGGCATCTTGTGCATGTTGTGGTGTAATATTTTGCTGTAAATATTGCCAAATTAAAAAATCTTTTGCCAGTGATATTGGCTTTGAATTAATATCTTTTAGTGTTATATTAGCATATAAAATAGTGCTTATAAGAATATATATAAATATAATTGCTTTCATTTATTTGAGCAATAGATTTAATCCGTTTCCTAACAAAACCATTAAGATTTGCAAGCCCACCACAATGATTAATGGAGCTAAATCTATACCATTAAAAGTAGTTGGAACAAAATGTCGTACAGTTTTATATGCAGGCTCTGTTAATTTGTATAAAATTCTTACTATTGGATTATTTGGATCAGGATTAACCCATGTTAATAGAGCAGCTATTATTATCACCCATATATAAATATTAATTAAACTTATAAAAATATTGACTAATTGAAAAATTAATTGGGTCATTTGATTATCTCTTTTATATAATTTTTTAAATGTGGATAGATGTTTATTAATTCTGGACCATGTTCCGCGTTAGTTAATAATAGGCGAAGCGGTTTAAAGAAATTTTTTCCCTTTAAACCACTATTTTGAATAATATAGTGTTTAAAATCATCAAAACTATCAAAGTGCGGAATATCCTTCATTAAATCTATAATTTTTTGCGAAGACTCAAGAAATTCATTAGGAATAACTTTAGGTTCAAAAATAGGTCTGATTTTACTTCGTAATTCTTCAAGTGTTGATGCTTCATCAAGATATATTTTGGCAAGTCTTCCAATCTCTTCATCAGCAAAACCAACATATCTTGAGAGTTCTTTATCATTCATGCGTTTAAGATGCTCACGATTGATAAATCTTAATTTATCTATATCAAACTTTGCGGGAGATTTAGAAATTTTAGTTATATCAAACCACTCAATCGCCTCTTTAACAGTAAAAATCTCTTTTGGAGGCTTATTGCCTAGTAAAATAAGATAATTAGCAATTGCTTCAGGTAAAAACCCTTTTTTAAGCATCCATTTTACGCTTGATGCATCGTCACGTTTACTCATTTTTTTACCAATATTATTTAATATGATAGGTAAATGAGCATATGTTATATCTTTTTTATAGCCTAACGCCTTTACGATAGCAATTTGCTTAGGAGTATTACTAACATGATCTTCACCTCTAATAATGATAGAGATATCACTTATCATGTCATCAATTGCACATGCAAAATTATATGTTGGCGTTTTATCCATTCGCATAATAATAAAATCATCTATCTCTTGCGGTGTAAAAATTATTTTGCCTTTTATCAAATCATTAACAACAATATCTTGATTTGGTTGTTTTAGGCGTACTACAAATTTATTTGTATTGTCTATAATTTGTTGTGGCAATAAATCTTTACATGTACCATCATAGCGGTAAGCTTTTTTTGCTTTTTTTGCTTTTTGCTTTTTCGATTCTAGCATCTTTACAGAGCAAAAACAATTAAATGCTTTTTTGTTGTGTAGCAACTCTAACGCCATCATGCCATGAAACTTTAAGTTTTTACTTTGATACAATATTTCTTTATATTTAATATTAAATATATCTAAAATTTCTAAAATTTCTTTATCTTTACCATCAACATTACGCTCTTTGTCTGTATCTTCTATGCGTATAATCAGTGATTCGTTTTTTTGTTTTGAGACTATATAGTTAAATAGAGCAACTCTTAAATTGCCTATATGCATATCACCAGTAGGGCTAGGAGCAAAACGTAACATAAATTTCCTGTGTAAATATTTTATAAATACTTTTAATAGTCTAAAGCTATCCATGGCTTTTAAAAGTATCTATATGCAATTCTATCTTATTTTTCTTAAGGATACTACTAAAAACTTCAAATAAACTCTTAATCACTAGTATTATATAAAAAAATGAAAAATAGGCAAACCCTAACTAAAAATGGTGACTCCAAGGGGATTTGAACCCCTATGGCAAGGATGAAAACCTTGAATCCTAACCATTAGATGATGGAGTCATTTATAAATAGAGTAAAATTATAATTAGATGATTGTTAAAAAATGCTTAAGGACACCTCTAAAACCCTTCTTTATTGTTAGTTTCAAGTTTTAAGTGCCAGACCATAATAAATGTCATATTTAACAATTTTTAAAAGCTTTAGTTTCAAGGAGGGCTTTTGTTAATGATACTAGTATCGTTAACAAAAGCGCAATGCAGAAAATGAGCCTTTTAAAATTTGCCCTCATATAATACTAAATGCTTTAAAAGGCTATAATTAAAATAAGAAGAGTTTTAGCATATCGAATCTGCCCCGAGACCAATTTATTTGAGTCTGTCCCAAAGTCAGATAGCTAAACTACAAATTTGAGTGGTAACTAAGTCGGATATTTCCAGACTGAATTTTATGAGGTGAAGTTAAGTTTAGTAGCTAATCAAGTAGAGCAAAACTCTACCCTAACGAACTCTTCTAAAACTAGGAGGTTCTTATGTTTAATTATATCGGAATTGATGTTTCAAAAGCAACATTACAAGTTTATATTCCCATCAAAGATGAGAATATTAGTATTGAAAATAGTAAAAAAGCTCTTATTTCTTTGTACTCAAAATTGAAAAAGTATTATAAGAAAGAGGTAGAAAATTTAGTAATTATATTTGAACCTACAGGTTCATACTCAGTCTTACTAAAACGATTCTGATTTGAAAAAAATATCTATGCTTTCATAATCAATCCAAGACAAAGTGCTAACTTTGCCAAGGCTTTAGATAACAGAAGTAAAAGTGATGTCATTGATGCTAAAATGCTTTATAAATTTCATGTAATGCTACATACAAGTGAAATTAGTGTACATGAAGAGTTTTCAGAGGTATTGACTTACTATAAATTCATTCAAAAAGAAAGAGTTTCATTTTCAAATCATTTAGAAGCTTTAGAGTCAAAAGATGGGAGTTTAATTATAAAAAAAGAGTTAAAAAAACAGATATATGATTTGAAAACGAAAGAAGATGAGATGATAAAATTAATGAAAAATATCATTAATTCTAATGAAGATTTAGTAAAGAAATTTGAGAACATCACCTCAATAGTAGGTGTTGGAGATAGAGCTGCTATTGCACTTATTCATCTCTTTACAGCATATCCAGAAGCCAATAGACAAGAGATTGTTGCACTCAGTGGTTTAGATGCAATTGAAAATAGTTCTGAAACTTCTGTTCATCGTAAAGCACGCATTTCTAAGAGAGGTAGTAAGATATATCAAAATATGCTTTTTATGCCAGTTTTGTCTGCAATTCAACATAATCCTTACATGAAATTATTCTATGAAAGACTGAAAGAAAAAGGGAAACATTCCACCGTTGCACAAATTGCTGTTATGCGTAAAATGATTTTAATCGCTCACTCTCTATTCAAAAATGATGTTAAATTTAATAAGGAAATTTATGAAAAAAGCATAGGGATTTAAGCTACTTTTAACGTGGTAACTTTGGGTAAAAAGAGAAGTCACAAGCTGACTGCGTTAAAGGTTCTTGAAACTACTAGTAGTTCATACAAACTTTCGCCTTGCATCTTATAACTTCTCTTTTTATTAAATTATGACATTTATTATGGTCTGGCACTTATGTGATGTCTCCAACATACTTAGTATCTGGTGCTGATGCATAAAAATCTCTATTAAGCAGGTTGGGTGCTACTTGTCTATGTTCATGCATCCACGCGTACTTTACAGAACTTCTTTGGCAAAGTACGCGCCCTGAAAGAAGTACCCTTGGGATGCGGTCGCCTTTTTTAAGATGTCACACTCTTGCTTGAGTAGCTTGTTTTCCTTTCTTAAGCGCTTTATCTCTTCATCAATAGTTTTAGTTGATGACGATGTATTCATCCCTTTCATCGGTATATTGTGTTCTTTTTTATAAGTACTTGAGACATATCCTAAATGTTGTGTCCAACAGTAACACTCTAACTAATTTTCCTCCTCATAAAATTTAAGATTGAACATTTGATTTAACTCATAGAGTTTAGA
>VAOZ01219526.1_pt1 | contig 18484 bp, 16 predicted proteins | sample 3394041 | NCBI WGS metagenome assembly VAOZ01 (sample SAMN08290431, study PRJNA428436) | hydrothermal vent metagenome | isolation source: Deep-sea hydrothermal vent chimney | place: Indian Ocean: Southwest Indian Ridge
CACTTACATCCGATGTAGGTACAATCCGCGGAGATTATGTGCTTGATTCTTATCAAATAGCGGATTTGGATTCGCGAGCAGTAAGAAATCTTATTCACGCATCTGGATCTATTGAAGAGGCGAATATGGAAATTAAGCATTGGTTTTCATCGAAAGAGATAATTGATTATAGGTTGATACAAGATGATATTTTATATAAACCGACATTAGACGATTTATTGCCATAATCAGAATTAACAATTATTTGTATATTATTGTATTCAATATTGAAAAAGATGACTTGTTTATATCGGCGCGGTATAATTATAGATGGAGCCGCTCTTGATATGCAACCTACATATCTCTCGGGAGTCTTATATCCTGTATTCTAAGAAATACGTTCTCGTGTTTCATTGAATGCAATGCGGACACCCACCTTTTTCAAAGAGGTTGTAAAGAAAGAAAGCGGCTCCGTATATGCCGGCGCTCCGCGCCGGCATATACGATATATAGAAACATCTATTCAACTATAATTAATCATATAATATGCATACACAATATTTAGTTGGAGTTGATGAAGCTGGAAGAGGTCCGCTCGCTGGACCTGTAAGTGTAGCGGCTGTCGCTATTCCGTTTGATAGTGATTATATGAAATTATTTGTTGGCGTAGATGATTCAAAAAAACTTTCTGCTATACGTCGTGAACATTTTTTTAGTATTCTTTCTACAACCGCACGGAAAAATGATGTACGATTTTCTGTATCTTTTTCAAGTGCCGCTTTTATAGATTCAAATGGTATTACAAGTGCGATACAGAATGCATTAGACCGTGCTTTGCGGCATGTTGTTCTCGAACCGAAATATACCCAAATATTTCTTGATGGTTCATTGCGTGCTCCAAGTGAATATGAACAACAGAAAACGATTATAGGTGGAGATGCAAGCGTACCGATTATTTCACTCTCGTCTATTGCTGCAAAAGTAGTGCGCGATCATCATATTATTAAACTTGCAAAAGAATACCCATATTATGCATTTGAAAAAAATAAAGGATATGGTACTCGCGTACATATGGAAGCACTTTTACGTTATGGACCATCAACAATACATAGGCGAACATTTTTACGAAAAATGCCGATAGATTTTATACAGAAATATGGAATTTTATGATTCTGTTTTTTTTAGACACTCTTGGTAAATGATAAATTTATTTAAAAACTTAATATTTTATATAAATATTTAAATTAATCTATCTGTAACTTATTATTATTTTTATTTCAAGAAATATAAAAATAACGCCATCCGTACATAAAGCCCGTTTTTTGCTTGTCTAAAATAAGCAACTTTAGCATCTGTTTCTTCAATGTTTTCTGAAAGATCTATTTCACTAACATGTGGCAATGGGTGTAGTAATCTGGCACTATTCTTTAACAAAGCTAAGTTTTCTTCAGTAATTTTGTACATTTCTTTTGCCTTATTGTATTCACCATTAGACATTCTTTCCTTTTGAATTCGTGTCATATACACAACATCAGCTTTCGGTAAGTATTTATCCAAGTCAATTTGCTCATCGAATTGGATACTGTGTTTTTTCAAGTAATCTTTTATATCATCTTTAATTGAAAGATGTTTAGGAGAAATAAATATAATTTTTATATTTTTGAATTTTCCTAATAAATAACAAAGAGACCTAACCGTTCGTCCATATTTTAAATCTCCTACCATTAGAATTGTAAGATTATCCAACCTACCGATTTCTTTCCATATAGTATATAAATCTAAAAGCGCTTGAGTTGGGTGCTGTCCAGAACCATCACCAGCATTAATCACAGGCACGGAACTTACAGAAGCTGCTATCTTAGACGAACCTTCTTTAAAATGTCTTAATACAATAATATCTGCGTAAGATGAAATGATTTTTATAGTATCTTGCAATGATTCTCCTTTTGAAACAGATGAGAATTCTCTTGCGTTTTCAGTACCGATAACATTACCGCCCAGTCTTAACATTGCTGATTCAAAACTAAGACGAGTTCTTGTACTTGGTTCATAAAAAATCGCAGCTAAAATTTTTCCATCAAGCGTATCTTTTATTGAAATTTTTAATTCATCAGCCTTTTTAAAAATAGAAAAAATCGTTTCTGTATCTAACTGTTGTGATTCTGTTAAATGATTGATTTTCATAATAAAAATATTTTAGATACTATTATTTATAACTAATATAAAGATTAACATTTTTATAAAAATGTCTTAAGTTTTATATCCACAAATACTCTTGATAAACATATAACAAGAACTATTAAAACAAATATATACATTTTAAAGACAATTAATGTATATATTGACAATATACTGGTTATGTCTTATCATCTTATGAGACTATATAAAAAAATAGTAACATACTTAGTACGTATGATATATGCCTGTAAAGCGATATATGAACGTAAATGGACATTTATGACTCTTTCTGGTTGTCGTATTTCTTGTTATATGCGTATCGCTTACGTTTGCTGGATTTACCGGATATGCACAGAAAGGTATCACACAGTACAAATATCGTCCAGATTGTGGCACTGACTGTAATATTTATATCAGAAATTATTCAGAGATCACATACTGAATATCCTGTAAAAATTACTATTCCATCAATTAAAATGTCAGTTTCCATTAAAAATCTAAGTACTACAAATGTAAAGATTATGGATGAGGCGTTATTATCTGGAGTTGTACGATATCCTCACTCAGCATTACTTGGTTAACAAGGAAATATTATTTTATTTGATCATTCAAGTTATTTGCCTGTTGTATTTAATCAAGCATATAAAACGTTTGATGGTATTCAAAATCTTCATAAAGATGCACTCGTACTCGCATATTCATCTACTACTGTGTATGAATATGCGGTGGATTCTGTGGAGAAAAAAATATAACTACCGGTTATATTGCTCTTTTAGTATCTGGAAAAATGCTGACGCTTGCCACGTGTAATGTGTTTGGTAAAAAAAGTGATCGGTTTATAGTGACGGCACATTTTGTGAAAAGTTATCTGATTGGGAAATAATTCCTAATTGGATAACTCTCCGCAATTGAGGTGGAGGGAGTTATTTGAGATTAAAAAAATAGGAGGTAATGATGCGTATATTTTCTCAACAAGTGAAAGATGATCTTGGAATAATTTGGAGTTTGTACAAATTGTACAAAGTAGAAATTATAATGAAGATACTTATATTTTTAATTATAAGTATTCTTATTGTAATGTTTTTGATGATTATGAAACCCAGTGTACACGCAACTGGATTTCAATGGCGCCATTTCGGTGCTGCGCCATTTGCAAAAACGGGTACGGTTGCAATACAAAAGCGCCACTTGGCGTTCCAGTTCCTGCCGCTGGGCATTCAGCCTGGTGTGGCAACATTGATTTTTGTCGCGACCAATAAGCCGGGGGCGCACGTCTTGGTGCGATTACTGATATAGTCGTCTATATAAGATATTCTTTTATTGGTTTAGAAATTTAATTGGGTTTGTAGTTTAGCAACGCGCTTGCTACAGACCCTTTTTTATACAACAGTCAAAAAATGAAACAAATAATATCAATATATATGCAAAAAAATCTGATTTTTATCTGTATCGTTGTAATTGGCATCACACTTTTATTTGGCGCTATAATTGCATTTGCCACTGGAGCTAATATCCCAACATATGTACATGCACAAGTAGCTTCACCATGTTGTACACTTTCACCACCACCATCATCTCTACCACTTCCTTTACCTACACCGCTGCCGACTTATTTTATCTCAACGAGTCTACCACCAGTGACAATATGCACACTTTCTGCTTCTCCAGCAAGTACGGTAAATGGAGCATTATATGAACTCTCATTGATAACTTCCGATGCTATATCTTTCAGTGTTGATAACGGAATAGGAACACAATCATCAATATCAAATGGTTCTGTTTTTATTTCTCCAATAGATACAACTACATATAAAGGTACAGTAACTATAAACGGAGGTACTGCCGTATGTAAGACAACAGTAACAATCAATCATAGTGGCGGTAGTAGCGGTAGTTCATCATATCTACTTACAATTATGCCTAAGACCATTTCATCAGGAGGAAAAGCAACACTTTCATGGGGAGGAAATGCTATTTCAGATGTATTTATTAATAACGGAATTGGCACAATAACAAGTATCACTGGTTCAACTGATATATCACCAACAATTGGTACACATAATTATATTGGTACTTTCACTATGTTTAGTGGTCAAAAGCTAACTTGCTCATCAACACTTACAGTAAATAGTGGAGGAGGTACACAACCACCAATTGTAACTCTTACAATTCTACACAAACCTACGATTTTGCATCCTCTTGCATTGGTATATTTATCACAAATTCCATATACCGGACTTGATTTTGGTACAATTGGCACAATCATCTATTGGTTAATACTTACTGTGTTTAGCGTTGTAATAGCATATATACTTCTTTTTATTGCCATACCATTTTTAAAACATAAAGAACAAACGTTTGGCACTTATATGAATGCACTTCTTAATGTTCCATCAACACAACAGTATTCATCTACACAAGAAAAATTATCAGAATCATCACATATACAATCTATGAAAGAAAATATTAATTCTTCAACAGCACAAAAACAATATTCATCGTATAATGGTTTTAAATCATTTTCGCAATCAGATACACTTTCCGTAAAAGACATAGTACAAGGTCTTTCTCATGAAAAACAAAATAATATAGATACCACAACAGCATCACAACAAGTACCACAAGTACCACAAGTACCGATACCAATATCGGGTATAATATCAAGACAGACTATGATTCATTCAAAAGAAAAACAACAGGACACACCATCTGTAATAGCACCTACTGTAGACGAAACGAAACAGTTGGCAAAGGATGAAACATTACCAATAAATTCAGCTTTCACACGAGGATTTCTTTCATCATTATTAGAAGGAGACCGCGCAGCAGTATTTGCCGCTCTTCGGCAAGTATCACGAGGAGGAGGAAGTGTTTCTGTTTTTCTTTCAGATGTAACCTGTATGCTTGATGATGCGTATCGTGCACGTATTGATGGAACAGATTGTGATGAAGATATCGTTCGTTTGGTAGCAAAATATCAAACACCTGTACTTGAGGGATTGATTTCTGCACTCGCAACAGCAATTGATTCAAGTTATTCTTCAGATATTACAGCAGCTAAAATTGCTATTGTTCATGCACTCGCGTGTATTGGTGCATAGTACTCATAATAGAATATTTATATAAACTAAATTACATTATGACAATTAGATTAGTCGTTATGTAGTTTATTATACTTTTCAAACTATGTTCGTTCTTTAATTTCTTCAACAATACGCTCAATAAAAGCATTAGTTGTTATTGCACCAATTGTATTATTATCACGACTTTCTACTGAAACAGTATTACTATTTACTTCTTTTTCACCGACAACAAGTAAATATGGAATTTTTTCTGTTTTTGCACGGCGTATCTTTTTACCAAGAGATTCATCTGCAGAGTCTATTTCAACACGTATATCTGCATTAGAGAGTTCTGTATATACTTTTTGAGCGTAGGATATATATTTTTCTGAGATTGGTAATATTCGTACTTGTACAGGTGACATCCATACTGGGAATATACCAGCATAATGTTCAATAAGCATACCCATAAACCTGTCAGGAGATCCAATAAGTGCACGATGAATCATAACTGGTGTTTTTTCTGTTCCATCACTATCAACATAGGTTAATTTAAAACGATTTGGCATATTAAAATCAAGCTGAACCGTTGAGATCTGCCATTCACGACCAATTGCATCAATTGCCATGATATCAATCTTAGGTCCATAAAAAGCAGCTTCACCTGTAGCTTCTTTATAATGTATTTTTTTCTTATCAAGAAGAGTATGCATTATAGCTTCTGAATTGTTCCATACTTTATCATCCCCGATATATTTTTGTTTCTGCATTGGATTATGAAGTGACAAACGCATCCAATATTCAATTTTGTAAACACGAAGCATTTCTTGTATTGCCGTAAGAATATGATCAATTTCTTCTTCTACCTGATCTTCACGACAGAATATATGACCATCGTCCTGTGAAAAAGCACGAAGGCGAGTTAATCCTGAAAGTTCACCTGGTCGTTCATCACGATATAATGTTGCAAAATCTGCAAATCTAATCGGTAAATCACGATAACTGTGTGGCATAGCGGCATAAATTTGTGTATGTTGAGGACAGTTCATAGGCTTTAGAAACATCTCATCATCAACATACTGACTTTTTACAGTGAGCATATCCTTTTTATATTTATCGTAATGACCTGATATCTTAAATAATTCACCTTTATTTATATTTGGTGTATGCACTTCACCAAACCCAAGTCGTGTGTTCATTTCTCGTGAAAAACGAATAATTTCAGAACGGATAATATTTCCTTTTGGAGTAAATAATGGCATACCAACACCAACTAAATCAGAAAAAACAAAAAGTCCTTGCTTCTTTCCAATTTTTCTATGGTCGCGCTTCTTTGCTTCTTCATACGACATATAATATGCGTCAAGATCTTTCTTCGTGTTAAACGCAAGACCATATATACGTGTTAACATAGGTTTTTTTTCATTACCTCGCCAATATGCACCGGCTATATGATCAAGAGCAAAAGAATCAGGAATAATTTCTTTTGCTGGATTCTTGGAATGTTCTCCGCGGCATAAGTCAGTAAAATCACTGGCAGTATAGAAAGTGATTTTTTCATCTTTATTGATTATTTCATTAATAAGCTCTAATTTGAACGGGTTATCTTTAAAATAATCAAGTGCATCTTTTTTTGATTTTTCGGTAAATGTCATTTCTGTCCATGTGGAAAGTAATTTGCGCATCATATCTTCAATAGTAGATAAGTCGGATTTACCAGGTGTATCACCATCTGAGAAATCAAAATCATAATAAAAACCATTATCAATTGGAGGACCAAGAGTTGGTCTTGCATACGGGTATAACTTAAGAACAGCTGCTGCGAGTAGATGTGCAAGAGTATGCCGTTTAGCCTTAATAGTATTCATATTAGATGAGTATACCACCAAATAATAGAGTGTGTAGTACAACCACCCGCTTTATTTTTTCGGTTCCTCCATTCTTTTTATACCGTCTATATTGAGTGACACTTCACCATTTCTATTTGATACATTTCCTTTTACCAGCAAACATATTCCTGGTTGCACATCATTACTATATTCTTTAAGAAGTTTTGGGAATAATACGGCTTCTATAGACCCTGTTTTATCTTCAAAACGTGCAAACGCCATCTTTTCTCCTTTTTTTGTGAGTATAGTACGTATTTCGTTTACTAATACTGGAATAATAATTGGCATACCTGGCTGTGGATTAGTACATATATCATTAATTGTAATCTTAGATTTCGCAACAATAGTAGCGTGGGCATCAAGTGGATATCCAGATACATAGATGCCGAGCAATTCTTTTTCCCATCTTAATTTCTCGGAAAATGAAATGTTTATCGCCGGTTGTGTCATTGTTAGTGTAGGGGCCAGTGTTTGTGCGCTAAATAATGCGTTTTGTGGCATTTTTTTTGTTGATTCTCTGTGAAAAGTCAGAAGGGTTTCCATATTTGCAAGAAGAAGTCCGCGATCGCCAAATGAATCAAGAGCACCTGATTTTATAAGTGCTTCCATAGATTTCCGTGTTAAGCTTTTTTCTTCAATACGTGAGAGAAAATCTATAAGTGATTTGTATGAACCATGAGCCGTTCGTTCAGCTAATATAGCCTCACTGATTCCATCACCGAAATTTTTAATAGATGAAAGCCCGAAGCGTATTGCTTTGTCGTGGGTGATTACGGATATATCAGATGGTGCATCTACTACTGTGAAGATAGTATCACTTTCATTTATGTCAGGCGGTAGGACAGAAATACCAAGACGTGTACATTCAGCAACAAATATAGCTACTTTTTCAACATCACCTGCGTCAGCTGTAAGTAGGGCAGTCATATATTCAACTGTATAGTTTGCTTTTAGATATGCTGTTTGATAAGCAACACGTCCATAACTTGCAGCATGTGCTTTATTGAATCCATATGCTTGAAATGGTTCAAATAGTTTCCATAATTTGTTAGCAAAATCTTCCGTTTGCCCATTTGTAACGATACCTTTGGTAAATTTTTCTTTCTGTGCAGCCATTTCTTTTGGTTTCTTTTTCCCAATTGCTTTTCGGAATTTATCAACCTCACCCCATGTATATCCAGCTAAATATACAGCAGAATATAATAAATCATCCTGGTATACCAAAAGTCCATATGATTCTTTTAAATATATTTCCATCCTTGGGTCCAAATATTTTATGAGGTTTGGGTTATTTTTACGTTCAATATACGCTGGTATAACTTCCATTGGTCCGGGGCGGTAAAGTGCAACCATTGCATTGATATCGTGAATAGTTGTCGGTTTAAGATCTTTGAGCCAGTGTGTAATACCTGAACCGCTGAGCTGAAAGACTCCCTCGGTCTCACCACGCGCTAACATTTCAAATGTTTTTTTGTCATCTATAGGAATCTTTTCTATATCAATTGTAGTAGTTGTATCTTTATTTATGTGTTTAACAGTATCTGCAAGTATAGACAAATTTTTTATACCAAGAAAATCAAATTTTAATAATCCAATGCCACCATATTCATCAATGATAGAGTACATATCATATTGAGTGATTAATTTTCCACCTTTTGGATCTAGTTGCATAGGAGTCCATTCAATAAGTGGAGTTGGTGCAATTACTACACCTGCTGCATGCACACCGACATGACGGACACATCCCTCAATTCGTTTAGCAATATTAATTATATAATGCACATCTTCATCATTATCGTAATTTTCTTTCAGCTCTGGCTCAAGCTCAAGTGCATGATTTATAGTCATTGGAAAACCTTGTGAACCAAGCGGAATAAGTTTCGCAATACGATCCCCAACACTATATGGATGTCCGAGTGCTCTTGCCACGTCACGTACTGCCGCACGTGCCATCATAGTTCCAAATGTACCGATTTGAGTTACTTTGTCTTTGCCATAGTGTTTTTTTGCATATTCAATCATTTCATCACGGCGATTATCGGCGATATCCATATCAATATCTGGTGCTTTTGGTCGTTCAGGATTGAGAAATCGCTCAAACGGCAATTTATAAAAGATAGGATCAATATTTGATATACCTATTAGATAACTGACTAATGATCCCGCAGCTGAACCACGTGTAGTAGTGAGAATGTCTGATCTTTTTGCAAATAACAGGAGATCTGCAACAGCAAGAAAATAAGGTGCAAAACCTTTTTTATTGATAATTGATAACTCGTATTCAATACGATCTATAATCTCTTTCGTTTGTGAAAGATTTCTGGTAACAATACCTGCATACGTTTTTGCTTTCAATTCTTGAACATGATCTTTATACTGTGGATCTACTGGGACATCAGGAAAGATCCATGAACCTAAATCAAGTGATACATTACATCTATTTGCAATATCACCAGAACGGAAAACTGTGTCTGGAATTTCTTTAAAATATTTAAGCATTTGTTTTTCATTAGTAAATGAAAAGTCTTCGTCCTCATGATATCCATGTTCCCCATGTTGTATACGTCGCATAATTTCTGTCGGTTCTCTATCATCTGGAGAAATATAATACACATCATGTTGTGCTATTACTGGAACACCGCTTTGTTGCGAGAGCGCAACAATTTGTTTCATTACATTACTGTGACCTTTAACTTTTGGATGATGTGATATTTCAAGGAATACATTATCATGACCGAAAATATTTTTATATTCATCAAGCGCTGCCGCCGCTCCATCATTATCATTTGTTCTGATGAGTTGTGCTACATTTCCTGCAAAAGAAGGTATAAGAGCAATAAGTCCATCTTTTTTTTCATTGAGTAATTCACGATCAATACGAGAGCGTTCAAAAAAACCTTCAAGATACGATTTAGTAACTAATGAAAGTAGATTTTTATATCCGATATTATTTTCTGCAAGGAGAACAATGCGTGATCGTTTTGTGTCAACTAATGGATCTTTTTGAAAGCGAGAGCGTGGCGCAACGTATAAATCTACACCAATAATCGGCTTAATTCCTTTTTTTGTCGCATACTTATAAAATTCAATCGCACCATGCATATTTTCTGCATCTGTAAGAGCGATTGCACCCATTTCTTGTTCGCGTGCTGCCTGCACAAGCTCTGGTATTTTCGGAAGCGCTTGTAAAAAAGAAAAGTGGCTATGAGTGTGTAAATGGATAAATCTACTTGCCATATATACAGCATACCAAATTATTTGATCCTTTAGTTTTAATAAGTAAATATAAGGCGCAAAACCTCATTAATACAACATCTATTTTTGAATTTATACTAAAAAAGTTACCGTATTTATTTGTAATGTTATAATTATAAACGGTATTACAATATCAAATTAAGAAATACCATTATTAATTTTAGCAGGTAATTTACAAGAGATATCAAGAGATATTTTTTTGTAAGTTACTTATTACGTAAACATATAATATTTATGCATTTTCATTTAGGACTTAAACATAAACTTATGCGACGGGAAAGTGGGATCACAATTGAAGGGAATCACAGCTATATCGCATTCCTTGATAAATTAACATTATTTGCCGGTATTGCAGGACCATTTACAGTCATACCGCAAATTTATAAAATATTCAGCACACATGATGCATCTGGAGTATCTGCTACCGCATGGGCCCTTTTATTTATTGTTACACTTCCATGGATTTTTTATGGAATCGCTCATAAAGACAAAGCAATTATTTATAGTTTTATATTATGGGAATTTGCGAATGTTCTTGTTTTTGTAGGTGCACTTCTATATTCGTAATGGCACTTCGTATAACTTTTCATGGTGGTGCAAATACTGTAACTGGATCAAACTTTCTGATTGAAAGTAATGAAAAAGGTAGGGTACTAGTTGATTGTGGTATTGAACAAGGAAGAGATTTTTCAGTTGATGCTGTGTATGGAAATTTTCCGTATGATCCATCTACTATTAATGCATTAGTAATTACTCATGCACATCTTGACCATATTGGTCGTGCACCAAAGCTTATTAAAGATGGTTTTCGCGGCAAGATATATATGACGCCTGCAACACGTGATTTAGCCACATTTATATTAAACGATAGCGTGAATATTCTTGCAGAGGAGGCGCGATATAAACATTTACCCATTTTATATGATGAAAAAGATGTAGAAAAATTTCTTTCACAAATTCATACATTGCAATACCATGAGGAACATTTAATTGCCGCAGGTATTTCTATATACTTGCGCGATACAGGGCATATTTTAGGTTCTGCTAGCGTACGTTTAACAAGTTCTTCCGGAGAGACTGCAGTATTCACTGGTGATATTGGTAATTCTCCATCTCCATTATTACGTGATTGGGAACCTGTGTCTGATGCAGACGCACTTGTTATGGAAAGTGTATATGGCGATCGGCTTCATCCGGACCATACAGAGCGTGTGTCACGTTTATGTGGCACACTAAAGCGAGCGATAGATAAAGGTGGCACAATACTCATTCCGGCATTTTCAATGGAACGTACACAGCTGATGCTATACGAGATATCAAACTTTATAGACGCGAAAGAGATTCCAGATATTCCAGTGTTTCTTGACTCTCCACTTGCTATTCATATAACAGATGTTTATCGCAAATGGGGACCTGAATATTTTAAATCGGCAATACAAAATGAAATAAAACGTGAAGGTGATATTTTCAACTTTCCGTTTCTTAAGAAAACTCTTTCAAGAATGGAATCAAATCGTATTAAAAAAGTACATGGACCTAAAATAATAATGGCTGGCGCAGGTATGAGCCATGGAGGACGTATAGGTTCACATGAAGCACAATACTTACCTGACAAAAACACAACACTCATAATTGTCGGATATCAAGCCCCAGGATCACCCGGTAGACTAATGCAAGATGGTGCACCGAAAGTTCGTATTGCAGGGCATGAAGTACGCATACGCGGGAAAGTTGAAATTTTAGAAGGATGGTCTGGGCATGCAGATAGAGATGAGCTGCTTTCATTCGCAAAAAATGCACTTCCAAGAGCAAAAACTATTTTTGTCGCGCTTGGAGAACCATCTGCTGAACGATTTCTTGCACAACGCATTAATGATTTTCTTGGTGGACATGCGGTTATTTCGCAGCCACATAATACATGGGAAGTTACAAAAAATACAGTTACAAAAATTTGATAATATTAAAAACAGCGAAGCGATACTTTGTATCGCTTCGCTGTTTTTAATCAAACCTATATAAAAAAATCAATTTTTTGTTTTTATAGTACTACTCAGAAACTTCCTTTACAATTCTTGTAAATACCTCTGGTCTGTCTTTAGCAATGGTAGACAATACTTTACGGTCCAGCTCAATACTGCGTTTTTTTAAGGCATCAATAAAGACACTGTATGAACGATAATTATTTTCTCTCAATGCGGCATTTAAGCGTACTGTCCAAAGCCTGCGAAATACATTCTTTTTATCACGGCGATGTGCGAAAGCATGCATTCCTGCATGTGCCAACGCTTCTTTTGCATATTTTGTTTTTGTACTTCTACCGTGACGATATCCCTTAGCACGCGCAAGTATATTTTTACGGCGCGTAAGAGATGTTGTTCCTCCTTTTACTCGTGACATAGTAAATTATTATTTATTATTGTGTTATTAAAAATTACGTTTTTGGTAAAAAACGTCTTCGTGTGCGTTGATTGATTGTTAGCAAAACAGAGTGTCGTTTTCTACGTGTTTTATTTCCAGATTCTTTAGAATTAAAATGATTTTGACCTATAGCGCGCGCTACAAGTTTACCATGTCTCGTGACACGTATACGTTTTGTATATGATTTATTTGTTTTCATACTTCCTTTTGTTTTTGTATTGGATCTGTTGAATTAGAGTCTTTTGTCTGTTTTTCTTGCATTATAACCGATTTATCACGTTCAATAACTGCTGCATATCCTTTTGGACATTTAGTGATAGGGTCACTTATCTTAAATGGATACGGTATAAGTAGTAAAAACTTTTCAAGTCTGGTTTTTAGAAAATCTTCACTCATCCACTTATAGCGTCCTCTAAGGAATAATTCCGCACGCACTCTATGACCTTTAGCAAGCCATTGTCCAGTTTTTTTTGCTTTAAGGAGCATATCATTTTCACCTGTACCGACCTTAATCTGGACTTCTTTAGTTTCGGATACTTTTGCTTTCGAACGAGCAGCACTCTCTTTTTTGCCCTGCTCATATTGAAATTTACCATAATCCGTCACTTTCGCAACAGGAGGGTTTATATTAGGTGATATTTCAATTAAATCAAGATGTGCGAGCTTTGCAATATCAAGTGCACGTGCAGTATCTAATACGCCAAGGTTTTCTCCTTTTGCGCCTATAACGCGAAGTTCTTTAGCCCTAATTTCGCCGTTAATGCGGATTTTTTCTGTTCTATAGTTTTTCTTCAAAGCGTGTGCAATATACTATACCATATTCTTTTATAATAATACAATCTATAATCTTGTCAGATTAATTAACCTTTACCCTAAATTTTATTTATTAGAGTCTTAACTTACAAACTGATTATCGCGAGTGTGAAATCGCCACAGAAGGTCTATGTCGTTTCGTATGCCGATGCGTGGTGATGTGGCAATCATTTCTTTTTTAATCTCAGGAGCATCATAGATAGCAAAGTCTCTATTAAGGGGTGTAGCATTTTGATGCTTATCAATACCAAATGCTTGGCATAGTTTTGCCGGTCCGTTTGCAAGTTTGTGGATATTAGAAACATTTCGGCGTCTTTTCATATACGCTATACCTTTCGTTGGCTCAATCGCACGAATAAGAACTGCGCCGGTACTACTTTTGTTTGTAGTGATGTTTACGCAATAATGCATACCATAGTTGAAATACACATACCAATATCCGTATGTTTCGCGCATTGGAGCACTTCGTGGTGTTGGGTGATGGGCATGAGATGCAGAGTCTGTCGTGTATGTTTCAGTTTCAACGATGATACCCTCGCATGAACCCTTTCGTATAATTTTTCCAAGAAGTTTTGGTGCAATAGTGATGGCATCATCGGCAAACCAAGACTGTGGCAATCTTCGCATAAAATCATTTGCTAATTTGATCTGGGTTATCCAGAACTATTTCCGCCTTACCTTTATAGGAAGTGATAGTACCAAATACGGTGATATCTCTTCCTTGGTATGCAGTGAGTGGAGAACTGAAACGTGCTCGCGCGCTTGCGAAAATAACTGCGCCGAATGGACATCCGCTATAATTTACACAGTAATCAAAAAAAGTAGTGCCTGACTTTGACGTGTACACACTTATGACCGTTCCTGAAATACGCGCGGTTTCGCCCACGTGTTGCGGTGCTTGTGTATACGAATAGGTTGGTGTTGTGCTGTTTTGCGATTTCGGTACTGCCGATTGTTGGTTGATGGAAGTATTTTTGGTTCCAATAGTTCCACCAGCATTTGCGTTAAGTACTTGCAAAATAATTTGTTTATATGCATTTCGCAACGCAGGGTCGGTCCCGATTTCAAGTACCTCATCATTTACGTTTGTAGCGGAATTTGTCCAGTTATAACTTCCGCTTGCGTAGGCGTTTTCTGTCACTATCGCTTTTATATGCATGATACCATTTGGATGAGTTTGTGTCTCAAGTGATATGCCACCTGCTTTCAGTTTGGCAATGATTGGCGCTTCGTATGAGGTGGTGCTATTTTCACGGTCTATAATTCCACGTACGTCCACTCCATGTTCTTTTGCCCGTACAAGGGCATCAGCAACATCTGTAAGTGTAAATTCATAAATTGCAAAATAAATATATTTGTGTGCGTTGTTAATGAGCGATATAAGCTCTTTATCATTTTGTTTCTTATCAAGACTGTACAAAACGCGCACACTTCCGTTAATCGGTGTGAGAGATGTCTCACTCTCCGGTAGTGTGTGTTGTGTTGACATATATGCACCAAGCAAACCTCCGATAGTTCCACTAAGTATAATTGCTATGATTATTTTTATACGCACAGAGTGATTCATACGTTTACTTTAGCACGCGCTTGTATGATAAAAGATCCTATCACAGTTACGTTAGATTAAATTATATAATCATTTTATGTTTGTTTATCAAGAATAGTTAATATCCTAATAATAAAATCCAGTATGTTACAATAACTATATGACATGTAATATTAGTAAGACAGATAAACTCGTACGTTCGCTTATTGTCGTTTTATTTATAATACTTGGGTACATGGTAAACCAGTTATTTTATTTAGTTGCTGTAATAGTGCTTCTTACGGTATATATTAGTTTTTGTCCATTATATAAATTATTTGGTATAAATACTTGTGAAAATACAGATAAAGAAAACAGTGAAAAGAATAATAAATAATTAGTTTACAAAATAACACACAGCGCCCGCATTCGCGGGCGCTGTGTGTTATGTAATGGTGGAGGTGGGGAGAATTGAACCCCCGTCCGAATCAAGTCTTTGAGATGCATCTACGACGCGTAGTCTTGATTATGTTTTAAGGAAAGAATGCAAGAAATCAAAACAGAATCATCTCTTTCCCGAACTCTAATAATTTAAACACTATGTATGAGCATACATAATATCGAGTCCGTACTAAATTACACCTAAAATACTCTGTACGAACAAAAAGTATTTTAGATGTCGCTTACGTAACAACGAGCATTATGCTCGAGCTGCTACCATAGCGAACGCAAAGTCACCCATACCGAAGTACGGAGACATTACGCGTGCAAGAGATTTCTTGGCACGTTTTAGTACTCATTGGATTCTGGTGGCAAATGAGTATGCACCGCGTCGCACATTCTCAAAGAACAGACCGTCAAAGCCAGTCACCCCCTCTAAATCAATACTGATATTATCGTACGGACTTACAGCGAGAGGCTGTAATTCACAATAGCTATATAATATGACACATATTAAGATAATTCAAACGGTATATGATTCTTTATATCTGACATTGTCATTTATCTAATGTTTCAATATACGCTGTATATCTCGTTCCGCTTCTCGTCGTTTAATGCACTCTCGTTTATCAGATTTATTTTTTCCTTGTACAATTGCAATCTGTGCTTTTATTAAACCATGTGAATTATACATTGAAATAGGCACAATTGTCAAACCTTTTTTCATTTCAGCATCAGCTAATTGTTGTATTTCTCGCTTGTTAAGTAAAAGACGGCGTGGTCGTTTTGGATCATATCCTTTTGCAGTATTATTTACTTGATAAGGCGGTATTGTCATTTCAACAATAAAAGCTTCACCTCCGCGCACCAACACACGTGAACCATCGAGTGAACCAAGTTTCTTTCGTATTGTTTTTACTTCACCACCGATAAGCTCAATTCCTGCATTCAATGTTTTAAGTATTTTGTATTTATGCCCAGCTTTTTTATATGTAATAAGTATCATTATCTATTTTAGTATACCGAATTATCGCAAATTCTTGAAATTATCATTGCATGGTTCACTTCTGTCGGAATATGCGGTATAGTTTTCGTATATATGAATCGAAATATACTATTTACCAGTCGAAAAGGCGGTACAAATAAAAACAATAAGAAAAATAAGAAGGGCAAATCGTCGCTTCCTCCACATCCACGTATTAAATTTCTCAAATATTCTTTTACTGGGAATATAATTTCAACCATTCTTATTTTTTTATTGCTTATGAGTCTGTATACTATATTTGCACCTCAAAACAATCCGCCCAAAAATATCTCACTCTCTCAAGTAGCACAAGATATAAAAGCAGACAAAGTCTCTTCAGTTGTCGTATCTGGCAATATTCTCAATCTCACTTATAAAAACGGTATCAAAGCTATATCACGGAAAGATCCGAATTCTGTACTTTCTCAAACACTTGCTGCGTATGGTGTTACACCAACTATACTCTCGCAAGTTGCTATTACTATACAAGGCGAATCTGGACTTCGGTTTTGGTTTATTACTCTCGCTCCTATAATATTGCCAATACTATTTTTTGTTTTTCTATTTTGGTTCTTATCACGCAAGATGCGTGGTGCTGGTACACAAATGTTTTCTTTTGGTCAATCAAAAGCACGTTTAATTGACCCTAAAGATACTGCACAACGAGTTACTTTTGCAGATGTCGCTGGTGCTCGTGAAGCAAAAGATGAGCTTTTTGAAATTGTTGATTTCTTAAAAAATCCAAAAAAGTTTATTAATATAGGAGCTCGCATTCCAAAAGGAATTTTACTTATGGGTGCACCAGGCACAGGAAAGACACTTTTAGCACGTGCTGTTGCAGGTGAAGCTAATGTGCCGTTCTTTTCAATATCAGGTTCTGAATTTGTTGAAATGTTTGTTGGTGTCGGTGCAAGCAGAGTGCGTGATTTATTTCAAACCGCGAAACGTACTGCTCCATCAATTATTTTTATAGATGAAATTGATGCCGTCGGTAGATTGCGTGGAAGTGGTATAGGAGGAGGAAATGATGAACGTGAACAAACTCTTAATCAAATTCTCGTTGAAATGGATGGATTTGAACCGACAGAAAAAGTTGTTGTTATGGCGGCGAGTAATCGTCCAGATGTACTTGATCCGGCTCTTCTGCGTCCTGGACGATTTGATAGACGCGTAATTATTGACCTTCCTGATCGACGAGACAGAGAAGAGATTCTTGCTATTCATGCGCGTAAAAAACCACTTGGCCCCGATGTTGCACTTGCAATTGTCGCTGAACGCACTCCAGGTTTTTCCGGTGCGGAATTATATTCGCTTATGAATGAGAGTGCTATTCTCGCTGCACGTGAAAATAGAAAAGAAATTACTCAATATGATCTTATCCGTTCCATTGAAAAAGTTATGCTTGGTCCTGAACGTAAAAGTCATATGTTATCCGTAAAAGAAAAGAAAATTACTGCATACCATGAGGCGGGACACGCTCTTGTTTCTTCAGTATTACAGTATGCGGATCCTGTGCATAAGATTTCCATAATAAGCCGTGGTCATGCCGCAGGATATACTCTTAAACTTCCTTTTGAAGATAAAAAAATGCAAAGCAAAAAAGAATTTCTTGATGATATTTCAGCAACACTTGGTGGTTATGTTGCAGAAAATATGATTTTTGGGGACATAACAACAGGTCCATATAATGATCTTTCTGTGGCAACAAGAATTGCTAAAGATATGGTTGTACAATATGGAATGAGTGACAAATTAGGTCCTGTTGCATTTACGACTGAACCAGGTATTCAAGGTGGAATACAGTATTCCCAAGCAGTGGCTGCAAAAATTGATTCTGAAATTGAACGTATTATTGAACATGGAACCGCACGTGCAAAAGAAGTATTATCTATTCATCATG
>VAOZ01001126.1_pt1 | contig 18482 bp, 18 predicted proteins | sample 3394041 | NCBI WGS metagenome assembly VAOZ01 (sample SAMN08290431, study PRJNA428436) | hydrothermal vent metagenome | isolation source: Deep-sea hydrothermal vent chimney | place: Indian Ocean: Southwest Indian Ridge
CAAAGCTGCGCACAAAAGCCCGGTGCTTCCCGTTGTGTCCGCCGGTGAACATGGTTGCCAACGGTTTGGCTATGCGTAGTTTGGGATTTTGAAACGATTAATTTTCAATTTACAACTAATTTTATTTACCGCTATAAGCTTTAAAATTAGCACATTACCCAAATTACGTATAGCCTTTGTTACCTGCTGGGCTTTCTTCATTTCTATCACTTTGTTTTCAATTTAGCACTATCCTGATTTTGTTTTTCGGGTCAGCAAAAAAAGCGTTGGCAAACAGACAAGCTCTTTTGCAATTTTTGGCTTTAGCGTTGGCTTGTGCGAATTGCAAATGTGCTTGGCTGTGTGGGCTGAAATTAAGTTACTTCATATAGAGCAATTGAAGCTGCAACAGCTGCATTTAAACTTTCTAAACCTTTTCTACCACCTGGAATCCTTATAAGAAAATCACAGTTCTTTGTAGTTTGAAGACGTAATCCTTCTCCTTCTGCTCCAATAACTAAGGCTGTCTTTTCATCGAAATCAGTTTCCCGCATAGTTTTTTCGCCACGTTCATCCAAGCCGTATATCCAAAAGCCATTCTTTTTAAGTCTTTTTATACTTCTTACTAAGTTTGTTATTTCGAATATTTTAACAAATTCAGCACCACCAACAGTAACTCTTAATACTGTAGGTGTAATCTCTGCAGAACGTTTTTTGATAATAAAAACTGCATCAATATTGAAAAAGGCTGCACTTCGAATAATTAGACCTAAGTTTTGAGGATTTGAAACCGTATCAAGCAATAAAATTCTTTTTGCATCACCCAAATTATCAATATCTTCTTCACGATAAATTTCTCTATCTTCAGTATAGATACATACGCCTTGATGTTTATCATCCTGATTTAAACCACCAGCTTTTAAATATTTAGGCCATGGTAAATATTCCGGCATAATATTTATTTTTGCTGCTGATTCAGTAAATTCTGCAAGGTTTTCTTTTTGCGATTGTAATAACAAGACACGTTTTACTGCTTTTGGCCTTGTAAGAAAAACTGCTCTAACCGAATGTTTTCCAAATACTTTTTCCATAATTAAAATTTTAAATAATTTCACCTGAAGATATATAATGTTTAATACCTTCTTCAATTGATATTTTTGGAAAAAAACCTATTTTCCTTTTTGCTAACGAAATATCAAGAATGACGTCATTCTGATATTTATCATAAAAAGGATTATCAATGTAAATAGGTTTTCTATTCAAATTAAATGCAAAATTAAACAATTCAACTATTCTATTAAAACTTATTCCAACACCAGAACCAATGTTTAATATTATAGATTCATTTATTTGAAAAGAAGATATTATTGCGTCTATAACATCTGTTATATAAATAAAATCTCTTTTTTGTTCTCCATATTTATATAATTTGGGACTTGATTTAATCATTTGACAGCCTATTTGTCTAACCATGCTTGCCATTCTATTTTTATGAGATTCACTTGGTCCATATACATTTCCATATCGTAATCCAATAAAAGAAACATCCTTAAATTCATTTGCAATTTGTTTCACTTCTTCTTCCAAGTATAATTTTGATAATGCATAATAATTCAATGGATTATTATAAGAATTTTCGGTAAATGGTATTTTGGCATTACCATACACCTGCATTGAAGAAGCATAAATTATTTTTTTACATGATTTATTAAGTGCCTCTCTAAAAAGACTAATTGCATCAGAAACATTTGACTTGAACATCAAATTCTTATCATCAAAAAAAGTATCTGTGATTGATGAGTGATGGATTAATAAGTCAATTTTATTTATTTCACTCAAATCACATTCATTCCAATGTGAGTTTATATATGATAAATTTAAGTTTTTATTACAGATTGGATACCGGCTTTTAAAAGTAATAACGTTATATCCTGTTTCAATTAAAGTTTTAGCAAGGTTATAACCAATAAAACCATTTGTACCGGTCAATAGAACATTCATAAAATTAAGTTTATAAAAAGAAATCATTATCAGGATAAATGTTCAATTCATCTAAATTTATATTGCTATCGATAAGTTTTTGTATAGACCAATTAAAACCATTATAGAAACATGCTATGTCTTTACAACTAATATTTGCATTAAAATTTAAAAGCAATTCGGTTGTGCTTTGATAAGTTTGCTTTATTGATTGATTTGACGAATAGCCTAAAGAGTCCTTTATCAAAGCTATTTGTGAACCTCTAAAAGCCGGACAGTGATATATTCCAATAGGATTAATAACCTGACGGAAAAAACCAATATGACATATTTGTGGTTGAGTTTGTAATGTGCTAATTTCATTGGCCAACATATATTTTAAATTAATACTTTGAATAATTGGTTTGTTTTTAATGTTATTTTCTTCTGCGATTTTAATATTTCTTTTTATCTCTTGTGAAATATGACTGAAATCATCGTTTGGACTTATGTAAATAGACTCTACAGGGTTTGAAATTGATTTAGTTAGGCAGGGTTTAAGAGACAAATAGTCAAAAGAGTAATCTATACAATTTTGGTAAGCTTGCGGAATCTCTTTCATATTAGATTGTATCTGATTACCATTTATGGTTATGTTATCCCAACAAATTACAAAACTATAACCTATTGATACGCTACTATTAAAATGCTTAATTTTTCTTGCTAAATTTAGAATATCAAAAAGCGTTTGCTTTTTTGGGGGTGAATGTAAAACCTGATAAGTTGCATCTGTACCTGCATCAATACTAAACCTTATATAATCAGACATTTTAAGAAATGGAATAATAGAAAGAATCTTATCTATCCGTGTACCATTAGTTGAAATCCCTAATTGCAAGTTTTTATCTTTTATGAATTTTACAATGTCTACAAAATCAGGATGTAGTGTAGGCTCACCCCCACCTATTAGAATAACGGATTTTAATCCATTGTTTTTTAAGGTAATAATAGAATTAATAATATCTTCAAATTTTAATTTTTTACCTTTATTTGTAACTTTGTGGTCGATACAAAATAAACAAGAATGATTACAGGCGGTTGTTAAATCTAGATTAATAGATGTTATTGAAAAAGGCACAGTCAAACTTTCAATTTTTTCTATTCTACTTAATTTATTATTTTGCACCTTTCTTTGGTATTCAATATACTTCAAGAATTTATTATGAACTGACTTTTGACATAATTTCTTATAAAAATCATGTATTTCTGTGGTTTCTTTTAATGGCATAATGATATATTATTCTTTTTTAATTAGATTTATTTCATTTACAACATCCTCCACCGTTATTTTCAGCAATCCTGAATGAACCGTATTTCCATAAGTGTCTCCTAATATACCTGCCCATAACGAATGATTTGTTTTTGAATCAGGTGGTGGTCCAAAGCGTCCCGGACGTTCTGGACCAAAAATAGTTATTGACGGTGTTTTAAATGCAGTAGCAATATGTGAAATTCCTGTATTTGTGCAAATAACTTTTTCAGCAAAAGCAACCAATGAACATAATTCCATTATATTTGTCTGACCTGCAAAAATTGTCCTCTTGTCTAAACCCGCTAATTCAGCAACTTTTTTCACAATCTCAATTTCAGCTTTATTGCCAGTTAAAATAACTTTTTTCCCTTTTTTGGTCTCTTTAAGTGTCACTTCTGCCCATCTTTCAACTGGCCAGTATCTTGAAGGGCTTCCTGCTCCGGGATGAATAATTGTTCCCCCTTTAAATTTTTCTTCAAATAAAAATGGTGGTGGATTTATATATAGGTCTTGTGAACTTGCTGGAATATTGCTTTCATTTAATAATCTACACCATTTTTCTACTTCATATTCGTCTTGTTGCCAAATTGGACTATTCTTAGTTTCAGGAATTTCAGGATTATGATAACCAATGTATTTGCATGGATTTAGCTTTAAAAGTGCTTTATGCAATGCGGTTCTTTGGCCTCGCAAATTTACTGCAATATCAGGTCGTTGATTGACTTTTAATCCATTTAATTGAGCTTGTTCCAGTTTTATACGGTCTTGTAAATCCGTTGGAACATGAAATTTTTTATTTTCCAGAAAAGCACCATCAATTATCTCATCTGCGGCATTAGTATATTCAACAAGTGGTTTTAACCATGTAGGACATGTTAATATACGGTGATGTTCGGGGAATGCTTTTGCTAAAGCTCTTAATGCAGGTAACCCTGTAAGAAAATCACCAAGTGCAAGCGACCTGAGTATAACCATTGTTGGTTTGTTATTCGGATTTTTCATTCTTACTTTATCGTTGTGTTTTTTAAATATAATAAAAAATCAATTAGTTGCGTAACTGAATTTTCCCAAGAAATTATTTCGGGACTGTGTCGTTGGAAATTATTTGTTTCTATTTCTGATATTAATTGCTCAATAAATAATCTCAGACTGACTGAACCTTTTGCAACATTGGGCAATTGAAGTACGTGTTCGTGTTGCTTTTTATCTGTTGCAAAAATTCGTGTTCCGCTTGCATATTGGTCTGAAATAACACCACTTGCATAAGGACTTGAAAGTGCTTTTGTCCAACACCATAACAAATTAAAAGATTGCAATTTTTCATTCAGAATCTCTTTTTCTAAATATGAGTGCTCATAGTTGAAATAATTCGGATATTCTACTTTGTATTTCTCTAATTTTTCAATTAGACTTGGTGAATCTAAATACCAAGGACTTGAAAGTATATAAATTAACCAATTATTCTTTTCAGCAACTGGTAATAAAATGTTAAGAATTTCATCAAACTGTCTTTCAAATTTTAGAAATCCGTTTGTACCGATAATTGTTTTGTTAATTGGAAGTTTATAGCGTTCTCTTAAAACTGTTCTTTCAGCTAATTTTTCCGGTATCCATGCCGGATGGGGAAATATTAAATTTGGCTTGCATGTTTCGGGAAATATACCCTGACACATTCCAATAAAACCCTTTGCTTTATGCTGTAATATTTCTGCGCCTTCAGAATGAGCAAATATGATAACCGGAACTTTACTTTTATCGCAAAACGAAATTAATTCATTACTACTGAATAGTTCTGAATGATAATGTAGTAACAAAATATCTGAGGTGCAATTCAAATCCAATTCAGATATTATTTCTGTTTGAATGCTTATCTTTTCCAATTGTTCTTGCAAGTTTTTTGCGAAATATGCAATACCACAAGCCTTTTTTAATGTTGTTACAATTTGAGTAATTTTCATATTATCAATTTTAATTTCTGTGCATAATAAATTGGTCTAACAATCTGTAAAATTCTATTTTTTCAAAATCAATGTCTCCTTTTAATTTACTGAAAAAAAAGTTTTCCCACTTTGTTCCAAAATTGGATTGAATACTCCTTGATATTAATGCCAAATCACGATAAGTATCACCCAAACCAGACGATCCTAAATCTACAAAACCAATAGAATTATTGTTTATTAAAATATTAGGCAAACATAAATCTCCATGAGTAAACCCTATATTTTCATTTTGCGGATAAAGTTGCATCAGTCTTTCATAATGCTTTTCAATTGATTTATTACGGTAACCTAAACTAAGGTCGGTTGATTTAAGAAGTTTTTTTTCAACTACAGTTTTGGCTGTAATTATTTGATTTTTTAACTTAATATTAAAAGGACATTTTGTAATATCAACAGATTTTAATATGTCTATAGTTTCTAATAGCCTGTCAATCAATAAAGATATGTTTGATTTCCATCTTTGTTCATCAGATGTTTTACCTTTAACCTCTGTAATAAATAAAAAGTCAATATTGTCGATAGATGAAAAAGTAATTACTTCGGGTACACATAATTTATCTTTTAACCATAATAATTTATCACATTCCAGTTGTAAGTTTTTTCCAGTTTTCAAGTAAAAAACGGACTTATTACTATTGACCAATTTGTAAATAGTTGATGGTTCGGGATAATTTCTGATAAGTTTATAGAAAACACTATCCGGTAGAATAATATCAATATCTTTTGGTAATATTGGTCTTACAACTCTTTCAATATGTTTAGTAAATATTTCTTTCATACGATTATTTACAAATTATTGGTTTTCATATTGCAACATCTCAAACAGGCATCCAACGGATTAATGTCTTGAATATAGTTTCTAAACTTATTATAGTTTCTTCCATGCAAAATATCAGACAAACTATTTTCAAGTATATTTCCCATACTATATTCAACACATGGTATTACATTTCCTTGTGGGTCGATTCTTAAATTGTTGTTTATATAATCACACCCTTTGAAAAACTTATTCAGTTTGGTTTGTGAGAACCAATCGCTCAAATTATCAATTGTTGGATTTGACAAAGGATAAACTGAAACATTAATTTCATAGACACTTGCTAATTGTTTTGCCTCCCTTATAGCCAGAAATGCTTTTTCAGATAAAAACTCATGACTATAATTTTGTTCACTAAGCAATTGAAACGATACTTCTTTTACTTTGTATTCATTAGCAAGTTTTATAATATCTGGTGGTACTTGTTCATTTCCCGGCTGTATCACACAATTTATTATAATTGATGTATTAGATGTAATTGATTCGCTTTTAGCTTGTGTAAGGTAGTTTAATCCTTCAATACATTTATCAAAAGCATTTTTATTGCCCCTTAATTTATTATGTATTTCTCTTGTGCCATCTATTGAAACAAAAACAGCATCGCAAGATGCATTTATTGCTTCCTGAGCAATTGATTTTGTACAAAACATTAAATTAGAATCAAAACACCAGTGTATTTTAGCTTTGCCCAATTCTCTAAAAATAATATTAATATCCGGTCTGATCAATATTTCACCACCAGATAATGCAATAACTTCAACATTATTTTCCACACATTGTGGGATTACCCTTTCGACAATATCACTGGTTGTCATTTCATTTTCCACTTTCGCTCCCGGCAGGTTTAATATTGGTTCCGGTTTCCAGTAATTGTTGAATGATAAACAAAAAGAGCAACGTAAATTACATCTATATGTTAAAAACAAAAGTACATGGCTAATAGACATCTTTTCCTCCTCCTTCCTTATTGAATACATTTATTGGTTTTCCTTGTTTGTCCCGAACAGTAAGTTCTCTTCCTATTGGTGTTACAGACACAACCTCATCAACGCAAAAAGCATAAATATCACTGTCAGTTTCCAAACTATTGTAATCTATTTCAACGGTTATTGGAAGTTTGTAGCTTTGTGAAAAATCTCTTATATCGGGTTTTGTACAAGTATAATAATTCTGATTGCTTTGGCTTGTTGTTCTGATTTTAGTTTCAATTGATGCTTCTGACGGAATATTGATATTTAAGACTGCTACGTTATGTGGCAAACCATTGTTTAGTAGTTCCATTCCAAACTTACGCACAAAGTAAGCAATTACTATCCAATCATCTTTTGAGTACGGTTTTGAATATTGTTCATGGCTTTTTGCGCCAATACTAATAGCCAGAGAAGGAACACCATAACTTGCTGCTTCCATTGCTGCGCCAAGTGTACCACTAATAAAATTTGTTCCCCCAAGGTTTTCTCCATAATTTATACCACTAATACATAAATCAGGTTTTCTTCTTGCTATTTCCAAAATACCATGTGCGACAGCTTGTGCTGGTGAACCTGTAACTGAGTAAAATGGATAAGCTTTTTTATTGTTGAGTTTTTTATTGATGATTTCAATTATGCCAATATCTTTGTTTTTGGGAAACGACCGTCCCATTCCAGTTTGTTGATGTTTCGGGGCAATGACTAAAACTTCTCCTAAATCGAACAATGCTTCTACAGCTGCCCGTAATCCTGGCGATGTAATACCATCGTCGTTAGTTACTAATATTAATGGTTTCTTATCTTGCATTCTGTTTATCTTCTATTGAATGTTCTTCTCCTAATCTATTATTTTGGAAAAATAACCGGTTAAAAGGATAGTACCATTTCTTTACTGGATAACCTTCATAATCGGTGCATTTTTCGCATAGCTTTATTCTATTCTGAACTTTGTCTCTATGGCATTTGCGAATATATTGCATTTTTTCACCATTCCAGATTTTTTTTAATGTCTGCTGGTTTAAATCACCAAGTACATATAAACCATCGTAATCGAAACAGCATGGTACAACCCTACCATCCCAAAGAACGGTTACAGAAGTCCATGGTTTATCGCAAACAATTTGATTTTGCTTGTCATTTTTTTCGGTTTGTAAATTGTTTATTGTTTCATCTCGACCGTCCCATGTGATATATGATTTTATTTTTATTCTATCAATATCTTTAACCGCCTTCCATTTTATTACCCAGTCATTTATTTCATTTAAGTTTTGTTTTTGTTTTATTAATTGTAAAATAACTTTTGGTATTTTAATATTGGCTTCTTTACGATACTTCAAAAGGTTTAATATATTCTTTTCGGCAAGTTCTGTTTTTTCCGCAGCTTTGCCACGTATTGATGCACTTGTGCTATTGGTTAATGCATCCAAAGACAATACTAACTCATACAGACCACTATCAACAAGTTGTTTTGAATGTTTTTCAGTTAGCAAAGCCGGATTTGCCGATAAGTATGTTTTTATTTTGTAACTACTAGCATATCGTATAAAATCACCTAATTGAGGGTGTAGCAATGATTCGCCAAAATGATGTAAAAATATGTGTGACGAATAGGTTGCTGTTTCCCGAATAATTCTTTTAAATAGCGTTTCTTCCATATAACCAATTTTTCTTGTCATCCGATTGGTACGCGGACACATTATGCATTTCATCGGACAATCATTAGTCAATTCAATTTGGTAGACAGATGGATTCCCAAAAGATTTTGTTCTTTGCTGATTGTAGGATAAGTGATTTATTTCTGAATTCAATTTGAATAAAATATTTTGTGTGAAAAACATGGGTATTTCCATTCAATTTATAACTGTTTTAAAGAAAATCTTTTCTATTCATCTTATCGTAATTGCTTTTTAATTTTTTTTGTTCTAAATTTTCCGAATAAATATGAAAAAACTAATAATATTAGTATGAAAAATGGAATTAATAACCAAAATAATGCTTCAAAATCTTTATAGTAATTCCAAAATAAAAATGAACTTGAAATCATAATTTGTAAGCCATAATAAAGTAATGAATTTGAGCTGAGAATTGCTTTTAATCTTGACCCAAGTTTTTTAAATTTTCTATTATTTCCGAAAGTAAGTATACCAGTTAAATCATAAAGTGGAAAATCAAAATTAGCATCATTTAGGAAATTATTAAAGTTAAGTTTGGTTCCATTTGAAGGTAGAATATACTCTTCATTATTAATAAATTGTTTAATCTCTTCTTCCCTATAATCAAATCTGTACCACCAGCGTAATTCACTACTATCAATTATCATAAAGATAAAAGGCAATATTCCACTAACAAGTATAACATCTAATAGAGGTGTACCCATCTTATTTAAAACACCACCTAATCCAATTGTTAAAACTGCTAACCATAATGTAATACTTATTTGCTTAATTTTCCATAGAGTCGAAATTATATTATTCTTACGAGAATTAATTACATCTAACTCTATTTTTAAAAGTTCAAATTTTATTTTTTGTAAATCTGCATTCATGATTTTTTATGTTTAAAATGATATTTGTTTGTTATACTTTTGCAATATATACTCGACATAATCAGGTTTGCGAAAAATTAAGATTGAATTAACTGGAAATTATCAGTCATTAAACTTTTAAGTTCACTTTTGTATTTTTCTATATTTTGGAAAAATCCATACATTTTTCTTTAAAAACCGTGAATTTTTCGTAATACTCATTATAAGTTATTTTTTTCTTAAAAAATTTCCACAATCGCTCTATAATGTTTAGATTAGGAAAATATGGATGTGAAAATATTAATTTTATAATAATTGTCTTATATTCTCAAATACAATTTCAGGATAGATATCCTGCATACATTTGTCTTGAATGGTGCAATCTGCCAGGTTTTCTTCATTTACCCAGCATGGTCTGCAAGGTACATCTAATGCAATATATTCGTATCGAGAATATTTACACCAATTTTCGAAAAAAGAATGACCGCTTTGAATAATGTATGCAAGATTTACCATCTTAGCAACATAATGTGACATTCCACTATCTAACCCTATATAGAGATCTGAATTACGTACTAGATTCAGTATATAAAAGGAACTCAACTGATCATTGTAGGAAAGCTGAATAGTATCATCCAAATCAATAAACGATATTTTTTCTTTTTTTAATAACAATTTTAGATCTGAAAAAAAAGGCCATAATCTCTTTTCTGAGAAATTACTACAACGTGTATTAAGAACAACTTTATATCGATTTTCAAGCAGTGGAATAAATATTACATCAGCACCCCTTCCATCAAACCTGATTGATAACCCATTGAATTTAAAAAATGCATCAATAAAATTAGTCATTCTAAGTTCAGATAAAGGAATGCTATATTTAGGATCGGTATAACTATAGATAAAATAATCACTCTCAAGAAAGATTCCATTCTGTCTTTTTATGTTGTGTACAAGCTTTTCAAAATTTCTTAGTTTAGTATAAAAATATATATCATATCCATGTTCCCGCATCATATCTGCGATGATAGAACCCATACAATTATCTCCTAATCCTCCAATATCTTGTTCAATGCCAGAACAAATGCGTTTCGGATAACATGTTATTTGAGTGACTGAGTCTGGTTTCATCCTCTACCTTTCTCATTGGTTGGATGAAGACTATGATCCATTAACCAATACTTTAATTTTCGATAAAACGGAAACTTGGGATATTGATAGTAATAAGAAGAAACTTTTTCTTGTTGAGCGAATTGTTTGTAGGCTTGAGCATAAGTATAAAAAAATTTTACAACCCCAAATGCATTCTGAGGTGAAATCATCCATGGTTTCAAAGAACCTGGCGTATGAATAATCTTGGCTTGACGTTGTGAAAATTGAGGTTTCATACTATTCAAAATAATCATAAAATTCCAATTATTATTAAGTTGCCCCCAGTGTCCATTTAAAACAATGTTCAGTGCAGATTGCTCCTCCATTACTAAATTTATTTCATTTGAATATGCTAAGGAAAAGGCTTTATCTGCAATTCTTTCTTCCCGCCATAAATCTAAATTCATTAGCATTAGACCAGCATTGAAGTAGATAGCTTTTGGATTCAAGCAATATTTTTTTAAATCAATCTCTTTTTCAAGTTGAGAAATTGTTTCAAGTGTATCTACAACTGCCCAAATGCTGTATTCACCTGTTTCCATTGTAAAAAGCTCGCTTAGATCACCTCGGACAATCATATCGCAGTCCAAATACAATGCTTTTGAAAGATCCGGACATAATGAAGGTATAAGGAGGCGCAAATAGACAGCTTTAGGTAAATATGAATTCGTTATTCTAATTTGTGAAAAAATGGAATCATCAACCTTGAGAACATTTAAAGAGAATGGTTTGTTAAGTGTTCTCAAGCTCATTTCAATATTATTTATCGTTTTTTGCGAAATTCCCATACTTATAATACGAGCATCCAATATAAAACCATTTTTTAAATGAACCAAAGCAGAAAAGAGAACTACTGCCATTCCACACGCAAAAGGTTCATCTCCTGCGACAACTACAGATATTGTTTTGTTCGTCATAAAATTAAAATCATTTTGTGTTGTTATAGTTTTTTATCCTCTATTAACATTTTCTTTATTCTTGAATAAATAAGCATATCATGAAACATACCATCAATTAACAAGGACTCTGGATAAGAAATTTCTTCCGGTAATTCTTGATAAAAAGGCATGTACTTTTCTGGATAAATCTTTTTCCAGAAATTATCAAATTCTAAATTACGTTCCTTTTCCTTTTCATCATTAAATAATTCTAAAAGTTCATGAGATAATCCGATTACATTTTCTGCTTTATATCCTGCTGGTTTCCATGTTCGATGGATTTGAAGTTTTTCCCAATATTGATGATATAGGTTTTTAATGACATCTTTATCGTGACTTTGTCTATAACACCATGAGAGCAAGTTTGCTTGTTGCTCATGTTCTAATCCCATTGGATATAGTTTGAGTTTTGCAATATGCATTAAAATTTTTCCCATTCGTGATTTAAGTTGCTTTTCTTTTGCTTTCCATTTAAGACCATTTATTTCATCGAAAACATAACTGGCACATACAGAACCATTAACTGCATCTTTTGTAAGGGTTCTATTTACGGGTTGTAGGTTAAGTATACCATAATCAGCTGCATTATTACACATATCACTCATTGTATTTAAATAGAACTGGTAAACCCAAACTTCATCTAGGATGTCAGAGTAATTGTCCAAAAAGTGAAGTGTTTCGTGAAATTCACTATTTGTTTCTGTTGGCAATCCAACAATTATATCTACTCCATTCCAGATACCAATTTCATGCGAAAATTTAAATATATCAATAGCTTTTTCTAAGCTAAATGGTTTTTTTATAAACTGGAGTAACCTATTACTCCCTGTTTCTAATCCCCAAACAATTCTTATTGCACCTGATTTACGCATTTTCATAAGTGTTGTCTTATCCATACCACAAACACTACCACAAGCCATCCACTGTATATTTAATTTTTCTTTAATGATTTCATTACATAGTTCAGTTATAAAATGCTTTGAAATATTTATAGTATTATCAAGGAAAAATATTGTTTTACAGTCGTGTTTTTTAACAAGTTGTTTGATTTCAAAAACTGCATCTTTGGGAGAATACACAGACATTTTTTTTATTCCAGAGCAATCACAAAATGAACAGTTATGCGGACAACCTGTAGTTAAATGAAAAGGTAGGGTTAGTTCATTATTTGGTAAATCAGGATAAATACATTTTGCACTCCATTTGTAAAAATCAATAGGTAACCCATCAAAAGATGGTGGTACAACTTGATGCTCTAAAGCTAATGGGTTTTTTTCAACTTTATTGTTATGAAGATATACAAGTCCTGGTATATCATTTAAATTTTTAATTGATTTTCCATTAGATACGACATTCAATAATTTAACAAGTGCATCTTCTGCATATCCAATTATATAATAATCAATAATGTTATATAAAAAAACTTTATCAATAATATAATAAATTGGAGCATAAGCAAAATATTCTCCTCCTAATATAATTTTTTTATTAAACCTTTTTTTTAAATAAAAAGCTAATGCTAAAGTTGCTCTACAGCATTGTAAATCACTTGATATTAATGAAAAAAGAAATATATCTGGCGATTTGAAATCGGACAACTCTATGACAAGTTGACCAAACCACTCCCAATCTGCGTCTGAATTACCTTCTATATAATTCCATAGTTGTTTTTCATCATTAGAAATCGAAAGAAGTTTTTCATTGTATTTAGAAGGGTATCTTTTGTGCCAAAGACAATGAAGATCATCTTGACTAATGTTGAAATTATTATCTTTCAAATGTCTGTAAATTATTCCCAGAGAAATAGGTGGAAATGTTAATGTTCCCTTTTTATTTCCTGCAAGAGGACTAATCACCCTAAAAAGCTTATATTTCATTTTCATTTTTTATCTTAGGGCTTTTTAATATTCTTTCAACTATTATTCTAACACCTTCAAAATCCATAACAATATTCAAAGGCAACCAATTATTTTTGCTCACTTTGATTTGTTCAACAAGGTTTGTATAATCATTCTGAAATTGAGCATCATATAACAGTTCTGTATTTAATTTCTGTACTTGTTTTACACCTTCTTCTTCATCCACTTTCTCTGTTATTGGATAATTCTTTGCTAAAAAATGCCAAATTTCAGGTGCATCGTTCCACTGCTTTACAAGATTATTTATTATTAGTGCCTGACTAAGGTTTTGTGGTGGCAACGGAATAACAGACACTTGTAAATACGCAAATTCCAATAAAGTCGTCAGACCGGGTGAAGTAAAAACTATTTCTGATTGCTCAAATATTTTTAATGTTTCCTTATGAGAAACATCTTTTGTGGGGATTTTTGTGTTTTTTAGCACATCAAAGTGTTCAATTGCACTTTGGCTTGTAAGAATCATTCTTTGCTTCTCTTTGCCTATTTTATTAATTATCTTGCTAACACCGTTTATGTATTTTTCAATAGGTTCTTTTGCAAAAATATTTATTAAACCACCTAAATGAAATACAAATTCCGGTTGATGTCCGTTTTGTTTTGATAGTGAAGTATCAATGATTGCTCCTACTGGTATGAGATTTTTAATACTTTTGTTTTTCAGTGAATTATAAGCACCAAATACATCCTGAACAAAATATGCTTCAACTTCTTTTAAGCATGGGTAAGTATCGAAAAAGCCTTTATTCCACATAAAGCCTAAACTATCAACAAAAAATACAGGTACATGATTATAAAAGTATGTTGCTAATTCAGGGTCAATTACAACAATTGCGGCATTTAGTTTACCAAAACTATTAAAATCTAATTTGTTGATTTCATTGCTGTCAATCGTGAAATCACGGTTTTCATTCCATAATCCTTCTCTTATGAAAAATTCTTTTGATACGGAATTTGCAACATAAATCAATTCTATATCCGGATTTTTTTGCAATAATCCTTTGGCAATGGAACTTGCTTTACTTACAGGCCCAAAACCAAAGGATTGTGCACAAATTGCTATTCGTATTTTACTCATAATTTATCGCATATTAAAAATCCAAAATGTTATAATCTAAATCTATTTGACCATCACCCAAAGCGGCATTCAATGGTTCGCACCCTTTGCAAATTTTTGATGCGTTTTCATATAGCCACTTACGTTCCTTTTCCAAAACGCCTGAATTGAAGTTGTAATTTTCAGGATCTTTTCCAAACTGTCCTACAAACTCTTTACGATGTGGAATGCAGTTGCAAGGAAAAACCTGATTTGTCTTTAAATCCAGAAAACGTATCAGGTTTACCGTATTACATAAATGTTTAGGTGTTTGTGAACAATTATTATTAAATATTTTATCATACTCTAATTCATCTTTACCAAAAGTGCTCAAACTATACCCCATTAATTCAGGGTATTTTAATTCTTTTTCAAGTTCAGCTAATTGCTTTCTTACGTTAAACCATACAGATTTTAGTATGTCGTCTGTTTTTGGAAAAGGTTTTATAGGAATAAGCGACCATTGCCGTATACCTAACTTATTAAAAAACATAAACATTTGGGGTAATTCTTCAATGTTATATTTACTTACAACTGTATTTATTCTCAACTGTATTAATGGTTTTAATTTTTTTAATTCTGTAATACCTGCGACAATCAGTTTAAATAATCCTTTTGTATTTCTAAGTTTATCATGTACTTCTTTATGTGAGCTATCAAGACTAATAATAATTTGGTCAATACCTGACGCCATAAGACCTTTCGAACTCCTTTTAAGCAACATACCATTTGTGATAATAGATACAACCAACCCTTTGCTTTTAAAAATAGATACAACGTTGGCAATATTATTTGATAACAGTGGTTCGCCTCCTGTAATTCTTATGTGTTTAATTGAACTTTCTTGCAATCTTTCGGATAAAAGATTTGCCATATTCTCTGTTAAAAAATACGGTGCGTTTTTTTTTGCAAAATTACACATAAAACAATTGGCATTACATGCTTCTGTCGCCCTTATAAACAACACTTTGGGTTCTTCAACTTCTTTCATAGAAAACATATTATATTTTCAGGTACAAACATCTGTTTCAGTGTTAATTTCTGGAATGTAACCTTTTTCGTGCATAGTTTTGATGCGTTCCCATACTTTTAAAACACCTTTTGCAGAAATATGTACATCTTCTTCTCTCATTCCGGGTCCGGTTTCAACTTCAATTATTCTTTCAACTTCTCGTTCGGCAACAGGTCTTGGGTAGTTTGCTTCCGGTATATCAAAGCTATTTTGCTTTAAATAATCTGCTAACCATGGAATGGTATGCATTGGTGGATGTGATGCTCTTGTTGAAATATTTTCGGCAAGTAATGCTCCAATCATAAATTCTTTGTAGCTTAGATATTCTTTCGGTAATCGAAGAGGGTATTTAAAATAGCAAGAGTAGCATTCATCAGGAATAACCTGCATTTCTAATCCACTATCTGCAAGGTATTTTTCATAGATGCTTGCTGCTTGTCTTCGTTTTTCAACCTCTTTCGTTAAATTATCTAGACCATCAAGACCTATTAAAGCCTCTATGTCAGGCATAACATAACTATATCCTAAGTTGTAGTAATCGTGCCAACCATGCCCTTTTCCTTTATTCGCAGCGCTTCTTGCTTTCTTTGCTTGTTCGTGATTTTTGAAGATAGCCATTCCACCTTGTCCTGTACTAATATGTTTACGTGGTGCAAAACTAAAAATTGTCATTTCACCAAAAGAACCAACTAATTGCTCTTTATATTTAGCACCATGAGCCTGACCGCAATCTTCCAAAATCGGTATATTGTATTTTTTTGCTATTTCAACAATTTCTTCGATTCTGTTTGGAATACCCCACATATGAACAGGAACTATTAGTTTTGTTCGTTTTGTTACTCGTTTTTCCAAATCCGTTGGACACATACCTAAAGTCTGTGCTTCAACATCACAAATTACTGGTAAAGCTCCTTCCTGAATTGCTGCTGATGCTGCACTCACATATCCAACAGAAGGTATTATTATTTCATCACCTTTTTTTATGCCGGCTGCAATATATGCTAAATGAAGTGCAGAAGTTCCCGAATTGCAAGCTACCCCATGTTTCATTCCAAAGTAACTTGCGACAGTTTGTTCAAATTTATGGCTTTCATCACCACCATACCAATTTGATAAAACTCCCTTATCTAAAAGTTTGTTTATTCTAGTTTTACATTCATTGCTTATTTTAACGACAGGGCGAATTGGTTGTTGACGTATTGGTTCGCCTCCTTCAATTGCAAGTTTAGACTTGATATTTTTTAAGTGATCTTTATTCATTTTTAGAAATATTTAATTCTGTAAGACTTTTTGTTAGTAATTCGTCAAAGTCATTACTATTGATATACAAATCTTTTACTTTTGTTATTGCATTTAAGCCAGCCACTAAGTGGCTGTACTTTGGTGCAGAATCACGGATGATTATGATTGTTTTTTTTAGAGCGGAAGCCCAACCAAGCTCAACGGCTGTTCCGTTTGAATGAATAATTTCACCATTAGGTTTTAATGGTAATATTGCAATAAAAACATCACATTGGTTCATCCAACCGAAATCACGACTACATACTTCTGAATACTTTCCAGAAACATCTAATTCACCAAAGCTTTCATAAATATGTGCAGATAAAACATTGTATCCTAAAGCCTTTGCTTTATTGATTACAGTGTCAATTAGATACCGCAATTTTAAATTAAAAGAACCATCTGATTCTATTGCATATTGAATAGGCCCTCCTATTAAAACCGTTAACTCTTTTTTCTCCATAATAAACTGTTTGCTAATTGATTATTTCCGTGATAGATACTCTCCTGTTCTCGTATCTATATTTACAGTATCACCTTCTTTGATAAATGCTGGAACTTTTATTTTAGCTCCAGTTTCAATTGTAACAGGTTTAGTTACATTTGTTGCTGTATTTCCTTTTTCAAATGGTTCTGCTTCTATAACTTTATACTCAACTTGAATTGGTAATTCAAAGGAAATAGGATTTTCTTCGTAAAAAAGGATGTTACATATCATGCCATCCTTTAAGAATTTGTCATTAACACCAATTAATTCAGGTGCTAAAGTTATTTGCTCAAATGTTTCGTTATCCATAAAAACAAAATCAGAACCTTCTTTGTATAGAAATTGCATTTCTTGATTATCTACTCTAGCTGATTCAATCTTTTCAGACAACCTAAAAGAATTATCAACTACTTTCCCTGATTTTAAGTTTTTCAGCTTTGTTTTAATAAAAGCTTGTCCTTTACCAGGATTTACATGTTGAAATTCAGTTACAATATAAATGTCATTTTTAAAGATGATTTTCATTCCTCTCCGGAAATCAGATATTGATGCCATATTAAATAATTTTTTTAATTGTTCAAATATTAATTTTTATACAAAAAAACACAAAATCTGTAATCAATTTTTATTTATCAATTTTAATTTTAACTATAGGATATTTTGCAGGTGACTATTACAGACATCCATTCAATAATGCAACAGAGTAAGAGAGGGTTGGCAAAATTGCACTCTTTTGCAAATTTGGGTTTTAGGGTCGGCTTGTGCGATTTGCAAATGTGTGCAATGTGCGGTGGCTTCCCTAATTGTCCCAAAGGGCAAAAGCGGGTCGGCAAAAACAAAATCTTTCCAGTCAGTCAATTTTCTAATTATATGTTTCAATTTTCGTTTCAATATTTTCAATTTATGTTCTGCTGTTTCTCTTTCTTCGCCTTGCAGGTAACGGTTTGGCTATGCGTAGTTTGGGATTTTAAAACGATTAATTTTCAATATGCCACTAATTTCATTTAATGCTATAAACTTCAATATCAACACATTACC
>VAOZ01018963.1_pt1 | contig 18172 bp, 20 predicted proteins | sample 3394041 | NCBI WGS metagenome assembly VAOZ01 (sample SAMN08290431, study PRJNA428436) | hydrothermal vent metagenome | isolation source: Deep-sea hydrothermal vent chimney | place: Indian Ocean: Southwest Indian Ridge
GTTCCATTTCGAACCTGGAAGCTAAGCCTCCCATCGCTGATAATACTGCACTTTGCAAGTGTGGGAATGTAGGTCGCTGCCTAGCTTTTGAATTTCTTTTACACTAACATGATAAACTATTAACTTTGTATTTGCTACAATACGTATTATAAAGTTAGGATTACCATGAAACACTATATTAAAAATCAAATCAAATCTTCTTACGAAACAAAACAAGCTATATATGAAAATGATAAACTTATCCAAGTTATACAAAATGTTGCTTTAGAGTGCGTGGATGTTTATAGAAATAATAAAAAGACAATGTTGGCTGGAAACGGTGGTAGTGCAGCTGATGCACAACATATTGCTGCAGAACTTGTTGGTCGATATGGTTTTGATAGACCATCTTTGCCATCTCTTGCACTAACAACTGACACTTCGAATTTAACTGCTATTGGAAATGATTACGGATACGATAAAGTTTTTTCACGGCAATTAGAAGGTATGGGACAAGCTGGAGATATTTTTATTGGTATTTCAACATCTGGAAACTCTGAAAATATTATTAATGCATTTTTAAGTGCAAAAGATAAAAATATTAGAACTATTGCATTAACAGGTAGAAGTGGTGGTAAAATGGCTGAAATTGCTGATATAGCGATAATAGTACCATCAGAAGATACGCCAAGAATTCAAGAGTCTCATATTTTAATAGGTCATATTATATGCGATATTATTGAAAAAGAGATATTTAAAGAGGGTTTTAATTATTAATGAGTAAGAAAGCACTTTTTTTAGATCGTGATGGTGTAATAAATATAGAAAAGAATTATCTATATAAAATCAAAGATTTTGAATTTCTAGACGGTATTTTTGATTTATGTAGATATTTTATTAATCATGGATATATAATTATTGTAATTACAAATCAATCTGGTATCGCAAGAAAATATTATACCGAAGATGATTTTGCAATTTTGACATCTTGGATGAAAAGAGAGTTTGAAAATAAAGGCATTATGGTATCTAAAGTCTATCATTGTCCCCATCATCCTGATATTAATGGTAAGTGTAGTTGTAGAAAGCCAAATACTGGGATGATTTTACAAGCTAAAGAGGATTTTAATATTAATTTACGAGATTCTGTGCTAGTTGGCGATCATGTAAAAGACATACAAGCAGGAATTAATGCAAATATTGGCACGACATATTTATTGCATGAAAATATAGATATGTCAGATTTGCATGTTACAAAGATTATAAAATCACTTAAAGAGATATATAAATGAAAATTTTAAATACAGGCGGAACTTTTAATAAAAGATATAATAAAATATCTGGAAAGTTAGAGATTCCATATGATGATTTAACTATACGTAAAATTGTTGATGGATTTACAAATAGTGTAGATACTGCTGGAGTAATTTATAAAGATAGTTTGGAATTTACACTTGAAGATAGAAAAACTTTAGCAAGTGTTATTTTTGAAGATAGTGAGAAAATTTTTATTATAGTTCATGGCACTGATACTATGAATATAACAGCAGAGTTCTTAGACACTATTTTTGATGATAGAATCATTATTTTAACTGGCTCAATGTCTCCTTTTGAAATTGATCCTATTGAGGCTAGCGTTAACCTTGCTATGGCCATAGGCTATACTAAACTTTGTGAAACAAATGGTGTATATATATGCATGGGTGGCGAGGTGCTACCTTGGAATAAGATTATAAAAAATAAATTATCTGGAAGATTTGAAATTGTCTGAAAAAGTAACATGCACTCACTGTCATTTAGAATTTAATAAAAATGTGATGATTATAGATAATGAAAATTACTTTTGCTGTAAAGGATGTCAAGGTATTTATCATCTATTAAAAGATGAGGGATTAGATAGATTTTATGATAAATTAGGAAAGGATAAATTAGCACCTCCTGTGGAACAGTATGAAGATTCACAAAATTTTAATTCTCCAGCTTTTTATGATAAATTTGTTACATTTGATAAAGATGGCTTTTGTGAAGTTTCTTTGGTAATTGAGGGTATTCATTGCTCAGCATGTGTTTGGTTAAATGAAAAAGCACTCCATAAAATGGATGGTGTTGTAAAAGCAGATATTAACTATACAAACAATAAAGCAAAAATTGTATGGTCTGACGATGTTTTAAAACTTTCAAAAATAATAGATATGATTAGAGCTATTGGTTATGATGCTTTTCCTTATGATGCATCTATCCAAGAAGTTCGTGCAAATAAAGAGCGGAAGGATTATTATTTGCGTATGGCGGTAGCAATTTTTGCTATTATGAATATAATGTTTATCTCTGTTGCACAATATTCTGGAGAATTTACAGGAATTTCACAAAGTAACAAAACATTATTTAATATAGCCGAGGGCATTTTGGCGACCCCTGTACTTTTTTACAGTGGCTGGATATTTTTTAAAGGTGCCTATTATGGTTTAAAAAATAAACTGATAAACATGGATATATTAGTAGCTACTGGTGCGTCACTTACATATTTTTATTCAATTTATATCACAATTTATAGTAATGGCGAAGCATATTTTGATTCTGTTACTATGATAATTACTTTTGTTTTGATTGGTAAATTTTTAGAAATTTTAGGTAAAAAAAGTATCGCAGATTCTTTGGATGTGATAAGTAAATATATACCAGATAATATTCAGATTATGCAAGACGATAAAAAAATAGTTTCTAAAAATATTAATGATGTGAAAGTAGATGACATTATTGTTGTAAGCTCTGGAGAGAGAGTTGCATTAGATGGTTGTGTGATAGAAGGGGATGGCAATTTTAATGAATCAAATTTAACAGGAGAGAGTGAGCCGGTATATAAACGAGTGGATGATAAAATTATTAGTGGTACTGTTAGTATTGATGCAAATATAAAATATAGAGCTACAAAAGATTATGCTCATTCTACGCTTGCAAATATTGTATCATTGCTTGAGGGCGCAATTAATAATAAGCCTCATATTCAGCGAATAGCAAACACATTATCTGAATATTTTTCAGGAGGTATTTTATTATTATCATTTATAACTTTTATAACATGGTGGTTTTTAACATATAATTTTGGTGAGTCTTTTATGGTTGGAATATCAGTTATAATTATTGCTTGCCCATGTGCTTTAGCTCTTGCTACTCCTATTGCAACTTTGGTTGGACTTGGATTAGCTACAAAACGCTCCATTTTATTTAAAGAAGCAGCCCAATTAGAAACTATGGCAAAAGCAACGGTTTTGTTACTTGATAAAACAGGTACCATTACGCAAGGAAAGCCAGAAGTTATTAATGAAAATATATATAAAACATTAGATGCCTCCTTGCTTTATAGTTTGGTAAAAAATTCAAAACATCCCATATCGCAGGGCATCGCACAATATTTAGAAAGTAAAAATATTTTAAAAGGTAATGTTTTAGATGATGTAAAAGAAATTCCAGCACAAGGCATAAAAGCAACCTATAATAATAAAATAGTCTTAGGTGGCAATGCTGAGCTTATGAGTAAATTTGGTTTACATGTAGATGAATATAGCGAGTATAGCGAATTTTATTTTGCATATGATAATGAAATTATTGTAAAATATGAGCTTTTTGATATTGCAAAAGATGATGCGCGTCAAAGTATAAAAGAGATAAGAAATTTAGGTATAGATGTTATAATGCTAACAGGGGATCATAAAAGTAGTGCTAAAAAAGTAGCGGATGTGGTCGGAATTGATGATATTAGATATGAATTAAGCCCACAAAAAAAATCAAATATTATTAAAACTTTTCAAGATAAAGGTAAAGTTGTAGTGATGGCGGGTGATGGGGTAAATGATATACTAGCTCTTGCCTTAGCAGATATTGCGATAGCTATGGGCAAAGGCAGTGATATTGCGATAAGTGTGAGCGATGTTGTGCTACTTAATGATTCCTTAAAGAGTTTGTCAGATGCGTTTAAAATATCGAGGCGAACATTTTTTATGATAAAAGAGAATTTAGTCATTTCGCTTATATATAATCTTATAACAATTCCGCTAGCGATGGCTGGATATATAATTCCTTTAATTGCCGCAGTTTCCATGTCCTTTAGTTCCTTGCTTGTTGTCGGTAATTCTATGAGAATTAAGATGAATAATAAAATTTAAGGTGGTTTAACATGAGTACTAAAATAATTGCTATGATGATGGGTGTATCAATATTTTTAGGATTAATCGGTCTCGGTGCATTTTTATGGGGTATTAAGACCGGACAATTTGATGACGAAGAAAAATTTTTAAATGCTGTTAAATTTGATGGTGAAGACGATCTAAATGATATGGTTGAACAAGAACAAAAACGTAAAAAACTTACGAAAAAGGTGTATAAACCAGAATAAGAATTATTTAATCAAGAATAAAATCCCTGATTAAATTATGTAAAATAGATATTATTTACCGATTTTTTGAGCTAATGCTTTTAAGTCAGCATCACTATAACGAGCAACTTGACCTTTCATAACACCAGCCATTCCTGCAACAGGGCCTGTATATGAACCATCTTTATAGCCTAAAAGTGCCTTTTCTATCTCTTTATGTGTCATATTTGCCACAACTGCTGATACACCAAGTGCTTTCTTTTGAAAGTTTGCACCATGACATCCTGCACAAGTTGCTGGATTGATGCCAGCCATTAAAGTACCACATAAAGCCAAAGTAGCTATTGAGCCTATGATTATTTTTTTCATTTATTATCCTTCATATAAAATTCTAATTAGTATTATAATGTATTACTCTTAAATTTGTGTTAATAAGCTATCTGGTATCATTGCTATAAATTAAATATAAAGAGTTGGATATGAAATATATCGATGATGAATTAACAGAAAAAATGATTTTAATTACCGGTGGAGCTGGGTTTATAGGCTCAAACTTGGCTTTTTATTTTCAAAAAAATCATCCAAAAGCAAAGGTTGTCGTGCTTGATAGCTTTAGAGGTGGTGAAGTATTATCAAATGGAAACTTAAAAAGCTTTGGTCATTTTAAAAATCTTTTAGGTTTTAAAGGCGAAATTATCAGCGGAGATATCAACGATAAAGAACTTTTAAAAAAATTACAAAATAATTATAAATTTGATTATATTTTTCATGAAGCCGCCATCTCTGATACAACAGCACTAGAACAAGACTTAATGATTAAAACCAATTTAAATGCATATCAAGATCTCTTAGAACTAGCCATCAAGCATAAAGCAAACATGATATATGCATCTTCTGCTGCGACTTACGGAAATGCTCCTTCTCCACAGCGTGTTGGACGAGAAGCACCACAAAATGTTTATGGTTTTTCAAAGCTTAGTATGGACTATTTGAGCAGTGGATATATGAAACAAGCAGAAATTTCAATAGTTGGGTTAAGATATTTCAATGTTTATGGTAAACGAGAATATTTTAAAAATACAACAGCATCAATGGTATTACAGTTTGGGCATCAAATACTTTCAAAAAAGAATCCTAGACTTTTTGAAGGAAGCGATAGAATTCTACGTGATTTTATCTATATTGAAGATGTAATCGCTGCTAATATAAAAGCTATGCATCCTAAAAAAAGTGGCATATATAATATAGGAACAGGAAAAGCACGTAGTTTTCAAGATATTGTTGATATTTTACAAAATGAGTTAGGAACAAGTTTGGAGTGTGAATACATGCCAAATCCTTTTATCGGAAGGTATCAGTTTCATACTGAAGCAGATATAGTGTCCTCAAAAAATGGACTCGGATATGAACCAACTTATGAGCTTGAGAGTGGAATAAAGACATATATTCCCGAAATTAAGCGATTGTTTGAAACAGAAGTGAAATAAATGGAGAAATTAAAAAAAGCCAAGCCAAATATTTTAGTTATTGGCGACTTAATGCTAGATCATTATTTGTGGGGTAGTTGCGAGAGAATTTCTCCTGAAGCACCAGTTGCCATTGTAGATGTGGAAAAAGAAACAACAGTACTTGGTGGTGCTGGTAATGTTATAAATAATCTTGTTAGCTTAGGCGCTAAGGTTAGTGCTTGCAGTGTAATAGGCGATGATGCTAATGGGCAAGAGTTGATTGTTATGCTAAAAAACATAGGCGTAAAAACGGATAATTTAGTAATACAAGATGAACGAAAAACAAGTAAAAAAAGTCGTGTTATTGCAGTATCACAACAGATATTGCGTTACGATAAAGAAAGCAAAGAAAATATTAAAAAAGCAAGTGAGCAAAAAATTCTTGTATCACTTAAAAAAACTTTATTTTTATATGATGCGATTATACTCTCAGATTATGGAAAAGGAGTTTTAACCCCATTTTTATGCCAAGAGATTATAAAAATAGCAACGAAGGTATCAAAAAAAGTTTTTATTGACCCAAAAGGAGATAATTATTTAAAATATAGCGGCGCATATTTATTAACTCCAAACAAAAAAGAAGCATCTCTTGCGACAAAAATAGATATTAAAGATGATAAGAGCTTAAAAGATGCATTATTAAAATTACAACAAGCATATAAACTTGATATCTCTATGATAACACTCAGCGAAGATGGTATAGCGATACATGATGGCGATATAAAGACTTTTCCGACAATTACCAAAGAGGTTTACGATGTAACAGGAGCTGGCGATACCGTGATAGCTTCAATGGCATTTGCCATGAGTGCTGGTTTTAACATAGAACAAAGTTGTAAATTTGCAAATCTTGCTGCTGGTGTGGTCGTAGGTAAAATCGGTTCAGCTACGGTAACTCTAAGCGAAATAGAAGAGTATGAAGCATCTTTGCATAAAGGTAGTTCAGATGCTCATATTAAAAATTTTAAAGAGATTGAAAATATAGTTATAAGAGCTAAAAAAGATAATAAAAATATAGTTTTTACAAATGGATGTTTTGATATTTTACATGTAGGGCATGTGAAGTATCTTCAAGTCGCTAAAAGTTTCGGAGATATTTTGATAGTTGGTTTAAATAGCGATAATTCAGTAAAAAAATTAAAAGGAACAAATAGACCAGTTAACGAGCAAACTGATAGAGCTTATATTTTGGCTGCATTAGAATGTGTGGATTATGTTGTTATATTTAATGACGAGACTCCTTATAGGCTTATTGAGCTAATTCGTCCTGACATATTAGTCAAAGGCGGCGATTATGCTAACAAAGAAGTTATTGGAACGAAGTTTGCTAGAAAACTGGAATTAGTTGACTTTATAGATGGAAAAAGTACAACAAAAATAATTGAAAAAATTGGGGGTAAGTTATGTTAAAAAAGATGGGATTATTATTAGCAATGACAGTGAGCATATTTGCTATGAATAGCGCTAGTATAAATATAAATGACAAAGATGTTGAAGTGAGTGGTCGCCTTGATATGGGGCAATTTAATTATTCCTTGCAACCAAATACTATATTTATCGGCGCTAAATATTTAAAAGGAAGTAGTAGCCATAGCAATTTTGGTCATAATGATAATGGGTATTACGAGCTTAATTTTTTAATGCAAAAAAAAGTTACAAATACGGCATTACTATTAGGTCTTGGTGTAAAATTAAATTATACTAAAGCAGATATTGCTGGGGGTAGTAGAAGCTTTACGGCAATTGCTCTTGGTATGGAAGCAAAATATAAACTTCCTTCAAATCGCTATGTTCCACTGTTTTTAAATGGGAATATCTATTATGCACCACAAGTTTTATCATTAAGCGACGCAAATAGCTTTTTTTCATATCGTGTACATGTAGATGCTGAGGTTATACAAAACGGATATGTATTATTAGGTTATAGATCTATAAACACAAGTTATAAAGCAAACTCTAAAACATATAGCAAAATTTACAATAACTCTTTTTATGTAGGCTTTAGGTTTATATTTTAGGAAGCTTTTGGAGAAAGAGTTGCTTTTAAACAACTCCTTTTTTTGGCAAGAAAACTATCTTGCCACTTTCAAAGTCACATTTGAATAAATTATTTATCTAGTTTGTAGCAAACTTATAATCTAATTGTAACCACGCAACGGTTTTATCTTTTCCATATCCAGTAGCAACATTTCCATGTTTATAAAAAGCACCACCAATTAAGCCACTTAAATTTTTAACACCTGGAATTTTATTTGTGTAAATCACATCATATTCAGAGCCTAAATCTTTTGAACCATTAGTAATACCGACACTTGCTTGAGCATTAAATTTATGATAAATTGCTATTAGTTTACCAACTCCTTTTGCTTTATAGCCTAAATGAGCATTAAAATCATTTAAACCATTTGTATTTTGACCACTACCTTTAGTGCGTCCTAAAAATACATCTGCAAGACCATTAAACTTGTGTAGTGTTGCAAGTGGAGTACTAAATCCATCAGCATCACTACTATTTTTAGCTTTTCCTAAAGATTCATAATCAACTCCAGCTAAAATACCAGATATATTTGCACCTATGTTTATATTATAATACTGTGCATCTGCTTTTGGTTTACCATTTGTTCCAAGGGCAGCTGTACCAGAATGATTTTGCAGTGTAGGATCACTTTGTTGTGCGTATTCAAGACGATAGTTTAGTTTAACGCCAGAGAGATTCACTTTACCTGTTAATGCCACGCCATAAGTATTATTAATAGATGATAACATATAGCTGTAAGCCGTAACTTTTAATGCTTTAGCCACTTTATAGTCTGCATGTAATACAACTGAACTTGTATTGCTTGCCGCATCTTGATATCCAACTCCGTTTCTACCGTAAATAAAAGAACCAAGTAGTGTAAGATTTGGAATATTTGTATTTACAACAGTTGCTGCATCAAATGTTTGAAACATTTGTCTCCAGCCAACTGGACCTACAAAACGTTGGTTATCAATACTAATCAATTGACGACCAGCACGGACAAGCGTTTTGCCAGCTTTATAATCAACATATGCTTGAGTTATACGAGCTTGCTGAGGATCAACTACAACATCATATTGCGTTTGACCATTATGTTTACTATTATAATTTGTATAACCAAAGTTATTAACCGATGTACCTTGTATAAAAGTAGAAAGACCACTAACATTTAACAATCCCGCATGAACAGCCAAACTTGTACGTGCTGTGTAAGAATTTCCAGCTTTTGTTGTAGCTTTATTTTGATCTGCATGCTCATAACGAGGACGAATTTCACCTGTTAGTTTTACGTTATTAAATATGTTTATTCCATTTGCACTCGCGCCAACAGATAAACCACCTATTACAAATGGCACAACTGCCATAGACAATACTAATCTCTTCATTACTTCTTCCTTTAAAATAAATTTCAAGAAATTATAGCATAAAAACTTTAAGATTTGTTTGATGTATATCAAGAAAATAAAAAATATTTGGTAAACAAGATCTTTAAGTATTAAATTATATTATAATCTATTACCTTTATCTATGAGATCCTTTAGTGTTGTATTTTTAAACATATTTTGTATCAGACTTTTTGGTTCATTCCATTGATCATGTAAAGCACACTTGTTTTCACTATCACAAAAGCCAATACCTAAGATACAATATTCATCATTTAGTGAATCGTTAAAGATATTTAATATCTCTATTAGTGCTATTTCTGATGCGGGTTTACTTAGTATGTATCCACCTTCTCGACCTCTAATAGACCTTATGAAGCCAGCAACAACAAGTTCTCTCATGATTTTGGTTAAAAATTTATACGGAATTTCTAGTGCATCTGCTATATTTTTTGCATTACAAAGAGATGCCTTATCTTGGTGTGTAATATAACTTAAAATTCTTATGGCATATTGTGTTGTATTGTATAATTGCATACTTAATCCTTCACTTAAAAGCATATTTTATCATAATAAAAAACAATTTAAATAGTTTTTAGAGGTATCCTTAATTTTAAAGATGCCAATATTCAAGAAATAAACCGCCAGCAAGAGAGAATATTATAGTCAAGGATATTGTAAAAAGATTATAATAAAAATCACTTAATTTATTATTTTTATCAAAAAACTCAATAATTCTAATAGATGGATAGATAGAAAAAAACAACAAAACTATAGAAAATATTAAAACAAATAAAATACTTCGCACAATTTTTAGCTCCCTTTAGTTTGAATAAAAACTTATCCTACTGATAATTAAATAAATAAAAACTTAAACGAAAACTATAATTGTTTCAAATTGTTACATTTTAATATTTATTATGGATTGTTTTATTTTAAATAGTGCAATTTCGTTATTTCATGATATGATACTCCTAGGTGGATTTAATTTTTTTAGTTTATAAAGGAGACGAAAATGTTAGCACCGTTACTTAGACCAATCATTGACACAAGTGATTTTTTAGGAGTTTTTTTATCTGGAGCATTTGTTATTATTTTTGGTGGGGCTTATGCCGTAGTTGTCACGCTTGTAAAACTAGAAAAATTAAAAAAAGGATATATGCTTTTGGCGTATCTTCTTTGGGGTCTACAAGTTTATAGTATGTTTTATCTTGGAGTTAAAATTCATTCTAAGCCGTTTACGTTCAAGGCGATGATGATTGTTATGCTTGCTTATTTAATGATGCCTCATATCTACTATCGTATCATAAGCAAATCCGAGGAGAGATATAGAGATGAAAATGAAGGAGAGTAAAAATGTCTGAAAGAAAAGTTTCTGTATGGACAGATAATCGTTTTTGGCAAAGGTCTGCCGCATGGGTTACGGGCGTTGCAGCAGTTTTGTTAATATGGTTAACGTTTGATACAATGGGGCAAATAAGAATGGGTAATCAAAAAGATATTGATGCCCATATAGATAAGAGAGTTCCATCTCCAACTGTTATAAATTATAAAATTGGTTACAAGATGAACGAAAGAAGAGGTCTTGAGGTACCAACTATTGGTGGTGATGACGGAAAAGGAAACTCTTTGTTTACGGTAAAAGAGAAGTTTTTTGGTCGTGATAACTACACTCAAAAAGAAGCAGATGCTCTTGTGAATTTGGGTAAATTAGCAGAGCAGTCAAAAAACTGTATGGATTGTCATACGCTACTCGGAAATGGTGGTTATTATGCCCCAGATCTTACAAAAGCATGGTTGGATCCAGCTTGGGCAAAAAATGGTCCAATGCAAGCAATTACTGGTAAACACACAAGAGCGGGGGCGATAGCAGAATTTTTGCAGCATCCAGGGCGATATCCTATGCATGCAAGAAGAATGCCAAATCTCAATATAACAGCTAAAGAAGCTAAGGGTCTTGTGGCGTTTTTAAAACAGATGGCTACGATTGATACAAATGGATTCCCAAGAGGTTTTGGAAAAATTAAGGAGGCAAATTATGCAGAGACAAAATAGCTTTAAGTATGAATCGCAAAAATTAGCGAGTTGGTACTTTACTGTTGCCGTTATACTCTTTGGTGCTCAACTTGTGCTAGGTTTGGTAGCTGCTGTACAGTTTATTTATCCGTCATTTTTATATGATATTCTAGATTTTTCAATTGCAAGAATGATACATATTAATGCATTAGTTGTTTGGATGGTGTACGCAATTGTTGGTTCTGTTTATTATTTATTACCAGAAGAAACGGGGATAGAAACAGTTGGAATAGGAATAGCGAAAATCTTATTTTGGGTATTAACTATTGCTGTTACTATTGTAGTTTTAGTTTTTTTATTCGTTCAAATTGGACCCGCAAAAACAAGTACAATTTGGTTTATAACTGAAGGTAGAGAGTATTTAGAAGCTCCAAGATGGGCAGACATAGGTATCGTTATAGTTATAGTTGGTTTTGTTGTAAACACTTTTTTAACAGCTATTAAAGGAAGAAGAACGGGAATTATTACAGTAATTCTAGCAGATTTGATAGCTCTTGCCGGATTATATTTAGCTGGAATGTTTTATACCGATAATATCGCTATGGATCAATACTGGTGGTGGTGGGTTATACACCTTTGGGTTGAAGCTACATGGGAAGTTTTAGTTGGCGCATTCGCAGCTTACGCGCTTATTAAAATAGTTGGAGCAAAAAGACAAATAGTCGAGATGTGGTTGTGGATAGAAGTCGCCATGTTGTTTGGCTCTGGAATATTAGGTTTGGGTCATCACTATTTTTGGATAGGAACACCTGAATATTGGTGGGAGATTGGTGCTTTATTTAGTTCACTTGAACCAGTTCCACTTATTGGTATGTTTGTTCATGTTCTTTATGATTGGGGCAAAGACAAAGGCATTAGAATTGGTGATGGAGAAAAAGATGTAAGCTCAAATAATACACCAGCTTTAATATGGCTTGTGATTAATGGCTTTGGAAACTTTTTAGGCGCAGGTGTTTGGGGATTTTTTCATACTTTACCACAGGTCAATATTTATACTCACGGTACTCAATTTACGGCAGCCCATGGTCATTTAGCATTCTTTGGAGCATACGCCACTATATTCATAGCCATGTTTTATATGGCAATACAGGGTAAAAATGGTATTAGAAAACTAAGAGCAACATTTGCCACAAAAATGTCTATATTTTTACTTTCTTTTGGAATGCTTGGAATGACGGTAGCATTAACAATTGCAGGATATGAACAGGTTTTAATTGAAAGAGCACAACTCGGAGCAACTTGGAGTGCTTATTTTGTTGCCCAAAACGAAGTCTGGATGGCACAAGCTATGGACTGGAGATTTTTTATGGGTATTGTTATGGCAGTCGGATTCTTATATTTAGTTAAAGATTTATTAACTATTAGGAAAAATACCGCAAATATATATTAAAAAAAGGAGATAAGATGTATCACGTATTGTTTCAACCATTTACAGATGTAAATTGGAGTTTTTTCGGATTTTTAAATCAAGGTCCTTTGACCTTGTCGTTTTTTCTACATGGGCTGATTGTATTGCCAATGTTTTTTATATATTTTCAAGAGAAGAAGAGGTTACAAAAAGAACATAAATTTGAGGACGAATAAGATAATTATTTATAATTTATTCTTTTAAAAAAAAAGGGGGAGAATATGAAATTAATTAAAACAGTTGGCTTTATTGCTGGTTCTATCATGATTGTTGGCTTAACACAAGCTGGTGCAACCATGAACTACGCTAAAGTTTATAAACAAGAGTGTCAAGGTTGTCACGGTAGTGCCCATCAAGGTGGAGTCGGAGCAACGCTAAAACCAAAAATTCTAAAAAGAGTAAATGCACAAATGCTCGCTAGTACTATTTTACATGGAAAACCAGGTACTGCTATGCCGGCTTGGAGTCATATGTTTTCAAGAAATGATGCAGCCGGCATGATTGAGTGGCTAATTGACTGGAAAAGTATTTATACGCCTAAACTATCGCTTACAAAAGTTAAAAAAACATGGAAAATATTAGCAAATAAAGATAAGCTATTTTATAAGTATCCAAAGCCAGTTGACGTAAAGAGCGTAAAAGATATCGTTATTTCAACAGAAAGAGATGCTTCTTTAGTTGACTTTATAGATGGAACAACCGGTAAAATGTTAAGCAGGCATAAGGCTGGTTATGCAGTACATATTAGTCAAGTAAATAAAAGAATACCACGATATGCATATTGTATTAGTAGATCAGGAAGACTTACTATGTTTGATCTAAATCCTCCAGGACAGCCAGCTATTGCTAGTGTTCAAGTAGGAACATCAAGTAGGGGTATCGCAGTTAGTCCAAACGGTAAATATATTATGACTGGTAATTATACTCCAGGTGGTGCGGTTTTACTTAATGCTCATACGCTAGAGCCGTTAAAAGTTTATCCAACATCAAGTGTTATAAATACAAATGGAAATATTGAGCCAAGTAGAGTTGCTTTTATTGCTCAAACTCCTTATGCTCCATATTTTGTTTTTGCATTAAAAGATGCCGGACATGTATATATCGTTGATTATTCAAAACCAGGATTTCCTATAATAGCAGATATATCACACATTGGTAAAATTTTACATGATGCATTTGAAAATGAAGGCAAAGATGAAGGTAGGTTCGTTTATGTTGCTTCGCAGGGGAGCAATCTTATAGGCGTTATTGATCTAAAAACTTTAAAACTTGCTGCTAAGATTTATACAGGGCCTGGTACAAAGCCACATCCTGGACAAGGCGCATCTTGGTATAACGATAAGTATGGACAATTAAATGCTACAAATAGTATGAATACAGGCGATGTTGTTATTTGGGATATGGAAAATCAAGTTGTAAAAAATGTTATCACTGCTGGTGGTGGTTTATTTGTAGGAACAAGTGAGGAAACTCCTTATATTTGGGCGGATAATGTAATTGGAGGACCATCAAATTATAATAAGATGTACTTAATTAATAAACAAACGCTTCAAACAGATAGAATTATAGAAGTTGGAAAGTATAAAGGTCATTTAATTGACGCACATACTAGAAAGATTCTCCAGACTTGGAATGCAACACAATATAAAAATGTTATGCATAAAGAGGTTAGATCTAAACTTTCAAAAGAGTTTGTTGTTCCTTACACTGCTAAGCATGGTCCAAGACTTGCGCATCCTGTTCAACCAAGATTGCTTCATGCAGAGCCTGCAAATTTTGGTAAATGGACAACTATTAGTGAATGGAATAAAAATGGTCGCATAGGTATCTATAATGCAAAAACTGGAAGATTTATAAAATATATTTATAATCTTACAACACCAACTTTTACATACTCTATTTCACATAGAGAAAAAATACCAGGTGCTTAAAAAATATTTATCCGTTATTTATACGGGTAAATATAATTATATTATCTTTTTTATATAAAATTAAGTTTTGAATAAAAAATAGAATATAATCGTGTCTGTTTACGGCATAAAATATTGCAAAGGTATAAGATATGAGAAGCAAAAATCTAATTGCAATACTGCTTATTATTGGTATTGGCTTAAGCGCAAAAGAGAGTTTGGCAATTAAAGTATTTCAAGGATATTGTTGGGGTTGTCATCATCAAACGGCTCAAGCATTTGGACCATCATTTGAATCAATTGCAAATAAACGCACACGTACTCAGATTATAGCTCAAATTCTTAGTCCTAAAACATCATATAAAAAATTGGGGTATAAGATAAATTCTATGCCTTCATTTGGCGATTTAAATACAAGCCAGCTAGATGCAATTGTTACATATATACAAAGTTTTAAGGATAAAAAATGAAAAAAATATTTATATTATGTATAATTTTAATAGCTACATTTTTAAATGCAAGAGATAAAATTTTTGTTGTTGAGCGAGAAAATTCAGCTCTTGCTGTCATAAGCCATCATCTCTTAGTTGGCTCAATTAAGCACATGCATAACTTTAATCATGCCGTAGTAAAATTTAAAGGCAAAGATGGATATGTAATAACAAGGGATGGTTATATTATCAAGTTTAATCCGATTAAAGATGTAATAGAAAAAGAATACAGAACAAGTCCAAGTGCAATTGGATTTATAATAGGTAGAAATTTTATTGCTGTTGCAAATTATGGCACTAAGACGGTTGAAGTAGTTAGTAGAAATTTAAAGCCAATTCAAAGTATAAAAACAAACAGTAGAAACGTTGGCATAAAACTGTATAAAAATTATCTTGTTTTTGAATGTATGGATACTGATGAAATTTGGGTGATGAAAAATATTCAGCCAAAAGCGAAAAAACCTCATTTTGTAGTTTATAAAAAGTTTAAACATGTAGGTTTGGTTCCTTTTGATGCACTAATAGATAAAAATCTTTATGTATCTGGCTTTTTTAATTCCCCTTTTATAGGTGTTTTAGATTTAAATACCATGAAATATAAAACTGTGCCTCTTAATTTAGGCAAAAGAGATAGAATTTTAAAAGTTCCTCATTTTGGTTTTTGGAGCGTTTCAAAAGGATACTTTTTTATTCCAGCTGTTGGTGCTAGAAAGGTTTTTGCTTTTACACATAAATTTAAACTTATTAAAGCTATAAATGTTGTAGGTAATCCAGTGTTTACATCTCTTAGTCCAAATAAGAAATACCTAGCTGTTACTTTTAGTGGTAAAGATTTTCCAAGAGTAGAAATCATTAATACAAAATCATTAAAAATCATTAAAAAATTTAAATTTAAAGGCATGGTCTTACATGTAAGATGGTCAACTAATGGAAAATATTTATATGTTTCAGTCAATGGTGCAAATGAAGTGCTTGGTATAAATACGCATGGCTGGTGGAAAAATTTCTCATGGCCAGTACCTAGATCATCAGGAATTTTTATATACAAGATTAAGAAATAGCTGTGCTAAGAATTTCTAATTTAATTGAATCAGTTATTAAGAATAAAAAAAGTAGAGTACTTGACGGTGCGATAGTGATATGGAATTTTACAAATAGATGTAATCTAACCTGTCATCATTGCTACTCTTATGCGGATCCAAATTCAAAAGATTTTTTAACAACTGAGTTTATATTAGATTCTATAAAAGATTTAAAAAAAGCTGGTGTGAGATTTGTTATCTTTAGTGGAGGGGAACCGCTCATTAGAAAAGATATTTTTAAAATTGCAGATACCATGCGAGAAAATTCTATTATGACTTATCTCTCTACAAACGGATTATTTATAAATGAAAAAAATGTAAAGAAAATAATAGATACGTTTAACTATATAGGTATAAGCATAGATGGAATTGGACAAGTTCATGATGACTTTCGAGGATTAGATGGTGCGTTTGATAAAAGTATAGGAGCGATTAAGTTAATTCAGAGAAATGGTGGAAATGCTGGTATAAGATTTACCATGACAAAAGAAACCGAAAGTAGTTTTTATGATATTTTTAAATTAGCAGAAGAGTTAAATGTAAATAAAATATATATATCCCATTTAGTATATTCAGGAAGAGGGCTAGAAAATCTTGAAATTGATATTAGTAAAGAAAAAAGATTAGAATTTGTAAATTTTATAATAGATAAGGCGCTTGAGTATCAAAGAGATACAAAGAAGATAGATATTGTTACGGGGAATATGGAAATGGATGCTATAATTTTACTAGAAAAATTTAGTTACGAGTATCCAGCACTTAAAGACCAAATGCTAAAGAAGTTGATAGCGTGGGGAGGAAATAGTGCGGGAAATAGGCTTGGCAATATAGATTTTATGGGTAAGGTTAAACCTGATCCATTTTTTCCATTTATAGTTGGAGATATGAATCGAAATAGTTTTGATACTATTTGGTTAGATAAAAGTAATAAAATCTTGGCTAAACTAAGAGAGTATCCAAGAGATATAGGCGGTAAATGTAGCGATTGTAAAGCTATAAATATTTGTAACGGAGGTAGTAGAAGTAGAGCGTATGCATTACATGATGATTTATGGGCAGAAGATCCATCATGCTATTTAAATGAACAGCAAAGAGGATTAAAATAATGGGAATAGTCTATTTAACGGGAGCTGGTCCTGGAGATATGGAACTTCTTACTCTAAAAGCTCTAAGAGTTGTTAAAGAAGCTAATGTAATTATATATGACAGACTTGCAAATCCAGAGATTTTAAAAGAAGCAAAGAATGATTGTAAATTTGTTTACGTTGGTAAAGAAGATGGCAGACATATCCTCCCACAAGATGAGATAAATAGAACGATATATCAATATGCGCTTAAATATAAAATTGTAGTTAGATTAAAAGGAGGAGATCCTTTTGTATTTGGTCGTGGTGGTGAAGAGGGTATATATTTAAAACAAAGAGGAATATCTTTTGAAATCATACCAGGCGTAACCTCTGCTATTAGCGTACCAGCATATGCCGGTATTCCAGTAACTAGCAGAGGAGTTGCAGCATCTTTTAGAGTCGTAACAGGACATGAGGCTGCGAGTAAAGAGAGTTCACAAATAAATTGGAAATCATTTAAACATGATGAAACAATTATTTTTCTTATGGGACTTCATAATATTCAAATAATTTGTAAAAAGTTGATAGATATAGGAAAATCAAAAAACTGCCCAATCGCAGTAATAAGTAAAGGAACAACAAAGGAACAAAAGACAATTGTCTCAACCTTGCAAGATATAACAGGCAAGACTAAGAACTTACCAACCCCTGCACTGATAGTGGTAGGAGAGGTGGTTAAGCTAAGAGATGAGCTTAATTGGTTTGAAGTGTTTAAATCGAGCGTGTAAAGCTAACTGTGTAAACCAACCTTTTATTCCTAAATCACTTAGTGTATTTTGACATAATTTCGCTGAAAAATATACTAAGTTGAGGATAA
>VAOZ01006173.1_pt1 | contig 18159 bp, 22 predicted proteins | sample 3394041 | NCBI WGS metagenome assembly VAOZ01 (sample SAMN08290431, study PRJNA428436) | hydrothermal vent metagenome | isolation source: Deep-sea hydrothermal vent chimney | place: Indian Ocean: Southwest Indian Ridge
AGTTGGAAGAAGTTCCGTGGCGATCAGTACGCTTGGTTCGCTGCCAACGAGTTAGTCTACGATCAATTTGCCTTCCCGCAGGTGCCGCTCAGCAGTCTATGGACCTTTTTTGCGAGGTGGCGATCGAGGGTGGCGTAACGCTCCGCAGGTAGAACAGAGAGAAGCCAAACGGTGGCGTAAGGAAGGAGGTCTGCAGGTTCATACCGATCATCACCCCGAACCAGACCATGTCTACGCCGAGATGTTGCGCAGCGGGCGCGAGCAAGGGTAGTACGATGAAGGCGATCTCGAAGAAGTCGATGAAAAACCCAGGATTGAAGATAATAAGGTTATTGGCGATCAAGAAGCCAACCATGCCCCCAGGCAGATTGGTCAGGAAGCTTGTCCACCCAAAGGTCCCCGTTGAAACCCCTGAAGACCAGACTGAAGGCTCTTGAGCCCACCAAAATGAACAACACCATAGCGGTGAGCCGAGTGGTTGCATCCATGGTGCCGATCAGGGCCTTGAGGTTGAATTTTCGGTTGGCTGCGGCTAACAAGATCGCACCCACCGAACCAAACGCCCCGGCCTCGGTGGGTGTGGCTATCCCTGCGAAGATTGAACCCAACACCAGGAGGATCAGCGCCAGTGGGGGGATCATGACCAGCACCGACCGCGTCAAGCTCTTGACGCGGTCGGTTACTCGCTCGGCTCAAAGGAAGCGCGGGTGCGGATTCGGGCCTGAAGACCGCGATGATCAGCGCGTAGGCCACGTACATGATGGCCAGCACAATTCCGGGTAGTAGCGAGCCCACGAAGAGGCTACCGACGGGTACACCGAGCTGGTCGGCCAGCACTATAAGCACCACGCTTGGAGGAATGACCTTTCCCAGGGTTCCGGACGCAGTGATAATCCCCGTAGAAAGCTCCTTGGAGTAATCCCGTAGCAGAGCATGATCGGGGGCGAGATGAGGCCCATAGCCACCACTGTGGCTCCTACTACGCCGGTCGTGGTGGCGAGCAGTGTGCCCACCACCACGACCGAGAGCGCCAACCCGCCCCGTAAAGGGCCGAATACCTGACCCATAGTCTTGAGCAGATCCTCGGCTAGGCCGGAGCGCTCGAGCATCGTTCCCATAAAGATGAAAGGGGGTACCGCGAGCAGGATGTAGTTCTCCATGATGTTGAATATCCGCTGCGGAAGGGCCTGCATCCAAGAGATGTCGAATAGCCCGAGGTGAATACCTAATGGTAGGAGGGCCAGCGCGGTGCCACCAAGGGCGAAGGCCACGGGATAACCGGTGAGGATAAAGACCAAGGCACCCAGGAACATGATGCCGCCCAACCGGTCGTAACTCACAGTGGGGCCTCCTCAAGACTTTCGGCCTTCTCATGCAACGTGGGCCGCAGCCCATGAATTACAGCTACAGCCTTGATAGCCTGGGAGATACCTTGCAGGATAAGTAATGCGAAAGCTACGGGAACGACGGTCTTGATCGGATACCGCGGTAACCCACCCGGGTTGGGTGAGACTTCATGAACGGTCCAAGACGCCTGGACCCAAGATAGCGAGAGCCAAAGGACGATCACCGAGAACGGGATCAGGAAGAGAATAGTACCCAGAAGATCAACCCGCGCCTGCCCCTTGGGGCTGAGTTTTGAGTAGAAGATATCCACACGGACGTGTACATCGAAACGCAATGCATATACGGCGCCGAGCATTAAAGATGGCGCCGTATAGATACCACTGCAATTCCAGGTACATATTGGAGCTAAGGTTTCGCCCGACGTACCGTGATATATAACGGACTATGGCGTTGTACGCCCCGATTAGGATCATCACTAGTGAAAGCTAGTACATGGCTTGGCCAATCCTGAAGTTGAGGGTGTCAACCCAGGCGGAAAGACGAAGCAAGCTCCCCATGCACTCTCCTTTTCTCGCTACACTTGCATTTCATGGTACAGGTGGGGGTAGGCTGCGTCAATGGATTGTATATTTGTGCACCCTACTTTCCGACTACCGTACTCCGCGGATTTGGCGCACGAGTAAGGTGCCCAGCAGGAAAGCCGAAGCGGCCAATACAAACATGAAAGTATAGCCCGAGCCGGGCTGTACCTGGTTCAGACGAGCGAGTGAACCGCCCAGAAATCCGATGAAAACCTGTGGAAGCACGATCGAGGTTTGCCAGAGGCCCATATCCGTAGCGTGACCTTGGGGGTTGGGCAGTACATCTGCGACGAGCGCCCAGTCCACAGCTACATAGGCGCCGTAGGCCAGGCCGAAGACCAGGGTAAGCCCCAAGATCAGCGCATAGTTATGAAATATCAGGAATGGTACGAATAAGGCCGCCAGGACTACGCCGGCCACGTAGATGACCGGTTTGCGCCCGAAGCGATCGGAAAGGCGACCGGTGGGCGCGGCGCTCAGGGCCGCGCCCACACTGATCAAAAGCAGCAGCAGTGATACGGCCTGTGCCGCATCTTGGGCGATGATATGCCCGAACACATCGAAGGTGCGCACTACATTCTGCAGATACAAGAGCAGGTAGGTCTGCACTGCGTACTGCCCGAACATCACCAGAAACCGCGTACCCCACACCCAACGGAAGTCCGGCTTCTTCCAGGGTGCAAGTATGCTGGGTAAGAAGGCTTCCCGGCGTGGAGGCACCCCGCGTGGTTCATGTATTACCAGCAAGGTCCACCCGGCAATGAGCAGATTGAGTGCCGCAGCCAGGTAGAACAAGGTAGTGAAATAGCTGGCTGAGAGCCCGAAACCTACCAAGCCTGCGGCAATCTGTGCGAGTACCAGCAAAACGCCCATCCACCCTGAGGCCGTACCCCGCCTCTTAGAGGGCACCAGATCAGGAATCAGTGCGGAGTAAGGCCCGGTGGCCAAGCTATCACCCAATTGTAATAGTAGGTAGGACACCATAAACATACCGAAGCTGGGCACGTGGGCCATGAGCACCAGGGCCGCGGCGGTGACGACGCTGCCTAGTGCTAAGTAAGGCATACGCCGCCCAAAGCGCGTGGGGAACCGGTCCGAGACCCAGCCCACCACTGGGGGGCCGATGACAGCCAGAATGGCGCCCACCCCGAAGACCAGCCCCCAGCGTGTGGCGGCTTCACCTCCGGGCACCAGCCGCGCGACCGTGGCCGGCCCGAGTACCAGGAGCACCAACGACCACTTGAAATTAGTGGCGAACCAATACGAGGAAAGAGAAAGGTACCACGACAGGCTGAAGGGGCGCATCGGCCCCAGTATAGTGATAACGCTGCGAACCGGAGCGCTGCTTTGCCGCGCGCGCCTATAATGCCGACGTGAAGCTGATGTTGCCGGACCGTACCATGACGCTCGAACAAACCCGCCTGATGGGTGTGCTCAACTTGACCCCGGATTCATTTTCGGACGGCGGGTTATACACCAAGCCTGAGAATGCCTTGGCTAGGGCTAGGGCCATGGTGGTGGAGGGTGCCGACATCCTCGATCTGGGTGCAGAGTCCACCCGTCCTGGAGCGCCGCCGGTATCGGCTACTGAGGAAAAACGTCGGCTCTTGCCCGTGCTCGAGGCCGTGTTGGATCTCGGGGTTCCGGTAAGTATAGATACCCGTAAGCCGGAGGTTGCCTGTGAAGCGTTGGCCCTTGGTGCCCAGATCCTCAATGACGTGGGGGGATTGCGTGAGCGGGCTATGCTCGAATTGGCGGTGCGATATGGGGTGGGGGTGGTCATCATGCATATGCCGCCGGTAGAGCCCGCCTACATGCAAGATCACACCTACTACCATGACTTAGTAGCTGAGGTAATCGCCTTCCTGAAGCAGCAGGCGGAGGCCGCCTTGGCGGCAGGGGTACGGCAGGTGGTTCTTGATCCAGGGATCGGCTTCGGCAAAACTATCGAGCAGAACCTGGTGCTCATCGGTAACCTCGATCGTATCGCTACATTGGGTCACCCGGTCCTACTGGGCGCCAGCCGCAAGAAGAGCATCGGGATACTCAGCGGGGTGGAGAAGCCCGCCGGGCGGGTCATGGGTAGCGTGGCAGCCCACCTATTCGGTGTCTCGCGGGGCGCGCGGATCCTTAGGGTACACGACGTAAAAGCACACCGCGAGGCACTCTCGGTCTACGAGGCGCTTTTGAAAGGAGACGGCCATGGGTAGGATTGTTCTTACGGGTCTGGAGTTCTACGGACGTCACGGAGTGATGCCCGAGGAGGGCGCTTTGGGTGCCCGGTTTGCGGTAGATGTAGAACTCGAGGTGGCTTTTGAGGAGCAAGGGGATCGTATCAGCTCGACGGTGGACTACGCAGAGGTCTACCAGGTGGTACAGAATGCGGTGACAAAAAGGCGCTTCTACCTGATCGAGGCCCTGGCGGACTTTCTCGCACGTACCCTCACTGAACGGTTTCCCGCAGCGCTTTCGGTGCGGGTCCGCGTGCATAAGCCACACGCGCCCATCCCCGGCATCTTCCGGGATACCTTCGTGGAGACCGAGCGGAAAGGAGGCGGTTCGTAATCCAGACTGAGACCGCGTATGTGGCCCTGGGGAGCAACTTAGGCGACCGAGCCGGTTTCTTGCTGGGCGGCCTGGTGCATCTCTCGGCTACTTCGGGTGTGGGACTGGCGCGCCTTTCGCCGATCTACGAGACCGAACCGGTGGGGCCCGCTGGCCAGGGCCGCTACCTCAACCAGGTGATGGAACTGCGTACCTCGCTTGGCCCACGGCGGCTACTGGCTGCACTTCTGAAGATCGAAGCCTCGTTGGGCCGGGTGCGGAGCGAACGTTTCGGACCGCGGACCCTCGATCTGGACCTATTGCTCCTTAGTATGCGAGTGGAAGAGAGGCCGGGACTGGTGTTGCCGCATCCCAGAATGTTGGAGCGGGCTTTCGTCCTGGTACCCTTGGTTGATATGATCCCCGAAGGGGTTCATCCGGTGGGGGGTAAAAAGTACCGGTGTCTACTGGCGGGGTTAGATCAGAGTGGAGTGGGACTTTGGCAGCCCAAGGGACTGAGTTAGCGTAAAGTGGCCAAGCCTTGACCAAGCCGGGAATACGGGCGACAGGGTGAACGTGGCCCCCACACATCGTGGCTATAGCGATAACAAGAAAGCTTGGGGTTAGGGCTGGATTGGCACCCGCTAACCCAGTCAAAGGACTGTATTGACCGACTAAGCTCTCTGTGGAGAAGCTGTGTAGTGTGCCTAGAGGGCCCATTTTAATGACTTGGCTGACCAGTGCATCTATAAAATCCATATCTTGATCTTGTTACGTGGTCCCCACATAGCTACCGGCCGGCCGTAACTTGCTCACCGCCACCCACTTATAAATAACCGGGCGTGCCGAGATAATTTTCTGTACTCGGAGGGCTTGTGGGGTGCTACTTCCATAGTGGAGATATCCTTGTATACTCATAGGGCGTACCTGCATCGACAAGGGCCATAGGTATAGCGTTAACCGATATAATCGTTATAACTTTGATATAGTTAGCTTAATAATACGCTGGGCCTATTACAGGATGTAGTAGGTTCACACTACTGCCAACGCTCTTCTGCAGGGAGCCCCGATAAGAGTCGCTTGACCTCACCTACTAAATATAGACTGCCGGCAACTACTACCAACCCGCCTTCCGGTACATTGCTTTGCGCCAGGGTAAGGGCCTTACGGATGTTGTGAGCGACCTTCGCTCCGGGAAAGAAGGCGGAAAGGGTCTCCGGATTCTGGCTACGTGGCGAGGCATAGCGAGTGAGGATAACGGACGCGAAACCGGCCGGTATTAACGCTTTCGCCATCTGCTCTACGGGTTTGTCTTTGGATAGGGCGAGTACCAGAACGCGTGCACGGTTCGGGAAATAGTCGTTAAGGGCGTGGGCTAAGGCGCGGGCGCCGCCGGGGTTGTGTGCCCCGTCGAGTAGGAGGTTGTGCTCAGGGATCAGCTCGAGCCGCCCGGCATGCCGAAAATCAGCGAGAGTGGTTTGTATGTCTGGCCAGCTGGTGCCTAGATTGTGGGCTGCTACTGCCGCGAGGGAGAGGTTCTTGACCTGGTGGGCACCGAGCAGTGGTGAGAAGAGCGTAATCCGGTCTTCGCTGGTTTCCAACTCAAAACGTAGCCCACCGGGGTCCGTATGCACCTGGTGCACGGAGAACGCTTTATTTAGGGCATAAACCGGCGCCTCCAGCCGAGCGGCCTCGCCCTCGATCAGTTCGAGCGCCGCGCCTTCGGCTGCGGTTAATAATGGGACTCCGGGGCGCAGAATGCCCGCTTTTTCCTGCGCGATGGACTCCAGGCTACTACCGAGAATCTCGGTGTGATCCAGGCTGATCTGAGTGATGATCGAGAGTATCGGCTCTGCCGCATTAGTAGCGTCGAACCGCCCACCCAGGCCCACTTCGAGTACCGCGAGATCCACGTTTGTGCGGGCGAAATACAACAGGGCCAGGGCGGTGACGGTTTCGAAGTAACTGGTACCGGCGGCCTCGGCGTGTGGGCGGTTATCGTGTAAGAGAAGTTCGAGCCGGCTTGGTGGGGCGGCCAGTCCGGCTGTCTCGATGCGTTCATTGAAGCTCTTCAGATGTGGGCTGGTATAGCAGCCCACACGCACACCGCCGCTCCCTAGCGCTGCTGCCAGCGCCCTGGCAACGCTGCCCTTCCCGTTGGTTCCACCTACCAGCACCACAGGGAAGTGCTGTTCGGGATGGCCTAGACGCTCGAGCAGGGCGCGAATACGTGCAAGCCCGGGCTGAATGCCCATCCGTTGCAAGGAAGGTAGCCAGTGGTCTAGGAGCTCAAGGCCTGCTTGCAATCCACACACAGCCCTTCGAACTCTATATGTGCAGCATGAAACTCGAGCTCAGGATGCATAGCCCGCAAGGGCGCAAGCAGATCGGGTAGGGGAGCGTCCACATCCATAATTCGGCCACAATGACTACAGATCATGTGGTAGTGGCGATGCAGGTTGCCATCGTAGCGAATGGCTTCACCGGCTCGTACTAGAAGATGTACGTATCCCTCCTCGGTAAGGGTATCCAGGGTTCGGTACACAGTGCCCAAGCTAATGCTGGGCACTATCCGTCGTACCTCCTGGTAGATCCAAGCGGCATCGGGGTGGTCATCCGTGTCGCGAATCACTTCCAGTACAGCCTTTCGTTGGCGAGTAAGTCGTTTTATCGCCATAACTATAACAGTATACCCTCGTGGCACAGGAAACACCACATTTCCGAGCGATTTGCTTAGAATGGGCATCTATAAAACCGGCCCGGACGCCATTACGGCGGGTGAGAGCCGGCGTGGCTGTCTCAGGGCCTGGCCATAATGGCCAGGCCTCCTTGCTGCAGGATGTCTTCGGCCAATTCATAGCCGAGTTCCTCGGCCTCTCCAGGCTTACCGGAGATCTCTCCGCGTAACAGTGTTGAGCCGTCACGGGTGGCCAGCAGCCCCTCCAGGCGCAGACTGCCGTCACTTTCGATCTGGGCAAGTGCACCTACCGGGTCTAGCGGACCCGCGCCGAGCCGGTTTACGAAGGCACGCTCGGCGGCTGTTCGTAGGGCGGTAAGGTTGTGGTGCAGACCATAGGCCAGTTCATCGGCGACTTCGTCTCCCTCGCGAACCACCAAGCTTAACGCACCCTGTCCTGGTGGAGGAAGCAGAGCATCAGGCTCGATGAAGGTCTGGATGCGGTTCCTCAGATCTAAGCGCAATAGGCCGCAAGCGGCCAGTACTAGCCCGCTGAACTCACCCCGGCCGAAGGAAATAAGCTGCTGTTCGGCATCTCCGCCCACCTCTCGAATACCTAGATCTGGGCGCCAGGCTAGTAACTGGGCTCGGCGCCCGGCTCCGCTGGCCCCTAGCAGAGCTCCAATCGGCAGATCCTCCAGCTTGCGAAGCCCCTCTCGGCCCACCAGAACGTCGCGAGGGTCCAGACGCTTGGGCGTCGAGGCGATCTTCAAGTTAGGCAAGGGTGTGAACTTATCGAGCGTGTGGACGGCGATGTCCACCTCTCCAGCCAATAGAGCCTGTTCCAGGATCGGCATGCCTGGTTTAGAGGGGTATTCCTCGCGAGCGGAAACGGCCCTGACCTTGAACTCAGCTTCGGGCCACTGCTCTTTCAGCTGAGCGATGATCTGACGTGTCTGTGTAAGGGCAAGTACGCCTCCCAGCATACCAATTACAATGACGCGCATATCTTATTATTCTAGCTGAAACGACTTGGTCTGAAGGCTGGTGAAATGGAGGTTAGGGCTCCTTGCCGGCTAACCATACCAGAGTCTCGGGGGTGCGAATTACGTAAAGGATAACAGTCTTCCCGGCGCTGTCTTGAAACGGGTATTGAGTACGAACCTGGCCTCCCCACTCCTTTCCTTGCCGATAGCCTGCAAATAGCCGGCTATCGCAGAATTGGTAGCCAGATCGTGGATATAGGCGGGGCTGCAGGCGCGCGGCTAGTTCGCTTGCAATAGTAGGCTGCCCAGGCGGTGTGGCCGGGTACCTGGTTGATGAGTTCGGGTGCGGTTCCCACCCAATGCCCGGTACGAGCCCGAAGGTAGGTGCACCTGCGTAATCTAGGCTGAGCTCGGCGGCGGTAGGGTAGCGACCTGCACCCCGATCAAGGTTTGCGCTGTAGTCAAGCTAAACGTCAGGGCCAATTATTAGTGCGAAGAAGCCTGGGCCGTGATCACGTTTTGTGATGGTCTCGGTTTACCACATCCAGCCGTTTGGTCTATACTGCCTGAGCGTATATTTAACTATATAGTATCATACAGAGCAATCCCCGTTTACTCCCGCGGATTTCGTGCAACCTCCTGGCAATGGAAAGCGGTAAGTCATCCGCAAAAATGAGGGTGGCGAACGCTTCTCAGGATGGTGAACAAGCTGCCGGATATGGATGGCTGCATCGTTATTGCTGCTTCATACATGGACCCGTGCCGGTCTCGGAGATGCTGATTCTAGGCCTCGTCAAGACCCAAGAGCGACCAGCGTTGGTCTATCCGTGCGTGAATCTCTGGGCTCATACTGATCTTTTCCGGCCACCGCCGGACAAAGCCTTCCCCGGCCAGCTTACGGGTTCCATCGAGGGCTAATATCGGCCCGCCTGTACCCCCAATTATCCAGGCGTCCCACCCAGGATCGATATTGTTCAGCACTGACCAGAGCATCTCCTCGGGGTTGTTGGGATTGGTGTCTGCGTCGGCTAGAAGCATCAGGCGGATACCTACCCCCTGGGGTGTCTCGGCCAGGTCCTGAGCTAGACGGCGTGCTTGGTCGGGATGTTGTTTGTCCAGGGTAATCAGCCAAATACCCGGCAGTTGTTGTTGCGCTACCGCGCCGGGGTGGTGGGGCAGGATATTGTGCTGCGTAGGGGTGAAGGCAATATGGCCACCCTCCTGGATCCACTTGGCGGTACCATCGATGATCAGCTTGCCGCCGAAGCCCTCTGCCCTGGCAGAGTGGTCGAGCACGTCGATCGGCCCGCGAGTGATCAGGGTGTCGCGCCCTGGAAGAGCCAGCTCGAGCGCCTTCTGGAGGGCTTGCAGGCCGGGACGGGGCGATACATCATGATCGGTGACCACCACGACTTTGGTGAGCATCATTTGCCCCAACCCCAAAAGTCCGCTGGCTACCTTGTAGGCCTGGCCGGGGTAGTGTTTTCGTATAGCCACGTTGAGCCAGTTGTGAGCCACTCCGGCCGGTGGTAAGTGATAGTCGACGATCTCGGGCAGCACTACCCGCGCTGCGGGAAGAAACAGCCGCTCACTGGCTTCTACCAAATAAGCATCTTCCATGGGTGGGCGGCCCACGATGGTGGAGGGATACAGGGGGTGCTTTCTATGTGTCAGCGCGGTGATATGAAAACGTGGATAGGGCTCTTCTAAGGTGTAGAAGCCGGTATGATCACCGAAGGGCCCCTCGGTCACCGGCTCCTCGCTGGGATCAACATAGCCTTCTAGCACGAACTCAGCTTCCGCGGGTACCGGCAGGTCCACACTGACACCCCGGGCCAGCTCTACGCCACGTCCACGCAGAAATCCGGCCAGGTTGAACTCACTGACCCCCGGTAGGGGCGGAAGAGGCGCGGTAGCCGCGTAGATGAGTAAGGGATCCCCGCCGAGCGCCACGGCCACCTCCAGGCGCTGGCCCAGCGCACGGGACAGTTCTAAATGCCGCCGCCCGACCTTGTGCAGCTGCCAGTGCATCGCGGTGCTGGTGGCGTCGAGTACCTGCATGCGATACATGCCTACGTTTAGGTCACCGGTTTCGGGATCCTTAGTGATGACCAGGGGCAGGGTGATGAACGGGCCCCCGTCCAAAGGCCAGCAAGTTTGTATCGGCAGCTTAGAAAGATTAATCTCGGAACCCCGCTTCACCACCGTCTGCACCGGTGCCGAGCGCACTTGTGAAGGGGAAAAGCCCTTTAGATCACGTAGTTTGGGTAATAACCCGGCCAGGCCCCTAAGGCCGCCCTGGGCCTTGAACTCCAGCAGCCGCTCGACCCGCTCGCTTAGCTGGTCGAGATCGCGCACACCCAAGGCCAGCGCGGTGCGCTCGCGGGTACCGAATAACCCAGTTACTAAGGGAAAATCGCTCCCTTCGACCTGTTCGAACAGCACCGCCGGCCCACCGCGTTTCACCAGCCGATCAGCGATCTCGGTAATTTCCAGCTCGGCGGAAACCGGCGCGTTTACACGCTTCAGTTCGCCGCGGTTCTCGAGCGCTTGCAGGTAGGCGGACAAGTTCTTGAACATCGGCCTTTAGCCTAAGGCCTTTCTTCCGGGTGTGTGCTATCAGGCCAGCAGCAGATGCTCCAGGCGGTGTGCACGTGGAGTACCGTAGACTAATACAGCCTCAAAGCGGGTGGGGAGATCATCTCGGCCTAGCAGCGCCAGAGCCGAGGCCCGTATGCGGGCTAGCTTTCTGGCCGTGATGGCCTCCAGGGGACTGCCGAAACGGGCGTTTCTGCGTTGTTTGACCTCCACAAAAACCTGAACGTCGCTGTCCAGCATCCAGAGGTCGACCTCGCCATAGGGCGCGCGCTTGTTCCTAGCCACCAGCTGGTACCCACGCTTTTCAAGGTGTGAGAGAGCTAAATCCTCGGCCCAGGCACCCTTCATTAGCCTAATCCCCGGGATAGACCGGTACCCGCTCGGCGTCGGCCCAAAGACTTTCCAGGTCGTAGTAAGCGCGGGCCTCAGGGGAAAACAGGTGCACCACTACTGGTCCATAACTGAGCAACACCCAGCGGTCCGAGGGGCCCTCCACGTGTTCGGGACGCAGGCCCTCGCTGCTGCGCAGGTAGTCCTTAACCGTTGCGCCCAGCGCCTTCAGGTGCGGCGTTGAGGTACCCGTGGCCAGGACGAAGAATTCCAGGCTCTGAGAGACCCCACGTAGGTCCAGTACGGTTATATTATCAGCTTTCTTGTCCCCGAGCGCTGTGGTGATCTGTTTGATTAGCGCCTTTGTGTCGGCTGCTATCTTGATTAGCGGCATTGCCCTGAGTCTACCAGAGATCGCGGTCTAACGGTCTGCGTGGTGCTTGCGCAGTGCGGCGTAAGCTGCGAGCGTTCGCGGGTGTACGGGGTCACCCTTGTCGTTGAGATAGTCGATTTTGCCTTTCAGAGTGCGCGCGTAGGCCTCCAGCAGATGGCCCGAAAGCGCCAGCTGGCGAACCTCGTCGTTAACTCCGCGATGAGGTTCAGCGCTATCGGCCACAAAGACAGCCATAGCCACACTATTCTCCGGCCGTGCGCCGGTTACATGCCCCACGATCGCATCAAGGACCTCCGGATCGTGAACCCCCCAAGACTCGGCCAGCGCGCGCCCTGCGCGTCCGTGAAGCATGATGGGGTGGGCCTGTTCCAAGTCATCTTGCACGGGTGCCAGCCGGAACAGCTCCTCGTTGTCCAAGTCGCGGGCCACATCGTGTAGCAAGCCTGCCAGGTAGCATTGTTTGCCGTCCAACCCATTGGCTTGGCCGATAGCTTCCGCCAGCTCGGCTACCCGCTGAATATGGACCATCCGCTGCGCAGAAACCCGTGCCCTGACCCGGGTTTCAAGTGTGTTCACAATAGAGTCGGTGCTTTTCAATATAGACCTCCACTCCACGGGTGACCAGATAACGGACCGATCGGTGTTCGCGTACCCGCTTGCGGATCTCGGTGCTGGAGATCTCGTAACCCGGGATCTCCAGCGGAGTAATCCGCTCTCGGAAAAAAGGATCCAGACGTGCCAGATTGGAACCGGGCCGGCTGACTGCCACGATCCGTGCGAGTTGGACCAGAGCCTCGGGTTCTTTCCAGGCCCCCAAATCGTGATAGGCATCGGCACCGGTGATGAAAAAGAGCACAGCACCGGGGTGATGCTGCTGGGCGTGCCTTAAGGTATCTACCGTGAAGCTGGGGCCGGCGTGATCCAGCTCGAGCCGACTGGCGAAGAAACGGCTGTCAGTACTAGTGGCCAGGACCACCATTTCATGGCGGGTTTCCGCTGGTGCGTGGGGCCGTTTGTGGGGAGGTCTGGCGGTGGTCACGAATTGCACTGAGTCAAGCTCGAGCTGGTCGGCCACCTCTGATGCAGCCAGTAGGTGACCCATATGGATAGGGTCGAAGCTACCGCCGAATAGTCCGATGCGTGGTGCCCTGGCCGGGACTCGCGATTGGGACGAATTCTCCACTATTTTCACCTAATCGGGCAGATACTCGAACTCGAGTTTACCGATGCGCACGGTGTCACCGGCACGAGCGCCCGCTGCTGAAAGTACACTGTTCAGGCCGGTGCGGCGGAAGCTTTCTTCCAGGTAGCCGGCTGCGTCCGACAGGTCACCTTTAATCCGGGAAACCAGACGCTCGAGCTTCGGCGCATCCACTATGAACTCGTCTTCCCCGACCCGATTCACGCGTAAGTACCCGTCCTGTGGTGATTTAGGGGATAGGGCGAGCGGGGTGGGCCGCGGTAGCTTAGCCAACAGGTCGAACAGGGCTCCACCAAGCATCCTGAGGCCGGTGCCCTCTGTGGCGGAGACCGAAAGCAACGGCAGTCCAGATGCAGAGAGCTCGTGCTCAAGTAGCTTGATCGCGGATTCTTTCAGGAGATCACGCTTGTTCAGTGCGATTAGCGTGGGCTGCTTGGCGAGCTCGGGATCGTAGTGTAGGAGTTCTGCCTGCAGGGTACGGAAGGTTTTCATGGGGGTGTCGTCTGCAGCCAGTACATAGAGCAGAATGCGGGTTCGCGAGATATGCCGTAGAAAGTCCAAACCCAACCCGCGCCCCTCGCTGGCACCCTCCACAACGCCGGGTACATCGGCCATGGTGAAGCGTTTCTCGCTTCTGGGGTCCTCTTTCTGCTCAACCACGCCCAGGTTGGGGCTCAAGGTGGTGAAGGGGTATGAAGCCACCTTAGGCTCGGCGGCGGTCATGGCCCTAAGCAGACTGCTCTTACCCGCATTGGGGTAACCCAGCAGCCCTACATCGGCGATCAGGCGTAACTCGAGCCTTAATCGGCGCTGTTCTCCCACTAAGCCAGCCTCGGCAAAGCGAGGTGCTTGACGCTGCGCGTTGGTGAAGGCTGCGTTGCCTCGGCCGCCTTGCCCACCTTTTGCCATCAGGGCAAGCTGATGCTCTTCGATCAAGTCAGCCAGCAGTTCGCCACTGGTTTCGTCCCAAACCTGTGTGCCGAGTGGCACTTCTATGTATAAATCAGCACCGTTTCGGCCGGTCATCTGTTTGCCTAGCCCGTGTAGCCCGCGCTCCGCTTTATAGGTGTGCCGCGAGAGGATCGCCAGGGAATCTACGTCCCTACGCGCCCGTAGATAGACCGACCCTCCATCGCCGCCTCCGCCTCCGCTGGGGCCGCTCTTGGGCTGGTATTTGAGCCTGAGGAAAGCCACTGAACCGTCACCACCGGCACCGGCGATGACGGTCAATGTTCGAGTGTCACGAAACATGCCAGATAGGGCCTAACCTTCTTGTGGACGGACATACACGAAACGGCCCATCCGTCCCTTGTTCTGGAACTCGACCACGCCGTCGACCAGAGCGAACAGCGTGAAATCACGGCCCAACCCAACATTTTTGCCGGGCTTGAAGCGGGTACCGCGCTGGCGCACCAGAATATTGCCCGCACGTACCTGCTGGGAACCAAACTTCTTTACGCCCAGGCGCTTAGATTGAGAATCCCGCCCATTACCGGAAGATCCTTGTCCTTTTTTGTGTGACACACCCTACCCCCGAATCTCGCCGACCCTGAGATCGGTAAAGGGTTGGCGGTGTCCTTTCCTTCGATGGTAGTTCACTTTGGCCTTAAAGCGCGTCACCACGATTTTCTTGCCCCTGCCGTGCTGTAGGACTTCCGCGGTGACCTTGGCGCCCTCGACCACCGGACTACCCACCTTTAACTCGCCGGTATCGACCATGAATACGTCGAACTCGAGTTGATCTCCAACCTGCGCATTGAGCTTCTCGACTCGGATAACCGCACCGGGTTGTGCGCGGTATTGTTTTCCACCCGTCTTGATGATCGCAAACATTCACGTCCTCCTCGCGGTCTACCGGGCCCCAAGGCCACAAGCCGCAGCAGGTTACTACTATAAGCAGAAAACTCCCGCTCGTAAAGAGCGGGAAGGTTGGTGGAGCCGAGGGGATTCGAACCCCTGACCTCCTCAATGCCATTGAGGCGCGCTCCCAGCTGCGCCACGGCCCCACACTGCAAAAGCTAATCTACAGGATGGGCCCTGAGCTGTCAAGCACGGGTCCTCGCGCCGGTATATCCGGGGTTCCGCCAGGGAGACACTCAGTCTGGAGCTTCTAGGGGGCGGATATCCGGTTCCCTTAGGTTGGTCCAAACACGATCGTGAACCCAACTGCCCTGTGGGGCAGTTGGGTTGGCCCGGATATTGTACCGTAACCGGGGAGCAATTCCGTCAGGTCTACGATAATGAAATGCCTACCTTACCATGGGCCCAAGACAGGCATCCAACTTATGCCAGCCCCTTGGGGTGGCCACCGTGTAGTTCCTAGGGCTTCCGTCATAAGGGGTGCTGATTCCGCCTCGCCCTACCCCTGACTCTCTTTAATACAAAACTGGGCTTCGTCAGAAAAGCTCGTGAGTAGTTACTGGAATGAGCAAAGCGATTCAGTAACATAGGTGGGTCTGAAGAACTACTTCTTGGCTCGGAGCCCGTTCGGTGGTGGGAATCGGTACTACCTCAGTATCCCGACTGCTTTCTTCATTGGGTCAGACCTCGGGCGGCAGGGTCTTGGCACACCGTTTACCCGGAAGCTGTTCCATCCAGCGAGGTGATGTGTACGGCCCGGATGAGCCGCAACTCTTCCTTATTTAAAGATTGAGGCTTCATGGGTAGTACGGAGGTATGTCTGCTATCGAGCCGGCTGTCGGGAAGAAACCAACAAGCTGGTTTGAGTGGGTGGCCACATCAATCCTAATAACCTGTGAGCGCAATGGAGTCCACGCATTCGTGGCTATCGCTGTAGAAGAGCTTAGCCCGCCACAATCAAGCTGTTTTTCCCGGAGGCGAGGCTTGAAGTGAAGTTTCTAACTACCATTAACCCTCACCACTACAGCCCAAGGGGGGGTGAAAGGATTGGTGGAGATATTTTGGCCCGCTCTTCCACCTACTCCCCCTCTTGGGCTGTCTCTCTTTGTTCACCATTTGTGCCCCAGAGCATTCATTTCAGACGATTGGCCCGGGGCATTTTAACTAGGCCCCCTTAGGCGGAGTAAATGCGGTGATGGGGAGGGCGGGTCCCATATACTTCTTCACCTGCACAAGGGCCGTGTTGGCAATATTGCCCTGAGCCAGCTTGGAAGTTCCTTTATCCAATGTCAGAACGTTGACTAAGCCGTGCTTGTCCAGGCTGCCTACCTTCCCCGGCTCGCCCGGATCGTACCAGGCTCCTTCATGTAGGACGACGACTCCCTGCCGGGTTCGGTCTGTGACTACGGCTCCGGCGAGGACTTCTCCCCGGCCGTTGAATACCTGTACTACGTCCCCATTCTGAATTCCCCGTGCCGAAGCATCATTGGGGTTGATCTCTAGAGGCTCGTGGCCGTTGACCTCGTACCACTCCCGGATCCAGGTATTGTCGAGCTGAGAATGCAACCGGTAGCGGGGATGAGGGGAGAGAATGTGTAGCGGATACTCTTTAGCTTTGGGGCTTCCTAGCCATTCCACCGGCTCGAGCCAAGTGGGATGGGGTGGGCAGTCATCATAGTGATAGCCCTCGATAGTCTTGGAATAGATCTCGATCTTGCCCGAGGGAGTACCCAGAGGATTCAATACGGGGTTCTGGCGGAAGTCGGCGAACTTTACGTAGCTTTGAGCGCTCTCCGGGATGGAGAACTCGACGTAACCCTGCTTCCAGAACGTATCGAAATCCGGTATCTTCACGTTGAGAGGCTTTGCCTGCTTCAGGGCTACGTCATAGAAGGAGCGGAGCCAGTCCATCTCTGACTTGCCATCAGTGAACTTGTCTTTGAACCCAAGGCGCTCGGAGATACCCGCCAGGATATCCATGTCGTTCTTCGAATTGAAGAGAGGGTCGATGACCTTCTGCATAGCCACGATGTACTGGTGAGAGTAAGCCCCGGAAATCTCGATATCGTTGCGCTCGAACGTCGTGGTCGCTGGGAGGACGATGTCGGCAAACTTGGCCGAGGGAGTCCAGAAGGGATCTTGGATAATGATCGTCTCGGGGCGCTGCCAAGCCTCGACAACCTTGTTGGTCTGCCAGAGGTGGTTCAATGGGTTACCGCCTGCCCAGTACACCAGCTTGATGTCCGGATAGGTAATGGTAGTTCCGTTGTAGGGAACCTTGTCTCCAGGGTGTAGGAACATGTCCGCGACTCGCGCAAAGGGCAAGTTACTGCTGACCGGGTTGGGGCCGGCGGAGATTCCAGGGATATTGGGGGCTTTGGCTACCAGGTCGCCCCCGTTGTCGTAGTGGTAGCTGAGTCCGAAGCCACCGCCGGGAAGCCCGATCTGTCCGATCATCGAAGCCAAGGTAACCAGCATCCAGTAAGGCTGCTCCCCGTGGTCTGCTCGTTGAATCGCATACCCGGCCATGATCATGGTGCGCCCTTTGACTATCCGGCGGGCTAAGTCCCTGATCTGGCTGGCATCCAGCGCGGTGATCGAGGCGGCCCATTCGGGAGTCTTAGGTTGGCCGTCGCTCTTCCCGGTGAGATAGTCGAGAAACCGGTCGAAGCCCACGGTGTATTTCTTGACAAACTCCTTGTTGTAAAGGTTCTCGGTGTAAAGAGTATGGGCCATTCCCAGCATCAGCGCGGTATCGGTGTTAGGCCGGGGCATCACCCCTTCTGCCCCCAGATACTTAGCAGTATCTGTGTAGCGGGGGTCGATGGTGATAACCTTGGCTCCTCCCCCAGCCACCTTGTAACGGAAGCGCTCGATTGCCCCGTAGGCGTAATGGTCGGAAGGATGGGTTCCTATCTGGTTATCCTTCAGCGGATCTGCCCCCCACAGGATCAGGAGGTCCGTATGGTCTTGGATCGTTGGCCAAGCCGTCTGCTCGTCGTAAACCTCTAGTCCCCCTAGCACGTGGGGGAGGATGACCATAGCCGCAGCAACGCTGGGATCTCCGGAGTCGTCGGTATAACCGCCAAATAGGCCGAGCATGCGGCGGACCAAGGCCGAGGCGCTGTGCAGAAAGCCCACGGACTGCCAGTCTGAAGTGCCTGGGAAGATAGCTTGGTTTCCGTAGCTGGCCTTGACCCGTTTAAGCTCGCTGGCCACAAGGCCCAAGGCCTCATCCCAGGAGACTCGCACGAAATCTTCCCGGCCCCGCCCCGAGGTATCACTCTTCCCCGGGTTCTTCAAGAAGCCCCGGCGTACTGCGGGATACTTGATACGGCTCGCGGAATATACTCGATCGGGAAAGGATTGGATCATGGGGGTGGTGTTCACGTCCTTGGCGAAAGGCTCAGCCTTGACAAACCGGACCCCTTGGACCAAAGCATAGATCATTCCCCAGTGGGTTGCGGTGGTGAGCAACTTGGTCTGGAGTTGGTTCCCTCCGAACTGGGCAGGAAGGTTCTCCGCTACCCCTCCCGAGAGGAGCAACCCGCTCCCTAGGGCAGCGCCACCTTTCATGAAGGTACGGCGAGATACGGATTTCTCTAGAAAGTTTCCCCTATCTTTCTTCTGCTCCTCTGGCA
>VAOZ01191467.1_pt1 | contig 18134 bp, 15 predicted proteins | sample 3394041 | NCBI WGS metagenome assembly VAOZ01 (sample SAMN08290431, study PRJNA428436) | hydrothermal vent metagenome | isolation source: Deep-sea hydrothermal vent chimney | place: Indian Ocean: Southwest Indian Ridge
GACAATTTGTCAATCTCTGAAAGGATTCGGAGACTGGAGGAGTGGGTGTATGATTATACGCCCAAATATATACGCCCAAATATGTAGAGCCACATTCAAAACGCCGACACGACCCGCCGGCGTTTTTCTTTCACCTGATTTAACATACATACATACATATATGTTAAATCAGGTGTATTCATGCATAAAGTATAAACTCTATTACTGCAATACTGCTAACAATTATGCATAGGGGATAGTGCCTTATTTTTATTGTACTACGTCGCACAATATACCTTTTGCGACATGGTATCTAAAATATAATAAAGCAAGACCAATCTATCTATTCTAAAAATGATGCCTAAGCGCATCGCTAACAGATAGCTTTATTTAATTGTTAGCGTCAGTAAGTATGACAAGCGCCGATGCGATGCGCTGAAGTGCCTCTTCTTTTTTTAGAATAGAAATGATGGTAAACGGATCGGGAGAGTGTATTTCTCCTGAAAGTGCGTATCGTAACGGCCACAATACTTCAGCCCTTCCCTTTTCATTTGCATACGGCATAAGTAAATCGCGTATCTTTTCGGGAGACGAATTATCCGAAAGTGTTTTTATTTTTTGTGCAATTTCTTTAAGGTGTATAAATGTTGCATCTTTTTTCTCAGACGGTTCCTTTTTAATGAGCGTATCATGCTCAAGTGTTATATTTTCTTTATATAAAAATGAAAACTCCCTTTCAAGCAAATCACGTGCTTGCGAAAAAGTATGCGCGCGGTCTTGCAGAAGCGGTACGATATGTCGCAAACGTTCCGGTGCACACGAGGTGTTGAATTGTCCGTATGATAGATATTCTTCAACGCCCAGTTGCTTCATCCAATGTTTGTTGATTGAAAAAAGTTTTGTTTCATCAAATTGTGCTCCTGATTTTTGTACACGCTCTAGTGAAAACACTTTCATAAGTTCTTCACGCGAAAAAAACTCACGCTCATCACCCGGATTCCAGCCAAGCAGTGCTAGATAGTTCAGAAGAGCTTCTGGTAGAATGCCCATATCGCGATATTCTGTAATAGATTTTGCACCCTTTCGTTTTGATAACTTGCTTTTATCAGGCGCCAAGATAAGTGGCACGTGTGCATAGTGTGGAGTTGGAAACCCAAGGGCGCGTTGTAACAGTATTTGCCGAGGAGTGTTTGAAATATGATCTTCCCCACGAATAATGTGCGTAATGCCTGCGTCAGCGTCGTCTACCACCACCGCAAAATGAAAAATGGGTTCGTGCATACTTTTTGCAATAACAAAATCTCCAAGATCACTCACATCAACAGACACTTCACCGCGAATACTATCAGTAAAAGAAATCGTTCCTCCGGGATTGCGAAAACGAATAACTTCTTTGCGATTATTTTCATTGTCGCTCGTTTCCTGCGAAATGTAAGCACTGTTTTCTGAAATAAGTTTCTCAAGAAGTTCGGTATATCTTTGCTTGTTGTCACTTTGACGCGAAAATTTATCCCACAAAAGCCCAAGCCATCTCAACACATCAATAATGACATCTTCATATTCCTTTTTAGATCGTGCCATATCGGTGTCTTCAATACGAAGAAAAAATGACCCGTTATGTTGTTTGGCAAATAAGTATGAAAATACCGCTGTACGATAATTTCCACTATGTAAAAGTCCTGTTGGGCTTGGTGCAAATCGTGTCCTTACTGTTTTGTCGTGTAAATCAGCTTTCATGAGTGATGGCAATAGCAAGTGCTTCTTTTGCTATTGTTTGCGCCGCATTTTCTTGCGCGAATGGCGCCCCCGCTTCGCCCATACGTCGTGCTTCGTTTGGGTTATTAATGATACGCTGTATTTCAGAAACAAGAATGTGCGGAGTAAGATTTGCTTCTTCAATAACAATCGCTGCGCCACCTTGCGCAAACGCATAGGCATTTTTACGTTGGTCATGACTTATGTCTTCTGGAATCGGTATGAGAATTGCCGGTAGTTTCCATGTTGCTATTTCGGCAATAGTGCCGGAACCGGCGCGAGAAACAATCATATACGAAACCGCCGCCGCTTGACGCATCGCTTGTGTTGAAAGATACGCAAACGGTTTATATCGTTTTATATGAGCGTTGTTTTCAAGTGCTATGGCGGATACCGAACGGACACTCTCTATATTTTTTACTCCTGTTTGATGGATAACATTTGCTATCTTAAGAAGATCAGGAAGTGCCTCAAGCACTATTTCATTGATTCGCTTAGATCCTCCCGAACCACCCATTATCAATATGGTCTCTACGGCAGGATCTATATCGAGTAGAACGGCACTGTCTTCTGGTGGTGGCATACGCAACGCTTTGCGCACCGGCGTACCAGTTAGCGCAACACGAACTTGAACCTTTTCTGGAAAATATGCAATGGCGCTTTGGAAGGAAACGGCAATACGCGCGGCAAAATGTGAAGCGAGTAAATTTGCGCGACCGGGCTTTGCATCTGATTCATGAATAATAATCGGAATACCAAGCACTCGCGCAGCAAGCACGACTGGCACACTTGCATACCCGCCCTTTGAAATGACAAGATCCGGATAAAGAATAAGCAATTGAAAAAATGACCACACAAACCCAATTATCGTAAAGAAAAAATCCGTAACATTACGAATTGACGGATAACGTCGTATCTTTCCAGCTGTATTTTTTAAAAAAGTTATCTTATTTGCGAATAGTGCTTGAGAATCAAATGGGGTCGGCGCAATGTAATATAATCTTGGCGAAACAATATATTCTTCACGTACCAAATCATGAATTGCCTCAGCAATTGCGATGATTGGATAAAAATGCCCGCCGGTGATACCTCCAGTAAACACTATTCTCATAATACGTTTCAGTATACAACAAATATGAAATAGGCGCTCTATCTAAACTCTTATACTTGAACTCACCTATTGATGATGCTGTTCTTTTTGTTGTGTGCTGCAACATTAAGAATAAAACCCGCCTCCGCAAGAACCACTAGAAGTGCCGTGCCACCGTGACTTATAAAAGGTAACGGTAGTCCTGTTAGTGGAATAACTCTGAGCATAGCGCCCATATTGATAAATGCTTGAGAAATGATAAGTGTGGAAAAACCTAGAGCTGCGTACGCACTGAACCTATCATGAGTATGTCCGGCAATGGTGATACCGCGCGCGGCAAGAAAAAAGAATAACAACACCAACATAACTGTTCCAACGAAACCAAACTCTTCTGCATACACTGAAAAAATTGAATCTCCGGTTGGGTCTGGTAAATAATTAAATTTTTGTACACTTTCACCAAACCCTCTTCCAGTTATACCGCCGTTCCCTATGGCGATAAGTGATTGACGTATTTGATATCCGCCATTAAGCTCGCTTGTACTACTTGGATGGATAAAAGTTGTGAAGCGCTGAAGAATATAAGGGTGTATAAAAATCATTACGGAAATCATAACAACTGCCAACAGTGCAAATATACCAATGTCTCGTTTTGGAGCGCCAGCGGCAAAATACATAGTAACGCCAGTTATACCAACAAGCATAGTTGAGCTTGTGTTTGGCTGAAAAATAAGTAATAGTGCGGGCACACCGATAATGCCAAGAAAAGGGATGAGTCCGTATTTATATTCTGAAAGTCGTTTTGCATACAGCGAAAGAAACCACGCAACATAAAGCACCACTCCTATTTTTAAGAACTCAGCCGGTTGTAATGTTATAAATCGTAAATTAAGCCATCGCGCGGCGCCATAGGCGTGAACACCAAGCCCTGGGATAAATACAAGTGCAGTGAGTAATAACGAAAATCCGAATAGCCATGGAGCATACGAGCGAAATAATCTGATTGGTATGCTACGAAATGCCGCAAAAGCCAGCATTCCACCGCCAAGCCCAAACACTATTTGCGTAACTATCGCGTGGGTGATATTTACATCAGAACGTGCCAGCAACCCAAGTGTTGCCGAAGAAAATATTGCAATACCACCAACTGCTAAAATAAAAACAATACTTAAAAATACTTTATCCCCAGAAAATATTTGAGTGAATATTGGGCGTCGCATAAAGTAATAATATTATTCTAAACTCTCACCTTCCGGCGCCAAGAAGTGCCAACGAAAGACCAAACACACCCATAATAATTGTGATAATCCAATAACGCATCGCAACTTTTGCAGGTGGCCAACCGATTGCCTCAAAATGGTGATGTATCGGTGCTATGCGAAAAATCTTTTTGTCGAAAAATCTTTTTGAGCAAACTTGCAACAATGTTGTTCCAGCAGTAACGACAAGCGGAAAAGCGATTATGGGCAACATAGACACACCAATGCCTCCTCCAAGAGAATCGGATGAAAAAGCGATGATGGATAATGAAAGAGTAAGTGCCATACTTCCCGTTTCACTCATATAAAATCGCGCCGGCGGTACATTAAACCAAAGGAACGCAAGCGTTGCTCCGGCAACAGTGGCTGAAAACGCCGCTAACGAAAACTGGCCCTGTACAAATGTAATGCCAGCATAGGTCATAAAAATGATTGAAAAAACTCCACCAGACAAACCGTCAATGCCGTCAATGGTACCACCCGCATAAATAAGCAATGTTACCAATATAAATATAGGAATGAACCACCACGAAAGCTGGATTGCCGTTCCAAATGGAACTCCTATACTTGATACGCCGAGTTTATAATAAAACCAACATGCGGCAAATAAGCCCACTAAAGCAACAATCAACAATCTGGTACGCAACCGTAAACCACCATGCCCTTGTCGTATTTCAAGTAAATCATCAACAAATCCAACAGCAGCCCCAACAAGCAGTGCGACAAGCGGGAGCCACGTTTGCCCACGATTGATAAAATCAAGTTGTGAAAATGCTCCACTAAAAAAATAATCCAATATGATAAATCCGCCTGCAGTAAGAAATGTTGCCGCCCAAATAAGAATACCACCCATGCGCGGGACAGAGATTTCTCTGTCTTTATGCAAAGAATTAAAAATCGGTGTTCCACCTCCGCCAATGCCTTTATCGTTTCCACTTGATTTTTTCCATGCGTGATGCGCGTAAAGATAATGAGCAAGTATTGGCGCAATAATAATACCAAGCACAAAAGAAACCGTTGATGGTATGAGTACTTGCGCGGCGTGACCAATCATATCTTTACAGTATACACTACTGCACTATTGAACACTTGCCAAATAAGAGCGCGTTGCTTTAATAAGTTTCAACACATCGGTAAATCTACTTTTTTCAGTTGATCCAAGCACTACAACGGCAATAGGGTGTCCAAATGATGCATCAAATATGACAACAAGATTTCCACCGGCAAGCGTGGTATATCCTGTTTTTGACAGACGTATGCCGGCGATATCAGCAACATAAGGGTCGGTATTACGTTTCGTGTGGGTAATACCATTAAGAGAAGTTACTGTCGCTGTCGGTTTTGTGGTAAACGCAACTATGCTAGGAGCTTCCCTTAGAAGTTTTCCGGCAAGTAACGCAACGTCATATGGACTACCATAGCCACCTGAAACGGTTGCGTTTGAATCAAGTCCACTACCGTTGAGCGCATACATTTGTGCAAGCCCTTCCGATTGAGCAACAGAACTCAACAATTTTGAAACACCCTTTTTTGCATTCACTCGCGCCGCAGTTGTGCGCGCGATTGCCGCCGCGCCGTCATTTATAGAGCCCGCAAGCGTGATGCCGGCAAGCTTCTTTAACGTAAATACTTCGCCTGGATCAAAATCACTGTCGCCATCCACTTTAATGTCGGAACGAGTGATTGGAATATGAGCGTTTATTCCCAAATACTTCACCGCAGTATAGACGGTGAGAAGTTTCGTAACAGATGCAAGTGGTAATTGTGCACTGCTGTTTTTTGAGAAAAGTATTTTATGTGTGGAAAGATCGTACACTACAGCTGCTTTGCCGACAATCGAAACAGATGAAAATGCATTCGCCATAGTATTATTTTCTATAATAGAAGCGTTTGCATTTTTTTTAAATGGAAAAGGATGCGCATAAAGAGTTATACCAATTGCAAATACAAATAAAAAAAGGACGGCGCCTGCGGATATGCGCCTTATTTGTGTGTTCAACAAAAAAGTACCAGTATCATCCATAAAATTATTTATGCAACGCTATGAGAGTAGAGTGTCTTCCGTTATTTTGGTGACGTCGCATAGAACACGCGTTAATTCGTCGTAGCGTGGTAATTCTTTCAATTGTGTTATACCAAGATGTGCGAGTGCGTCAACAGTCGGACGATAATATATACGTCGTTTGTCGCGAGCATCAGCGACTCCCTTAATAAGTCCGCGCACCAAAAGAGATCGTATGGTTGCTGACGAACGCACGCCTCGTATCCAATCAATTTCGCTACGATATGCTCCTCCGCGATAAAGAATTATTGCCAATGTCTCAACACCAGCCCTACCGAGGTCTTGTGACAATTCATCATTGCGCATTTTTGCGATATAGTGTGATGATGACAACGCTGTGCGTAACATTATTTCATTATCAGTTTCAACCAACGTTATACCACGCCCATCAAGTGTATCTCGCAAATGAATTAACGCATCGTCAATTTCTTTAGATGATGCATCCAAAAGCATTGCAAGTTTTTTCCGTGGCAATGGTTTTTCCGTGGCAAATAAAACAGATTCAATATGTGCGGATAAAGTATCTTTATTCATATATATCTCTAGCATACTAGCTCAACGATTATGGCGCAAATATAATACGAGATTAGCGAAAAAATTATACCGGCGCGGGCACAAAGCCAGCGCCGGTATAATCAACAAAAACTACTCCCCTTTTATAAGATATTGTATAGCACGCGCAAGTTGTGGGTCTTTTCCAGCTGTTAAATCAGCTTGTGTCATAGTAACTTTTATATTTGGCGTAAGACCGCCATCGGAAATTGATTTACCTGAAGGAGTCAGCCATCTTGCAATAGTTATTTTAAGTGAGCCACCATCAACATTGAACATCTCTTGTACAGACCCTTTTCCAAATGAACGTGTACCGATAAGAATTGCACGATGATGGTCTTGTAACGCACCAGAAAGAATCTCAGCAGCGGAAGCGGATCCTTGATTGATAAGTACGACTATTTTTGTGCGTGGAGAAATATCATTATAACCGATGCTTCTATGTACGATATTAGGTCTCTTTCCTTTGTAATCTTCTGTCACAATAACATCTCCCTTTGGCAAGAAATGGCTTGCAATATCAACCGCAGCACTTAAATATCCACCCGGATTTCCTCGCAAATCAATAATGAGTTTGTGTGAACCGGAAGTTTTAAACTCTTTCAGAGCATTATCAAATAATTGCGGCGAATTAGCGGTGAATGTGTAAAGGGCAACATAAAAAGTATTGCTTTTTTTATTGAGATGATATTTCATTTCCGGTATTTCAATTGTCGCTCTCGTTGCCTTGATGGTTAGTAATTTTTTATTGCGCATAATAGAAAGCGTAACCGGTGTACCTTTCGGTCCGCGAATAAGTTTTACTGCGGTATACACTGACATACCTTCTGTTGATTTGTGATTGATTGCTATAATTTTATCACCAGAAAGTATGCCTGCACGATCCGCTGGCGTACCTTTCAATGGTGCTATAACCGTCAAAACACCATTTTTAACACCAATTTCCATACCAACACCACCAAAGCTCCCAGTGATATCTTGCTGAAACACTTTTGCGTCTTTTGGTGGCATATATACGGTGTAAGGATCCCCATAAGAAGCCGCTATACCCTGAATAGCACCATACACTTTTTGTGATGTGTTCGGAATTGTTGAAGACGCATGTGTTTCAACAAAATTTGATTTCAAAAGATTCCATGCTCCCCAAAACCCGCTCATATTTGCCACAGTATCCGGTGTTGTGTTCGTGCCGTTAAAAATTAGATGCGATGAGGTTGAAGAAGTGGTGCTTTGATACAACGTGCTTACAAGTAAACCACCAGCAAATGAAAGGATAATAATAATTGCATAAAATGCGTTACTACGTGCACTTCCTAAAAATATATTTTTGTGATTTCGCAATTCTACGCGATTTTCATCGGCTGTTTCTTTCAGTTCGTTTTTTTCATCATCGCTCATATTTTATATTATTATTTGTATGATACAGCATAGACTCCGTACGCGCAAAGTGGATAATCTAATTTTACAAATGGAATCACAATTATGGGTTGCTTTGGTGAAAGTGTTATACTTTCATTATGAAATTTTTATCTCTTTTTAAGAAGAAAAAAGTGTTACCGTCGGTTGTGATTCCTATTACGTTGACAAACACACTCACTGGAAAAAAAGAAGCGTTTATCCCTCTTAGATCAGGTCAAGCCACTATGTACTCGTGCGGACCAACTGTATATAGTCCGGCACACATAGGAAATTTACGTCCGCACCTATGTGCCGATACACTTTCGCGGGCGCTCAATCATGCTGGATATCGTGTGCATCGTGTCATCAACATAACTGATGTAGGACATCTCACCAGCGACGCAGATGATGGAGAAGATAAAGTTGAAGTGCGCGCAAAAAACGACGGGGTATCGGTAGCACAGTTAACAAAACTAAACACAGACCTTTTTCTGAAAGATATTGAGAATCTCAATATAAACACCCACACTATATTTTTTCCGCGCGCAAGTGAATATGTTGCCGAACAAATAACCATTGCAAAGACTTTGGTAAAAAAAGGATATGCGTATAAAATTGATGATGGACTCTATTTTGATGTGACCAAGTACCCTTCATATGGAAAGCTCGGTGGTATAAAAGAATCGCAACACTCTGCCGGGGCTAGAGTTGCCGTCAACCCACAAAAACGAAACGCTTCTGATTTTGCACTTTGGAAATCAACTCCAAAAGGAGTGCACCGTTTGCAAGAATGGAATTCTCCATGGGGTCGCGGAGCACCTGGGTGGCATCTTGAATGTTCTGCGATGGCTCGCGCACTACTTGGGGTTGAGATTGACATACACACCGGTGGTATGGATTTAATCGCCATACATCATAATAATGAAATAGCACAAAGCGAAGCGGCTTTTGACAGACCACTTGCTCATTATTGGATTCACAACGCTTTTCTCACAATGAGTGGCAAAAAAATATCAAAATCGCTACATAACGAAGTTTTTCTTGGTGACATCATACAGCGAAATATTCATCCATTGGCGCTTCGGTATCTTTTTCACCAAACACATTATCGTACACCAATTTCTTTTTCTTGGGACGCACTTATTGGATCCAATGATGCTCTTGGGAGACTTTGGAGACTTGCCCATGAAATTAAGAATTCAGTATGCGAAAACAGTGCGTCTGGGGAATATCGTTATCGCATTATTGCGGCGGTTAGAAATGATTTGAACACCGCTCAGGCACTTGCCATTTTGTGGGAGGCTCTGCGAGATGAAAACATAACACAAGAAGAGAAATGGGGTGTACTGATTGAAGCAGATGCTCTTCTTGGTCTGCAGTGTGCCACCCCACCACCGGAATATAAATCAATATCGGAAGAAAATCTTCCAAATACCATACGTACTATACGCGACGAACGAGACATTGCGCGCGAAGGGAAAGACTATACTCGCGCTGACGCCTTACGTGACCGTCTACAAAAAGCCGGGTATCGTGTAGAAGACGGTATTGAAACCACACTCCTCTACAAAGAGAAAAAATGATATACTACGCTTTATATGACTTCCACAATGGATCGTATTCCACCACAAAACCTTGATGCTGAACGTGCATTACTGGGTGCTCTTTTGCTGAAACCAGACGCAATTCACGATATTTCAGATGGTGTCAGCAAGGACGCATTTTATGCACAACGCCATCAAATTATCTTTGGAATAATGTTGGAGCTTGCCTCGCGCGGAGAACCAATTGATTTACTTAGCATCACCACACGCTTGACAGACCAAAATCTTCTTGAGCAAGCCGGCACAAGAAGTTATATTGCAGAGCTTGCAACCGCAACGCCATCACCAAACAATATCTCCCATTACGCGGACCTTGTTTCGCGAAAATATGTAATGCGTTCGCTTATTGACGCTGCGTATCGCATCACTGAGCATTCGTACGATGATTCGCACGACACAGAACAAACACTTGATGAAGCAGAAAAATTAGTGTATGCGGTTGGAGATATCGCATCATCACACGCATTTGTATCATTAGCTGAAAAATTACCTGATGCATGGGATCGCATTGAGCGATTATCAAAACAGAAAGATACAATTCGTGGTGTTCCAACCGGATTTGCAGATTTGGACACTATGCTTTCTGGACTACATCCGTCTGATTTGATAATTCTAGCGGCGCGACCTTCAATGGGAAAGACGTCTCTCGCACTTGATATCGCGCGTAATACGGCAGTACGTTACGGAACTCCGGTTGGTATTTTTTCCCTTGAAATGAGTAGTGAACAGCTTATTGACCGCATGCTGTCTGCGGAGTCTCATGTAAACTCATGGAAATTGCGCACGGGGAATGTTCACGATGAAAGTGATTTTGACCGTATACGCGATGCACTGGAGTCGCTTTCAAAAGCTCCTGTATTTATAGATGACAAGCCTGGGAACAATATCCTTTCTATGCGTGCCGTCGCGCGTCGCTTGAAACGAGAACACGACGTAAAATTAATTATTGTTGATTACCTCCAACTTATGACCCCTACCGGAATGAGATCATCTGATTCAATGGTTCAACAAGTGACAGAGATTTCTCGCTCGTTAAAAGGCTTGGCGCGCGAACTAAGCGTGCCAGTTCTTGCATTATCACAACTTTCACGCGCCGTTGAGCAACGTGGTGGCAAACCACGCCTTTCAGACTTGCGCGACTCCGGATCCATTGAGCAAGATGCTGATGTTGTGATGTTTATTCATCGTGAAGATAAACGAAATCCAGACAGTGATCGCCCAAACATTGCCGAGATACTTATTGAAAAGCATAGAAATGGACCAACAGGAAAAGTTGAACTCTACTTTGATGAAAAACGAACCACTTTTGTGCCAGTTGATAAAAGTGGCTATGGAGAACTCGCCAATGAATTTTAATATATGCATCTTACACATATATAAGTATGTCTGATTCTATGGAGCAATTAGTAAGAGAATTTGAACGGTTTCCCGGCATAGGTCCACGCCAAGCGAGGAGGTTCGTATATTATATCCTTGCGACATCAGCAAACACACGATTAACTATGGCAAATCTCATTGAAAAAGTTAGCGCTGAAGTAAAGCGATGCCCAACCTGTCGGCGTTTTCAAAGTATCAAAAAAGAACATTGCTCTATTTGTGGAGATAAAACCAGAGACGCTACTTCCCTTTTGATTGTAGAGAAAGACCAAGATATCACCGCAATAGAAAAAACAAACCTTTATCATGGACATTATTTTGTTCTTGGTAGCGTGCTCACTCTTTCCGGAAAAGGAATTATTCAAGAGGAAGCTTTTATGAAACTGGTCGCGCGAAAAGCAAAAGAAGGGCTTTCTGAAGTGGTCATAGCGCTTTCTGCGACATCCGAAGGAGAACATACTACCGATTATTTACGTTCGTTATTGGCACCGTATCGTTCACGCATACGAATAAGTATTTTGGGAAGAGGGCTTGCAACCGGAACAGAAATTGAGTATTCCGATGAGCAAACAATTTCAGCTGCAATTGTAAATAGAAAAGAATTTTAATATAAAGAAATACCGCGCCGACCAATCATTTGTTATATTCGGAGCGTATAACTTATCAACCCCGCGATCCGTGAACGGATCGCGGGGTTGATGCGAAATAGATACCTTCCGTAAAAATTAAGAAATTGATTCTATACGCACAGACACGAATGGTTGACGATGACCGCGTCGCTTAATATATCTACTTTTTGCTTTGTATTTCACTACGTCAATTTTCTTTGCGCGACCTACAGAAACAATAGTTGCGTTTACTTTAGCCTCTTTAATAATTGGCGTACCAATAGTTGTGTTTGATCCGTCATCCACAAGCAACACTTCTTCAAAAACAACAGCATCTCCTTGTTTATGGTCATCAGACATTTTCTCCACAGAAATGATATCTCCTTTTGAGACAACATATTGTTTTCCGCCCGTTCTGATAACTGCGCATTCCATAATTAATCCATAGTACTGTTTTTACTCATAAAAAGCAAGTATCTGTACGCGTCCACAACATATGATACTCTCGGGCTGTTAATGTACTCGCAAATATTACACAGTATTCCAGATTGAATAAGATCACACATCGTTCAAATAAAATCCAGACATAGAATATCGGAAATTTTATAAACTGCAGTGCGAAATCGACATGGTGAAAAAAGTGGGTAAGACTTGGCCGAGCGGCCCGGAGCGCCCACTTTTTTCGCTATGACGGTGGAGCAACTATTCAAACAGATTCCCATCGTAAAATCCAGACATAGAATATCTGGATTTTACGATGTACAAAATTTTCTCAATGTGGCAGTTTTGTTTTTTACTGGTACAGTAATCTTATGAAAGCACATGCACACATATATGATTTAATAGTTATAGGAGGTGGACCAAGTGGTATGATGATGGCGGGACGAGCGGCTGGGCTCGGTGCACGTGTCCTAATCTTAGAGAAAAATAAAATACTTGGAAAGAAATTGTGTCTAACTGGTGGCGGACGCTGTAACATAACCAATGCAGAATTTGATGTAAAAGAATTCTTATTAAATTTTCCACAATCAAAAGAGTTTCTCTACTCGCCTTTCTCAAAATTCTCTTCAAAAGATACTATTGAATTTTTTATAAAGATAGGCTTGCCTATTGTCATAGAATCACGAAAAAGAGCTTTCCCTCAATCACAAAAAGCATCTGATGTCGTTCGGGCAATGGAGCGGTATATCAAGAAAAACAATGTAGAGATACGAACAAATGTACGTGCAGTATCTTTTGCTAAGAAAGGAAATACTCTCGTGTCTGTAAAAACCTCCAAAGGAGAAGATTTCTTTTCTTACAATTTTGCTATTGCCACAGGAGGCATGGCTGCACCAGAAACCGGATCTAACGGAGAAGGATTTACTATGCTGGAATCGTTAGGACACAAAACAATTGAACCAAACCCAAATGTTGTGCCACTGACCACCAATGCCACATGGGTACACACTCTTTCCGGAGCGACGCTTTCTTTTATGACAATTCGTTTTGTACAAAATGATAAAATAAAAATTAAAAAAACTGGGAAAATTCTTTTTACTCATTTTGGTATTTCTGGACCACTCATATTAAACTCCGCGTATGAAATTAAAAAACTTCTGAAGGTTGGGAAAGTAACTGCCCATATTGATATGTTTCCAGATACTCAAGAAAATGACTTAGATAAAAGAGTTCTAAACTTGTTTAACAGAAATAAAAATAAGCTTATTGGAAATGTGCTACAAGAAATGTTACCCAAAAAACTATCTGAAATTATAGTAAATTTTCCTGATATTTACATGACTGAAACGCAAGTCAATTCCATAACAAAAGAACAGCGAAAAAAGATAGTCAAAAAAATGAAGAATCTTACGTTTGAGATTACCGGTACTCTTGGTTTCAGTAAAGCTGTTGTCGCAGATGGCGGAATTCCTCTTGAAGAAGTTAATTTCAAAGAAATGGCCTCAAAGATTTACCCAAACCTCTTCCTCCTCGGAGATGTCTTGAATATAAACAGACCATCTGGTGGATTTTCTTTACAGCTTTGTTGGACAACAGGATGGGTTGCTGGCACTGTTGTTGGAAATGGAATAAAAACTACTTAACTCATTAAAATAAAGATGCTCGTATGAAATATTTTGTAGATATTCTTACTCAAGAAGTGATATATTTACGTATTGTTTTGATTAGTGTTGAAAGAGTTTTATTAAAACGCTCATCACTGTGTTCAAGTAAAGTCATACGGAAACCGTAATAATCGGAATTAAAACCAACTGAAAGTGGCACAACGCATATTCCCGTGTACGCAAGTAAATAGTATATGAATCGCTGATCAAACGTCGCCATTTTAAGATATGGAGTAATAATTTCTTGTGCTGTGGTGTCAATCGGCAATGTTTGATTATCATGAAGAACACCATCACGAAAGACAATAGTCGCATAAAAAGCTCCACGAGCTTGATGCACGATACACTCCGGCAAAGCATCAAAAGCCCGTACTATTTTAGCAGACCTTTCTGAATACAATTGCATACGAAAAGCTAGATGAGGATAGTATCGTGCGTCACCCATAACATCGGGCAACACTTTTTGCGGTAGTGTCGTTGAGCACACCTCAAGAGTTTTTGCGTTACAAATTGCTTGAGTATAGCGAAGAAAATGTTCATCACGTTCGCGATTATAGAACTCAACCCATCCAGAGCGCCCACCCGGCCAAGGAAACTCTTTTGAAATACCACGCATTGCCATTGCTGGGACATCGCCTATTACTGATGCCAGTTTATGAAATCCACTATTTGGGTACGCAAGGTTTGAATAAATTTCATCGGAAATAATAAAAAGATTATATTTTTTGGCTAACGCTACAATGCGCTCCAGTGTTTTCTTTGAATAAACAAATCCTGTTGGATTATCAGGGTTAATAATTAAAATTGCAACAATATCATGGTGTTCAATTATTTTTTGTTCAAGCTCATCTATGTTTGGTTCCCACGCATTATGTGGATCAAGATGATATGTAATATATGGTTTATTTGCATGTGCTTCCTCCGCCGATGCATGGGTTGGATATGCTGGGTTAGGTCCGATGACGCGCGCACTCTGGTGTAGTGTTGCGTAAATCTTGGTAATAGCATCACCAAGCCCGTTAAAAAATAAAATATCATCGGCGGTGATGTGTATGCCACTTTCCAGATTACGTTCATTAGCGACATATTCACGTGTTTCAACAAGCCCTTTTGTTGGTGAATACGCGTATGTATCATTGTCTGCTGTTGCTGAAGCTACTTTTTTACGTATCCATTCTGGTATCTGCTCACCCTTTGCAATTGGGTCGCCGATATTTTCCCACACAATTGGAGTTCCTAGTGTTTGTATCTTTTCCGCAACCTCAACAATATTTCTAATTTCGTATTGTAATTTTGTCGCACCCGGTTGGGTAATTGATTTGCGCATAGCTGTGGTGTCATCCTTACTTAGGGCTTCGCTATAATACTTTTACGATAGGTATCAAGATGTGCAAGCGCAACTCCAGTGCCACGCGCAACACAAAAATAAGCATCTTTTGCCACCTTTGCCTGTACACCGGTTCGTCTATATACAAGTTCTGTAAGATTTTTTAGTTGTGAGGTTCCACCAGTTAAAATTATTCCGTTATCAACAATATCACTTGCAAGTTCCGGAGGTGTGCTTTGCAGAACCTTGCGTATTGCCCCCATCATTTCGCGAAGTTCGCGACCTGACGCATGAACGAGTTCGTTTGTGGAGAAGTCAACGGTGCGAGGAAGCCCGGAAACCAAATCTTGCCCTTTTACAGACATTTTTTCTTCCTCTTCAACAGACACGGCTGATCCTATGCGTATTTTTACTTCCTCGGCAGTTTTGTCACCTATGGAAAGATTATATTGTTTTTTTGCAAAATCAACGATTGCGTGATCAAGTTTATTTCCTGCACATTTTACACTGGTGGAAGTCACAATTCCACCAAGCGACACCACTGCAACATCAATGGTTCCCCCTCCTATATCAACTATCATGCGTCCAGATGGTTCATGAATTGGAATGCCAGCACCTATTGCAGCAAGAATCGGCTCTTTTACAACAAACGCATTTTTTGCCCCTGCGTTTATTGCCGCCTCAATAACCGCTCGCTTTTCTGTTGAAGTAACTCCTGCCGGAACTGAAATTAAAACAGTCGGACGAAAAGGGTTTCCGCGAAGCGCTTTGCGCATAAAGTGAGACAACATTGCTTCGGTAACACGATAATCAGCTATAACTCCGTCTTTCATTGGACGGTATGCAATTATTGATTCTGGTGTTTTCCCAACCATTTCTTTTGCTTCTGTACCAAGTGCTAATAATTTACTTTTATTTTGCTCTACTGAAACAGCAACCACAGATGGCTCGTTCAAAACAATTCCTTTACCAGGGACATACACAAGCACGTTCGTGGTGCCGAGATCAATACCAAGTTTTGGCGAAAAGAAAGACATATATCTCTATCATAGCGCGAAGTGCCTTGTGCTGCAAAAAGTATGCCTGAAAAAGGGGTCAGATACCTTTGTTTCTAAAAAACAAAGGTATCTGACCCCTTTTTCTATTGGGTATTATAGCTCGGTGTATCCGAACGCATATTGGTAATACGAATGTCACCATAACGGTCATACTGTTCTGTTCCAACTGCACCCTGCTTGACCAGTTCAAGTAGGGCGAGAAATGAAACTACCACATGTATTTTCTCTTTCTCTGCAAATCCTGAAAACTCGCGAAAAGAAAGCGTCAGCGATGAACGCACCCGTTGTGATAATGTATCTATCATTTCTTCAAGTGATGCTGTTTTTTGTACTTTAGTTTCTGGAAGCTGTTCTGGTTGTGCTTTTTGTGTTTTCAAAAGCGCAAAGAGAGTTTCCGCAAGAATATCAGAAATACAATCGCGCCCCGGAGAGAATATCGGTTCTGGTATTGGAGTATTTCGCGCAAAAAGCGGTGTACATAAAAAGCGCTCACGCAGTTCTCGTGCTGCATCTTTAACATATTTATATCGTTGCAAACGACGTTCAAGCTCTCCAACATCTTCCTCTTCTTCTTCTGATAGAGTAAATTGCGGAATGAGTGATTTTGATTTAATAAGAAGAAGTATTGCGGCAACGCCGATAAAATTTGTTGTTTCCTCAAGAGGAAATGTTTTTTGAGCGCGTATATGCATAACAAAATCATTGGTTATGGCGGTAAGCGATAGTTCGTTTACCAACAGCTTTCGTTTTTCAATAAGCTCAAGTATGAGCTCAAATGGGCCCTCATATGCCGGGGTCTTTACAATGAAATCATTTGTTTTCGTCTCGTTTTGTTCTTGCATCATGAAGAAGAATGTCAATGCGATTAATATCTCTTGGAAATATCGCTGCTTCCTTAATGGTGTTTAGTCCAAGTAATTTTTGTGTAAGGCGCTCAAGTCCCATTCCAATACCTCCGTGTGGTGGCATGCCATATTTAAATGCTTGAAGATAAAACGCAAAAGCATCTGGGTTAAGTCCTTTTTTGCAAATGCCATCAACGATGGATTCGTATGTGTGCCAACGTTGACCGCCAGTACTAATCTCAACTCCACGAAACAGTAAATCAAAACTCTTGGTATAGCCTTTATCATCAGAGTCTTCATACGTATACATTGGTCGCTTACTCACTGGATAGTGCGTGATAAAAATGAAATCACTTCCCTTCTCTTTAAGTGACCATTCACAAAGCCATCTTTCATCTTGTGGCTCCAAATCCGGCTCAGTGCGATTATCTCGTCCTGTCTGAGAAAAGATAAGTTCTTGTGCTTCTCTCAATTTCATAAATGGAATCTCATCTGGCACAGTTGGAAGCGTCGCTTCAAGCTCGGCAAAGTGTTTTTGTGATGTATTCTGTAAATGCCCAACAATATGCTTGATAAGATTTGTTTCGAGATTCATAATATCTTTATGATCTTGTATAAAACCCATTTCAAAATCCATTGATGTGTATTCATTGATGTGGCGCGTTGTCGCGTGCTTTTCAGCGCGAAAAACCGTCCCTATGGCATATACGCGTTCAAACACCCCAACCATAATTTGCTTATAAAGCTGAGGAGATGTGCCAAGGTGCGCGGTTACTTCTTTGAAATATGGTACAGAAAACACATCAGCTCCTCCTTCGGCATCATCACCGATAAGTTTTGGTGATTGAAACTCTATAAAATCTTCATCACAAAGAAATTGACGAAACGCTTTTGTTATCTCAGACTGTATGGCAAATATCGCACGAGATTTATCTCGCCGAAGCGTAAGTGGCAAATAATCAAGATAAGTATCAATGTTAATATCCGCTTGTGCTTCAAACGGCAACTCTTCGGACTGCGAATATACAAATATATCTACTATTTCAAGTTCAATGGTACCATTTTCAACATTAGTGCACATTTTTTCAGGGCGCTTATTTACGATTCCTTCAATA
>VAOZ01148803.1_pt1 | contig 17972 bp, 17 predicted proteins | sample 3394041 | NCBI WGS metagenome assembly VAOZ01 (sample SAMN08290431, study PRJNA428436) | hydrothermal vent metagenome | isolation source: Deep-sea hydrothermal vent chimney | place: Indian Ocean: Southwest Indian Ridge
ACGAACTCAAAATTTAAACGGGGATTAAACGGGTCTACACGCGCGCCCGACCCTCGGCGCAGAGACCTCGCGCGTATCCATTGCCTGCAAAAGGAGCTGGCCCTGTCCGACTCCTCATATAGGGACGCGCTGTGGGCCGTGGCGCGTGTGCGCTCCGCGGCAGACCTCGACGCCGGCGGCCGCGCCCAGGTGATCGCCCATTTTGCTGCGCTCGCGAGGAGCAAGCGCCGGCGCCCACCACAGATCGGGCGCTGGGCAGGAGCTGCGCCGCTGCCCACAGGGGCCGCAGCCGAGCGGGCCATCGGGGCCTACCTGGCGCCCGAGCCACGCGTGTGGGGACAGCCCCCGCGCACGCTCGGCGCGCGACCGCAGCTACTCAAGATCGCGGCCCAGCTCGCAGACGGTGGCCGGCCGTGGGGCTACGCACTGGCTTTAGCTAAGCGCATCGCAAAAAAGGAGCGCCTCGAATTGTGCTCGGATGTCGACCTGGGCAAGATTGTTGCCGCGCTGGCCATCGATCAGCGCCGGCGCGTCCAACGCGGCAGGAAGATGACATGACCAATGAAATCCGGATCGACAAACTGCCACCGCAAATGCGTCGGATCATCGCCGCTATCGGCATTCGCGCCACAGAGCTCCTGTTGATCGAGCGCGGAGGCACGCGCATCATGCGACCGCGTACCCACGCGGCATCACAGGCGCAGGCGGAACTAATGGGGTCGATCGCCCTGTCCGAGGGCCTATGGGCGGCGTTCCCTGGGCGAGGATACATCGATCTCCCAATGACGAAAAAGCTGGATGCCCAACGCCGGAACGCCCGGATACTGGAATTACGGGGACGGCGTTCGGCCGGCGATATCGCCTACGAGTACCGACTGACCACAGCGTACGTGCGCGCAATCTGGTCGGAAAACGCAAATATTTGAGGGGTGACAGAGGCACGGGGGCCGGACATACTTGCCTCATGCAGTACAACACGTCCGCCGTTTCCCGCCTGTCCGCGCTGATTCGCTCGGGCCATGTCGATCGCGGCACCCCTTGGACATTCACCGCATCCGACGGGAATGCACTGCTCGGCGCCGGGGGCGATAACTGGAGTGCATTCGGTTCAATACACCTCGGGACCACCGCGGGCGCCCCCCAAACTAGGGCACATTTTCATTACCCGGTAGCTAAACTGTCGGCCGCCGGAGTGGTGACCGTCTACGTCTCCGGACTGCGGGCGGCCATCACGCGTGCATTCCAGCAGGGCGATATAGCGATCGCCCGCACAGCCCAGCGCCTACTGGGTGAGACCCGCGGCGCCAAGCCCCGACAGCCTGTGGCGAGCACGGTACTGTTCTCGGCGCTGGCTACCGATCTCCTAAGCGCATCGCGTGAGGGAGAAAACGAGGTCCAACTGTTCCCGGACGGGGCGTTCGCGGCCCGCGATGGTCGTCCCGCGAGTATCAAGAACGCTCACGGGCAACCGATCGGACTGAAGCAGTGGGTCATGAATTCCGCCGTCGCCGAGCGCTTGATCGCGCTCGCGCAGGCCCGCAAGACCCCGTTCCCCATCGATTATGAGCACCAGTCGTTGAGCACCGCGAAAAATGGCCAACCGGCCCCGGCCGCAGGCTGGTTCAAGACACTGGTTTACCGCCCGGGTACCGGCCTGTTTGCGCTGGTCACATGGACGGAGCGGGCGCGCCAGATGATTGCCGCACGTGAATATCGCTACATTTCCCCCCTCTTCTCATTCGATTCGTCGAGCGGCGAACCGGTTGCACTCTTCAATGCTGGTCTGACCAACAACCCCGCACTGGACGGCATGGACGATGTCGCACTACGCGCGGCCGCCGCATTCGGCTTCGACCCCACTCACTCACAGGAGTCCCCCATGAAAGAAAGCTTAATTGTACTGCTTGGCCTGGCGCTCTCCGCGCCGGACGACGACGTGTTAACGGCGGTCACTGCACTGTCAGAGCACGCGGGCGAACTCGAAGCGCAGCTCACCGAGTGCACTACCGAAATCGCGGCTCTCAAAGAGGGCAGCGCCCACAAGCCCGACCCGCAAAAGTACGTGAGCGTCGCGGTGGTCGAGGATCTACGCACGCAGATCGCTGAACTATCCGCGAGCCAGGCGCACCGCGAGGTCGAGGAGATCATCTCCGCCGCCCTCGCGGACGAACGCGGCCCACTGCTGCTCGATGCTCAGGTGGCGTGGGCGCGCGAGCTGGGCGCAACAAATCCGGCCGCGCTCACGGCATACCTCAAAACAGCCACGCCGCTCGCCGCCCTGCGCGGGCGCCAAACCGCTGGGCGCACGCCGCCCAGTGGAGGCGCTCCCCTCGACGGCGAACAGCTCGCCATCCTGACCACGCTCGGTCTGAGTACCGAGGAAATCACATCCATGCATGAGGAGACATCCTAATGGCCGCCATGACCGAAGACCGCAACACGCCGCGTCGCCTGGCCGAACGTTACTCGGACCCAGTGGGGGCGGCTAAATTAATCTATGCCGGCGCGATTGTCGTGCTCAACGGAGGGAACGCCGAGCCGGGCTCGACAGCGCTCTTGCTGGTCGCTCGCGGGGTCGCAGCAGCCCGTGCCGACAACAGCCTGGGTGTGGCCGGTGCACTCGCCGTGACATCGCTCGGTGGGCCGCAGGCTTACCGCCTCGATAACGATGGCTCGATTGCTCGGGCCAATATCGGCGCCAACTGCTATATCGTCGACGACCACACGGTCGCACTGACCGATGGTACCAGCACACGTTCTGTGTGCGGGCTCATCGTCGATGTCGACGCAGACGGCGTCTGGGTCCAGTTCTAAAGGAGCATCAACATGATTGTAAATTCAGCCAACCTGACCATCTTTTTTCGCGGTGCTCAGACGGTTTTTAACAAGGCGTTCGCCGGCTTTTCGGCACAGTGGGCGCAGGTAGCCACGCTGGTCCCATCGAACACAGCGCAGGAAGACTACGGTTGGCTCGGATCCTGGCCGCGCCTGCGTGAGTGGGTCGGAGATCGCGTGGTCATGAACTTGACCGCGTATGACTACACGATCAAGAACAAAAAATTCGAGAGTACTGTCGCGGTCATGCGGGACAATCTCGATGACGATCAATACGGGGTGTACAACCCCATGTTCCAGGCGCTGGCCGAGGCTAGTGCCGAACACCCGGACGAGCTCGTGTTCAACATGCTCGACAAGGGTATCGTCACACTGTGTTACGACGGCCAGTTTTTCTTCGATGTGGACCATCCGGTCGCCGGCGGATCGGTAGCCAACGTGGACAAAGCGGGCGCCGGGAACTACTGGTACGCCCTGGATACGCGCAAGGCACTCCGTCCGCTGATTTTTCAGCGCCGTCGCGACTACTCGCTCCGCAGCATCCAGGATCTGAACGACGAGCGCGTATTCATGACCGACGAGTTCCTCTTCGGTGTCGACGCGCGGGTCAACGTCGGTTACGGGTTCTGGCAGATGGCCTACGCCTCGAACCAGACACTCAACGGGGCGAACTTCGGCGCGACCGAGGCCGCCATGTTATCGTTCAAGGACGATAACGGGCGCCCGCTCAACGTGCGCCCGAACATCGTCGTAGTGGGCCCGTCGAACGTGGCCGCAGCGCGCGCGACCTTCCTCGTTGACCGCCTGGCAAACGGGGCGAGTAATCCCTATTTCAACGCGGTGAAAATCCTCACCGTGCCGTGGCTGGCGTAAGGAGGGCTGAGACGATGGCACAGATTGAAGTTCGCACCGCAGTCCCAAGTTTTCGTCGAGCAGGCATTACCTTCCACCGCGGAGAGACGACTGTACTCGACACGGAGGCATTAACCAAGAAGCAGGTCGAGGCCATCCGGGCCGAGTCCATGCTCAGCGTCCAAGACGTCAAGAAAGGCGCCGGCGGCAAGAAGGCTTGATATTTTTGTAGAGCGGCGCCGATCCGGTTCTGTGGTGTAGGCAGGATCCGGGGAGTCAAATCAAATGTGAGGCGGTGCTACACCACCGCCTCATAACTGGAGAGCAAGCCCCGTGTACGCGACCCAACTAGATCTGAACGCCCGTTTCGGGCTGGCTGAAATAACCGCCCTGGCCGATCACGATAGCGACGGCGTAGCCGATCCCGGGGTGGTCGATGCGGCGATCTCCGACGCCGGGGCGGAAATGGACGGCTACTTTCGCGCGGCCAATTACGCGGTCCCCGTGACCCAGGCACCCGTAGTCACCACGCGCATCTGCGCCAACATCGCACGCTACAATCTCTACACCAACGATGCTCCGGACCAGGTGCAGCGGCTGCACGACGACTCGATTGCGTGGCTGAAAATGGTCGCAGCCGGGACGATCGGACTCGGCGTGACAACCGACGGCGGCGAACCCCCGGCCCGTGAGGACGTCATCCGGATCGACAGCGTACCCAACGTGTTTGCGCGTACGCCGAGCTCCGACGGAGACATCTCCTGATGCTCGCGGTCGAATCCATCGTCGCCCGGCTGACCACACAGGCCGTATTTGAAACCGTACACGGCGCACTGGAATTGGCCGCGGCCGTCGAGCGCAAACAATTTACAGCCGAAGCCTACGTGATGTTGACGGAGGCCAAACCGGATGCCAACAATCTGATCAACGCGGTCTCACAGCGCCTCACTGAAGAATACTCAATCCTCTTCTGGGCGCGCGCGGTCAACGACCCGACCGGGGCGGCCGCGCTCGCTACAATCGACGCCCGACGCACTGCCATCATCGCCGCCCTGCTCGGTTGGGCGCCCGACTCGGAGCGTGCTCCGTTCATTTACGCCGGCGGACAGCTCGGCCAGTTCGTCGCGGGCGGGGTGCTATGGGAAGAACAATTCACCTCTGCAAGTTACGTGAGGGCCACATGAATATACACACACACACACCTGTCAAACATCCCGACACCGGAGGCTCGTGGGTCCTCGATCCGAAGAGTGGGAAGTTGCTCCCCGCCCACAGTGACGCCGCAAAGGCCATCCTGAAACCCGCTCCGCCCGCCAAGAGGTAAATTATGATGTTACGACGCAAGCGCAAAATCCTGGCCAAACTTGAAACAGCCTACGGGACCGATTCACTTCCAGTGTCGGCTACCGATGGCGTATTGTTGCGGGACCTGTCGGTCACTCCGCTGGACGTGAGCTACGATGAGCGCTCGCTGATCCGGGCCACGCTCGGAAACTTCGAGCAGGCGATCGGCATGAAGAGCGTGAAAATCGAAGCGACGCTGGAGGCGGCCGGGATGGCGAGCCTTACCGTACCGACTCCGGGCTACGATGCATTGCTGCGGTGCTGCGGCCTGGCTCAAACCATAGTCGTGGCGGATGCTACGGCCACCCCGCCGGTACCGGCATCGGTGGGGTACAACCCGATCTCGGCCGGATTCGAGTCGCTCACTATTTTGTACGAGCAGGACGGCGTGGTGGAAAAGGCGCTCGGGTGTCGCGGTACGTTATCGCTGGATATGGCCGGAGACAAGATCCCGACGTGGAAAATCAGCTTGACCGGGACCTACGCCGGGGTGACCGATCAGGTGCTGGCAGCCCCGGACACCAGCGGCTACCTGCGCCCACTGGCTGTCAACTCAGCCAATACCACGGGCCTCTCGATTCTGGGATTCGCAACGGGCGTCCTGAAGGCCTTCTCGCTCGACCTGGGGAACAAAATTGAGCAGACCACATACGTGGGCGACCAGGAACGCATCAGCCTGACGGATCGCCAGGCGGCCGGGAAAATCAGCGTACAGGCCACCACAGTGGCCGCAATGGACTGGCTCGGGACGGTGGTGACCGTGAACACGGGGGCCTTCGCTATCACGCATGGGCCCACCGGTAATCAGATCCAGATCGCCGCGCCGGCTGTGCAGCTCACATCGCCCACTGAGAGCGATGACAAGGGAATCGCATTTATCGATTTCGACCTGCGCTTTTTACCGGTTGTGGGAAATGACGAATTAACGGTGGTCTTCGCATGAGCGGCCCCGTGCGCACCGAACTCGACGACCTGATGGACAAGCCCGTTAAGGTCACCATCGGCGGCGCCGAATATGAGTTCTTGCCCCTGCGCTTCGGCGTGATGATGGATGCACTGGAATTAATGAGCCCCATCATAGAGCCTATGCTCAAGGATGGGTTTTCGATCGCGGCTTTAATGAGTCTCAATGGGGAGCGCATCATCGATCTCGCCATACTCCTGAGCGGCCAGCCGCGCGAGTGGGTGGAGCAGCTACCGATCGACGATGTCGTGCGCCTGGCAAATGCACTCTATGAGGTGAATGAGGGTTTTTTCGCCCAGCGCGTCACGCCGGCGTTGGCCTCGATCCTGAACCGGCGCGGCGCGCAGACTGGAGCGCAGACAGCGGCGAGTGCCGCCCCATAACAGACGGGTGGGCTCAGCGGGTGGCGGACCTGATCGCGGCCGGCCACCGGTACGCGGATATTCAGCACTATAGCTGCGCCCAGGTCCGGATCTTTTGTCGCGCAATTGACCGGCGCGAAGTGCGTGAGACATTGCGGATGGCCGCAGCCATCGGAATCGCCTTCAGCGGTGAGCAGGCGGCCGCAAAATACTTGGATGCGTTGGAGTGACCCGTGACCGACAGAGAAATGAAACTGCAGCTCATCATCACCGTGCTCGGTGAACAGGCGCAGGCTGGGCTCACGAAGATATTAGAGATCGAGCGCACATTACGAGGCCAAGTCTCACTCACCACAAAGTCTACCGAAGAGCAGGGCGCGGCCTTTCACCGCGCAGGCGCTGCTGGTGTCGGGGCATTCGCCAAGCTGGATGCGGCGGCTGTAGCAGCCTCTGCCTCGGCTCGCGCCGCGAGCCAGGCAATGACCGAGAGTATCGCTCGCACGCAGGCTTCTTTCAGAGCATCCATCGCGGGCGCTACGGCCGTGACAGTCGCCATGCGGCGCCAGGCCGAGGCACAGACGGATCTGACCGCGTCCCGGCGTGCGGCGGAAAAACTCCCGGTAGGGTCGATCCAGTGGTATGGCTCGCTGGTTGAAAACGCCCACCGCGCAGGGAAAGCCAGGATTGCGCTGACCGACGGCGAGTCGGATGCAGTCGCGCGCCTGCTCGCCGAGCAGGATGCCGCCACGACCTCGATCGCAGCCTTTACCGCCGCCGAAGTTGCACAGACGGGCGCACTGGACGCCAATACCGGAGCCGCCGTCGCAAACAAGCACGCTCACAGCGGTGGCCAGCGCATGTATATGAGCAAGCATGGCCCGGGCGTGGGGATATTCTCGCTGCTGACGCGTATAGGGGCGTGGATGATTACGCCGGTGGGAATGGCTGTCAGCGCACTGGCTGTCGCGCTGGGCGCATTCGGGGCGGCCTCATTCGTGGCTGCAGAAGAGCAGCAGAGGCTGAACAAAGCCCTGGCGCTTACCGGCGGAATTTTAGGTATCGATAAAAGCGGATTTGAACAAATGGCTGCGGAGATGGCCACCGGAGCCACCACCATCACCCGCGCCCAGAAAGCGCTGCTCGCAGTCGCGCGGACAGGGGACTTCGCGGGCCGCGAAATGGAGACGGTTGCTCGCGGGGTTGCAGCTCTGAGCGCACTCACAGGCCAAAGCGTGAAAGCCTCGGCCGCCGCGTTCGCGAAAATCGGAGCAGCCCCGGCAAAGTCAGCAGCCAAGCTCAACCGGACGCTGCACTTCCTGACCGCCTCGGTATATGCCCACATTGCCGCATTACAAGCGCAGGGCGACGCAGCAGGGGCCGCGCGAGTGGCTGTGGATCGGCTATCGGCGGCCATGCAAACGCGGGCCGATCACGTGCGCGGGCAAGAGCATGGAATCATCCTGTGGTTACACGCGGAGGCGTCGATGTGGGGGCGCCTGTGGGGCGCAATGAAGCAGGCGACGCTCCCCGATACATTGGCCCAAAAAATCAAGAAAGTGAACCGGGAAATAGCCGTCACGCACGCGACGCTGGAGCGCCTAAAATCCGGTGGTTGGTCCGGAGCGGTCGGACGGTGGATCCGGCGGGTCGACGGCTCAGTCGAGAGTACACGGCGCCACTTGCGCGCCTTGGGCGTGGAGCAGGCAGCGCTGGACGAACAGTTCGTTGCCGGCCAACGCAAAGCCCGGGCTGGAGCTACGTTGCCGCGTGAGACGGCGGGATATATTGCTGCAGCGCGTGATGTGGCTACAGTGACGGATGCCCTCAGCCGCCAAACCGCTGTCCAAGCCAAGCTGGACCGGCTCGTGCGAGATCGGGCCGCGGCCGAGAAGCTGGCAGCGGACGTGCACCAAAAGCCGGCCGATCGCAGTGCAGCGCGTGACCTCGTCCGCAAGATAGACCGGGATTCCGCCATCCTGAACGTGCGCTCTACACTCACAGCCGTGAGTGCGTCCGCCGGCGTGGCCATTGCGCACATCAAGCAGCAACTGGCAGCCTCGGAACAGGCGCTGAAGATCTCGCTCGACCAGGCCAAGATCACCTATGGGCACTATTTCCATGCCCTCGGGGCGGCCGAATCCAGCGCGATAGCGCGCCAGATCACCGAGCGTAAAAAAGAATTAGCGGCCGCGCAGGCGGCGATCGCCCGGATGGGTGCGGGCACACCGGCTGCAGCGCCCACACAAAGAACGGCCGACACACTCCGGGGACAGATCGCCCAGCTCGTGTTGCGCGGGAAACAAGAGGCCCAGGCGGTGGGTGCTGCGCGCGTGGGACAGGAGCGGAAAACGAACGCCCTGGTGCTCTCACTGCGCGAGGGCCTGCTCACGGCCGAGCACCACGATGCTGCGGCTCAGCTACTGCGTTTACGCGCCCAATACACACAGTGGCTAAAGCAGCTCGAACGCGATGGGGACAGCGCCGGCATCGCGCTCGCCAAGAAAGTATTTAACGCGCGCGCGGCTCGGAACAGTGCCACGGCGATCCAGCAACAGGCCGAGCGGTTGATGGCGGCGATCCGGACCCGGCAGCAGGCACTCGCGAACCAGGTGAGCATCGGTGCAATCAGCCGCAATGCGGCCCAGAGCGAATTACGCACAGATGCCAAGAGTGGACTGGCTCTAATCGATCACATGATCACCCAAGCAAAGACTATGAAGGGCGCGTTCGGCCCCCAGCTGATAGGGGTGCTCCAAACGTATCGCGCAAAATTATTGGGGCTGACTGACACGATGGCCCAAATGAAGCAGCAGTTCCGGACTGGGCTGCAATACAGCATCGAGGGGTTCTTTGAGCGCATCATCACGGGAACGGAATCGGCAAAGGCAGCCTTCGCGGATTTCGCCAAGTCCATCCTCGCCCTCATCGCCAAGATCATCGCCCAAAAAATAGCGCTGGATATCGTGACGTCGATGTCATTCGGCGCGGGCGGCAAGGTCCCCGGGCACGCAACGGGCGCGCTGATTGCAGGCCCCGGGTCGGATACCAGCGATAATATCCCGGCGATGCTCTCGCCCGGGGAGTTTGTGGTGCGCGCAGCGGCGGTGCGTGAAATCGGCGTGCCGGCACTGAACGCGATCAATCGCGGGGTGCTCCGCGACGCCGGCGCGCGCATGCTCTCGGCCCTGCGCGGTGAGGGAGTCCGGAACTACGCGGTCGGTGGCCTCGTGGGCACACCATCCGGTGCGCCGGCGTTGCGGCTGCCTACGGCCTCGCCCGTGTCTGTATCCGCTCCGATCAGTGTCACAGTCAGCGCGAGCGATATGGCGCCCGATGAGGCCAAGCAACGCGGCACGCTGCTGGGACACGCGCTCAAGGCCTCTGTGCAAGCCACAATCGTAAATGAGCAACGCCCCGGCGGCTTGCTGTATCGGCCGACCTGATGGCTGTATTCGGGTGGCTCCCCTCGTTCACGCCCACGCTGAGGCGCGCACCGCGGGTGCTGGTGGCACAGTACGGCGACGGCTATCTGCAGCGCATAGGCGATGGGATCAACACCTCACCCGCTGTATGGGATCTGAAGTTCTCCGCACGCAGTACAACCACAGCCGCAGCTATCATGGCGTTCCTGGACTCTGCTGCCGGGGTCCAGTCATTCGACTGGACCGATCCAAACGGCGCCAGTGGTAAATACATATGCCGCAAGTACGGGGGCACGCGCACGAGCCCTCTGCTCCACACCGTCACGGCCACGTTTGATCAGGTGTTCGACCTATGAGCATCGCCGACGACATTTCTGCCCTCGACGTTGGCGCGCTGGTCGAGATGTTCGAACTCGACCTCACGCCGATCGCCACGACCGCGCCGGTCGAATATTTCCATGCCGGAACTAACGATCTGCGCGGGACGGTCGTATGGCAAGGCATTGATTACGCCCCGTTCCCCATCGAGGCTACGGGCTTCCAGTGGGAGGGCAAGGGCCAGCTCCCGCGGCCCAAAATAACCGTCGCAAACGTAACCGGCTTGATCTCTGGGTACATCCAGCAGTACCAGGATATGTTGGGCGCGCGGGTCACACGCCGGCGCACGCTCGTGAAATATCTGGATGCCGTGAACTTTTCCGGAGGCGTCAACCCTACGGCGGATCCCACGCAGGCCATGCCGGACGAAATCTATTACATCGACCGCAAGGCGGCCGAGACCAAAGAAGGTGTGCAGTTCGAGCTGGCGGCCGCATTCGATCTGGCAAACGTTGAGTTACCGCTGCGCCAGATCATCGAGAACGTGTGCCCCTGGCTCTATCGCGGGGCGGAATGCGGGTACGCAGGGGGGCCGGTCGCAGACATCAACGATGTGCCCACGACCGACCCGACGCTCGATGCCTGCGGGAAAAGGATTGTGAGCTGCAAGCTGCGCTGGGGCGCGACGTCTCCGCTCCCGTACGGTGGGTTTCCCGGCGCCGGTCTGGTGCGACAATGACGGCCCCGCACTGGCAGAGCGCGGCCCTGGATCACGCCCGTGAGGTCTATCCCATCGAGAGCTGCGGAGTCGCCCTCGCCGGCGGCGAATATTGGCGCTGCAAAAATCTGGCCGACACACCCATAGAACACTTCATCATCGATCCACGCGATTATGCCGCGGCCGAGGAAGCCGGCGAGATCACGGCGGTCGTGCACTCTCACCCCAATGCCAGCGCCAATCCGAGCCCCGCCGACCGCGTGGCGTGCGAAGAGTCAGGACTCCCGTGGTGGATCGTAGGCCTCCCGAGTGGCACATGGCGCAGCTGCACACCCTGCGGCTACACCGAGCCACTGATTGGGCGCCCCTTTACGCATGGCGTACTCGATTGCTATGCGCTGATCCGCGACTGGTATCGCATTGAGCGCGATATCGATCTACCGAATTTCGAGCGGCGAGATGACTGGTGGCTGCGTGGGTGTGACCTCTATCTCGATCACTGCGCAGAGGCGGGGTTCCGCTGCGTCAGCCGCCAGGCGCCGCCCCATCCAGAGGTGGGCGATGTAGTGCTCATGCAGATCCGCGCCAATGTCTCCAATCACGGGGCGATCTGGCTAGGCTCGGATGTGATCCTCCAGCACCTATACGGGCGCCTGTCCGGACGCGTGACCTACGGGGGCTACTGGCGCAAGCACACCACGCACTGGCTGCGCTATGGGCGGGGAGGGTACACAGAGTGAATGAGGTACGCGAGGTGGTTCTGCACGGCGAACTCGGGCGCCGCTACGGCAAGGTCCATCACTTTGCGGTCGCGAGCGCGGCCGAAGCGGTGCGTGCACTGGCCGCGAATTTCCGCGGGTTTGAGGTAGACCTCGCGCGCGGCAATGAGCGTGGGGTCGCCTACCAGGTATGGGCCGGCGGCCATAACCTGGCGGTCGACGACTTGCGGATGCACTCGGCCGGGCGGATCTATATTTCCCCCGTGATACAGGGTTCCAAGCGCGCGGGCGCGTTGGAAACCATCCTAGGGGTAGTCCTCATCGTCGTGGGTGTCGTGCTGGATTATTTTTCATTTGGCACTGCGGGTAACTACTTTGTTTTCGCCGGAGTGTCCATGCTCGCCGGCGGCATCATCCAGATGCTCGCCGGAGTCCCGAACCAGGACGGGAAAAACCGCGTTAAAAGCGCGTTTTTCGATGGCCCGGTGAATACCACGGCGCAGGGTAATCCAGTCCCGATCGGCTACGGGCGCATGATCGTGGGCTCGGCCGTGCTGAGTGGCGGGATATCGATCGAGGACCTTTCACCCACAGGTGGCGGTGGTGGCGGTGGCAGCGGAAACTGGCCCACGGGGCCGATCAACCTGAATTGAGCACCTCACCCACTCATCACATTCGGGGCGCCGGCGGCAAAGACGGCGGCGGTGGAGCACTGAGCGAATCCGCGGATACACTACGATCCGTCGCCTATGCACAGATTATCGATCTGATCTGCGAGGGCGAAATCGACGGGTTCCCGACCGTATCGCCCAACCCTATCGACTGGCTCCAATATGTATATTTCGATGGCGTCCCAGTCACAAACGCCGACGGCACCACGAATTTTCACGGCGCTACTTTCAGCTTCCGGCCTGGCACCCAGGGCCAGACGCATATCGAGGGTTACGACGACAACAGTACCGAAATAGCCGTCGGCGTGGAAGTCAAGCAGACAGCCGCCGTCGTGCGCACCATCACCGATGCGACAATAGATGCCGTGCGTATCACGCTGCTCGTGCACAGCTTCTACCAGCTCCAGAGCGACGGCTCAATGGTGGGGGCAGATATCGAGTACACCATCGAGGTCCAATCCAATGCGGGCGGATATGTATCGGTGCTCGATCGGCACATGACCGGCAAATCCAGCGGGGAGTACGAGCGGGCTCACCGGCTTGAGCTGGTTCCATTTGGGCCGCCGCCGTGGGATATACGTGTGAGCCGGATCACGCCGGATCACGATGCCGACACATCGATCCAGGACGCCCTGTGGTGGAGCAGCTTTACCGAGATTGTTGAGGCTAAGTTCCGGTTCCCAAACTCTGCCCTCTCCGCGATCAAGATCGACTCATCACAGTTCGGCCACATTCCCGTCAGAGGCTACGACCTCAAGCTGCTCCGGGTGCAGGTGCCAGTGAATTACGATCCGGCGACGCGGGCCTATACCGGCTCGTGGGACGGGACATTCAAGATTGCGTGGACCGATAATCCCGCCTGGTGCTTCTACGACCTCCTGACGAGCGAGCGCTACGGACTCGGGAAATACCTCACGGCCGCGCAGGTCGATAAGTGGGCACTCTACGCGATCGGACAATATTGCGACACGCTCGTCGATGACGGTTTTGGCGCGGTCGAGCCCCGGTTCACCTGCAACATCTACATGCAGCGCAGGCAGGATGCGTACACTGCGCTCGCCCAGTTCGCGAGCATCTTCCGTGGCATGACCTATTGGGGGGCCGGACAACTCACTACCATAGAAGACGCACCCACCGATCCAATCGCTCTCTATGCCAACGCCAACGTGCTCGGTGGCTCGTTCACCTATTCCGGTGCGAGTCGTCGCGCGCGGCACACCGTCGCATTGGTGCAGTGGAACAACCCCGCCAACTTATACAAGCAGGAGATCGAGTATGTCGAGGATCGTGCCGGGATCGCACGCTATGGCGTGGTGCAGACCGAGGTGGTTGCTGTCGGCTGCACCAGCCGCGGGCAAGCGCATCGCGTGGGCCGGTGGTTACTGTATTCCGAGCGCCTGGAAACCGAAATAGTCACCTTCCGAACCGGGCTCGATGGGATCAAGGCGCGCCCGGGCCAAGTCATCACAATCGCCGATGCCAATCGCGCGGGCAGTCGCCGCGGCGGCCGGATCGTGGCTGCAACCACTCTCCAGGTCACACTCGATTCCGAGGTCACCATCGACCCGGCATACACTTATACCCTACACATGATCGCTCCCGGCGGAGTGTTGACCAGCGTAGCTGTCACGCCGCCTGCTCAGACCACACTCGCATCGACAATCACTCCACTAGTCGCCCTCGCTGTTGCCCCGGCCGCTGGAGCGGTATGGGTGCTCTCCGGAACCGACCTGGCGCCCACCACGTGGCGCGTTATCGGCGTCACAGAGCCCGAAAAGGCGACCTACGAACTCACGGCCGTAGCCCACGACCCTAACAAATATATAGAGATCGAGACCGGCATCCAGCTCCAGTCTCCGCCCACCACAATCCTCGGGACCGTCCCTGCTGCTCCCACCAACCTGGTGCTCACCCAGAGTGCGCACCCCAGCGGGTCGTCCGTCAGCCTGCTCATCAGCGCCAGCTGGTCTCCCGTCCTTGGCGCGCAAAAATATCGGGTGGCCTACCAAAAAAGCGGCGGCAACATAGTGCGCATACCCGACACCGAAACCCCGCACGTGGACATCCCACTCAGCGACGCAGGCACCTACACCGTCATCGTCCGCGCCGTCAATGGTGTGGGTACCCGCAGCCCATCGATAGACGCGAGTGCCTACTACGCCGGCGCCAACCTCGTCACGCTGGGCACACTCGTAGCCACAGCCGCCGCCACAGCCAATGGGATCGACATTGCGTGGGCGGCCGTCAGCAACGCAGAGAGCTATAAGGTAGAGCGGTCGAGCGACGGTTTAACGGCGTGGGTCCAAGTGGCTATAGCCGTGCACACAGTCCACTGGAGCGACCAGATTACAGATGGGGCTATCCACTATTATCGTGTCACGGCAGTGAACCACTTTGGGGCGGCCTCAACCCCGAGCTCAGTGGTTAGTGCCACGGCCGACCAATCCAGCACCGCGCGTGATTACCTCAACCTCGGGCGCCCGTGGGCGCTGTGGCGCCCAACTGGAGCCGTTCGAGTAGGCGCGGACGACCTTAGCAAGCACGCGGAAGTCACGCAACACATCGGGGGTCTCAATATCGGCAGTGTCAACCTGGACAGCCAGGTGGCCAGCGGTACCAACTTCCATCGTGTGGGCGCCGGCTACGCGGATAGTAGCGGCCGCATCAACAACCTGTGGCGCACGACTGGAATTGTCTCTGCCGTAGACATCAGCAAGCACAGCGAGGTCACGCAGCACATCGGAGGCTTAGGCGTCGGTACTGTAGACTTCAAGGGTAAGGTTACGGGGCGCCATCGAGGTAGTTTAACGACTGGCGCAGACACCACAAACATTGTCAGTAATCCCGATTTCTCTACGGGGGATGCAACGGGTTGGACTATAAACCCAGCGCATGCACAGATTGTGACGGCTGCAAATGCTCCTACAGGGGCACCTACGGCTTATGTTGCAAAATTAAATACCCTTGATCTACACGATGATCTATTTAGCGGGAATACCAACACAAACTTGGCTGATGGGGGTACTTGGATGCACGTGATACCGGGACAGAGGATTTATGTCTCGTGCATGGCTGCCAGTGATTCTTCTTTTAATGGTAATTTCTACGTAGGGGTACATTTTTGCAGTGCTACGGCTCAAACAGGGAGGTACGTTGCGCTTTTTACGGATGCTGCTCATCCTTGGGGTTTGTTGGCAGGGTATTACACCGTTCCTACTGGATACTATTATGCCCAGTTTTGGGCGTCAAATCAGTATTCTGGTACAGCGTTTGTTGGCGCTGCTTATTTAACGCTGGCTCGGCTTTCAATTGCCAAACCCGGGTCGGATGTGACGGCCGCAAACACAGCGGCGGACACGGCAAAGGTTAACAACGTAGCCAGCACCCTCATCAGTCCCATTGGGGGCCTGATGCCTGCAGAGGCTGGAGCAGACCCTACAGCGAGTCACCAGTCAGCCACGACCGCAGCGCTGACCGGACACGATCAGGATGATTTACCTGATTCCACTACGAGGTTTGCAGCTGTGCAAGCCGGAGCGGACAAAACCAGCACCAATACAGCAGCGGCCATAGCAGGCCAAGGTGTCTTGGCTACCAAATCCGCTGTAGACCTTTCAACAGCCGAAGTGACCAACAAGACGGCGGCCAACATCAAGTTCACGGCCACGGGAACACCTACAGTAGACAGCCTCATGCCTGCGGAAGCCGGGTCAACGATGAATCTGGTACCCACACAGTATCCCAGCGAAAATCTGTTTACTGATCCGCATGCCAGTGTGGCTGCTATGTGGCAGCTTAATGATTGGACTCTGAATGGCTCAGGTGGTTTGCAGTCTCGCGCTTATGACAACTCATTATGGGGGCACCCTTGTTTTCCTCTTGATGGGTCTGGTAATTATCCTGTGTACAAGGTTAAGGCTGGAACACGAATCACCATTGGGGCGACGATTGTTGTTACGGGGGCTGCGGTAGGTAACTTGGGTCTAATATGCAACGACGCATCCGGGGCAACTACGGGCTACCCACAGTTAGGCGGTAAAGCGGCTGGAACGTGGATTACGTCAACAGTGCTACCTGCAGGAACCGTAACTGCTCGTCCTTACATTTGGGTTACTGGCACCTCGGCCACAGCCACAGGATCGGTTGTTATTAGCGACTTCTTTATCAGGATCGCTAGCCAGACCGTGATCGACGCAGGGGGTGCAAAGGGTTACATCGACTTCGGGGATGACACCACGAATGGGCACGTGGGAAAACACCTGGGGAACATTGCCGACGATTCTGCTGGAGGCAGGTTTGCAGCAATTACGGCAAAGGCTGATAAGACCTCAAACGCCACCTCAGCAGATACGGCGAAGGTCAACAACGTAGCCTCCGCGACGGTGCAAGGCAATGCACAAACAGGTAAAAATCTTACTGTAACAGGGGGCCTCGCACGTGTAGGGGACGGCCGCAATTTGATCGCGCTCAACAGCGCCGGTTACGCCACTGCGTATTGGACAGGTGTAACGATGAGCAGTGTCTACAACTCAGGGGCTAACAAGTCGAACGTGGCTGCTACAGCAGGAACTCTGCGCGTGGGTGGAGTATCTATCGCGTACAACAGTTGGAATGTTACCGGTCTCAGCCCCTCCGTGCTGTACTACTTCGCGCTTAATGATCCATCGTATGCAGGCGGTAGCCCAAGTGTGATCTACAGCACCAGCAAGCACACAATAATCGGCGCTGATGGGTATGTGTACGCAGGGTCGTACACTACAGCGTCGTCAGGCTCTGGCGGGAGCGGGGGTATAGGCGGTTGCGTCGCACTCAGTATGTGGCTGGCTCCTAATATCCGGGCAGCGCGAGCGCACATTGGCACCCGGCTGGCCTGTGCAGACGCCTATCAACTGGTGGGCACACGGTCAGTAAATCACATGTACTATGCCACTGAACCTTGCGTACGCATTGAGGCAGCCAATGGTGCCGCGCTAGTGTGCAGTGAGTCAACCCCATTCACAGTGCCCGATGGGTCGACGGTGCTTGCACCAGAGATGCAGCATCAGCACGTGCTCACGGATTGCGGAGACTCGGTAATACAATCTGTGACGCCTGTAGGTTCAGTCCCAGTGGCTCGCATCAGTCTTGGTGGGTTATCTTTTGCAGCCGGCGAAGACGCCACCAATCGTATTTATTCGCACAACACGGTGAAATAATGAGTTACTCAATTGTTACGCACAAGAATGTCAGTGCCCCGGAAGTCTGCTATAAGCTCACCAGTGATCCGGGAAAAGGGGCTGTAGTAGCGGCCAAGTGGTCAGTAGAGCAACAGCCAAATAACACGCTGGACTGCCGCTGGCGCGTGCGGCAGATAGAAAAGGATGGGACCACGACACTCAATGCTCACGGGTTGGAGATTAGGGGTGTCGCTTATGAAAACATCACGGTGAGCGAGATAGCTTCCTCCGGCGGAAGCTCGAAGGTAAAAGAGCAACTACTTCTTGTCGCATTGGGCGAACCCGACGCGATCCGCGATGTACCTGACGACATTAGGGACGCTATTCAGGCTGCATCATTCACCACATCATTCACCACTAATTAAATACCACTAAAATAGCTCAAAAAAGACGCCAAAAAGACGTTGCAAATCAAGTGTCATTTTGTTGCAAATCAAGTGTCACGCTACAGTTGGCGGGATAGCGGCCAAAATATTCCAGATTTCTCGTTGCGTAGGCCCGCTATGCGCCTCAAAATCGGAAGTATTTTGACTCACTATCCCACCCTACTC
>VAOZ01141799.1_pt1 | contig 17804 bp, 19 predicted proteins | sample 3394041 | NCBI WGS metagenome assembly VAOZ01 (sample SAMN08290431, study PRJNA428436) | hydrothermal vent metagenome | isolation source: Deep-sea hydrothermal vent chimney | place: Indian Ocean: Southwest Indian Ridge
AATGCGGCGAAGAAGATGATTGAGGATATCGTAGCCGAGGTGGAAGTCGGTACGATTTATACCGGCAAGGTGGTCAAGCTGATGGATTTCGGTGCATTCGTGCGCGTTGTTGGTGGTACGGATGGTCTGGTTCACATCTCACAGATTGCCAATCATCGTGTTGAAAAAGTATCCGATGAACTAGAGGAAGGTCAGGAAGTACGCGTCAAGGTGCTGGATGTCGATCGCAATGGTCGCATTCGTCTGTCTATGAAGGTATTGCTGGAAGAGGGTGCTGCTGAGGAAGCCTGATTTGCCCGGAACGGGACAGAGAAGGAGGCGGATTTTCCGCCTCTTTTTTTATGAGCATAACAGCAAGAAATATTTGCCGCAAAGTATGCAAAGGAAATTTAACATGAGTGAAATTCGTGACCGGACATATATCCAGGCGTGTGAGTACGCCGTTTCTCCTTTGCGTATTCTCCAATGAGATGCTTTCCTGTATTTCCTTTTTGGTCTGGGAGGGTATAGATGCTCGCATCCCCGATTTGTGAAACGCAGATTCAGGGTGGCCCCTTGTTGATGACCCATGCCATGCCTGAAGCGCAGACGGTGTCCATCGGTATTTTCCTGGATGTTGGCAGCCGTGATGAGTGTGAAGAGCAGGCGGGCATCGCCCATGCGTTGGAGCATATGCTGTTCAAGGGTACGCGCGAGCATGATGTGCGCGAATTAAGTGAGCTACTGGATGAATTGGGCGGTACAGCCAATGCGTTCACTTCCCGCGAACGCACCTGTTTCCACATACGGGTATTACGTGAGGATTGGCGAAAGGCGGTATCTATTCTGTGTTCCATGGTGCTGACGCCAACGTTGCCAGAAGATGAGTGGCAGCGTGAACGCGGAGTTATTTTCTCCGAAATGGCGATGACGGAGGATGTGCCGGAAGAGTGGGTATTCGACCATCACGTTGAGGCATTGTTCCCTGGTCAGGCTATGGGTCGTCCCGTTCTGGGTACCCGTGCGACGCTTTCCAATATCAGTGGAGATGAACTCGCCACTTTTCTGGAGAGTCGGTACAGGCCTCCGCGTATGCTGATTGTCGCCGCAGGCTGCGTGGACCATGAATCGTTATTGGAACATTTGGGTACCTGGAGCTGGCCGCAGGCCAGTGTATCCGTAAACCGCGAGGCACCGCGCATGGGGATGGGCGTGCAAAAGTTGGTGCGTGATGATGAGCAGGCATACATCGTGTGCACATTCCCTGGTATTGCATCGGCATCGGCAGAGCGCCCTGTCGCATGGCTGGCCAACCAGATGTTGGGTGGGGGGATGAGTTCACAATTGTTTCGCGAAGTGCGCGAGGAGCGCGGTTTGGCTTATGGTATTGGTTCTCACCTTGCCAGCCTGAGCGATACGGGGATGTGGACCATTAGTGCCAGCACCGACCCTAACCGACTGATCGACTGCACCAGGGTTATCCGGGATGTGGTGAGTGCATTCTGCGATGTGCTGAGTCCGTCCGTGTTGGCGCGGGCCAAGCGGCAACTGGAGGTTTCAATACGCATGAGTATGGATTCCACGGATGCCAATATGATGCATCTGGGGACGCGTTTTGATGAGAAGAGGGTGCGGTCACAGGACGAATGGATGGAGCGCGTGCAACAAATTGGACTCGAAGAGCTTTGTTCATGGGCAAACGCTTGTCTTTGCGCGCCAGCCCTGTGGAGCTTTAGCGGTCCCGATGACGTTCTGCGGTTGCTACCGGAGGATTTGCAGGCCTAGGTCTGCGTAGCTACAGTGCCGCTACCAATGGCTATAAAATTGTGGAATAATATGAAAGAGGACATCGCCACCGCGTTTGACCGCGACCCTGCCGCGCGTTCAACGCTGGAGGTTATCGCAACGTACCCGGGTTTACATGCAATCTGGATGTTTCGCGTGGCCCATTGGCTATGGGTGCATCAGCTGAAATTTCCGGGCAGGCTCGTCTCACATCTTGCTCGCTGGTTGACTGGTATTGAGATTCATCCAGGGGCCATCATCGGGCGTCGGTTTTTTATTGACCATGGCATGGGTGTGGTCATCGGTGAGACGACGGAAATTGGCAATGATGTAACATTGTATCATGGCGTTACACTGGGCGGTACGACATGGGAGAAGAAAAAGCGCCATCCTACGCTCGGGGATGGTGTTATTATTGGCGCGGGTGCCAAGATCCTGGGTGCTATTACCATGGGTGAACAGGCTCGGATCGGGGCTAATTCAGTGGTGCTACAGGATGTGCCCGCGCATTCCACGGTCATCGGTATCCCCGGTATGATCGTCGGAAAAACCGAAACCATCATTGAGGGCGGAAAAATAAATCTGGACCATCATCTTATGCCGAACCCGGTGGCCGAGGCACTTCGACATGTATTAAAACTGCTTGATGACGTGAATGGGCGTATCGACGAGATCCATCCCGATGCTGGGAAAAGGGAGGGGGGCATGACGGATATCGAAAAGGACATGGAAAAAGAACATTCGGATCTGGATCGTTTTCTTGGCGGTGGCGGTATTTGATTTGGATGGCGGGAGGTTAGCTGGGCAATTGTTACCAATTGGGCGATAGCCATTGTCGCAGGGTACCCTGACCTTTGAATAACAATACAATATCGTAGGCGCCTGATTGTGTTGCTTTCGGGTTAGAAGGCGCATAGCCGGGTGAGAGGCGCTATTCATGAATCATTCTGGTTAAGTGGCTATATAATAGTTGACTAAAATAGTCGGGTATATAGAATATCCTTTTTTATAATCTCGGGTGTTATTGTACAAGTTATGAATCCTGAGAGTTGTAAAGGAGGTATGCATGCGTTTAACAAGTAAAGGCCGGTATGCGGTGTCAGCCATGGTGGACATTACCACGCATCAACATGAAGGACCGGTTAATCTGGCTGCGATTTCCGAGCGCCAGTTTATATCATTATCATACCTGGAACAGCTTTTTCGTCGTTTGCGCGAGAATGGATTGGTGAAAAGCGTACGCGGTCCTGGTGGCGGCTACCTGTTGAACAAGGATCCCGCGGAAATTTCCGTGGCCGATACCATCCGCGCCGTAGATGAGCAGATTCAAGCCACGCGTTGTGTTAATGCCCTGCGTGGTTGCCACCGCGGTCATCGCTGCGATACGCATGAATTGTGGGATGCTCTGGGTCAACATATCTATCGTTTTCTGGACGTCGTGACACTGACGGATGTGTGCGAGAAACGCGTACGGCTGGAGACGGTGGAACTCGCGCCTGTGGAGCAGTACCAACCAACCAACCCCCCGGAGCAGGAAATTACGATGCATGAGCGTGTTGCGGCGGTATCTTGACCATAATGCGACTTGCCCGCCGCTAGATACATCACTTGCGGCGATGCAATGTGTTGCCACACAAGCTTTCGGGAATCCTTCCAGTTTGCATTGGGCCGGGCGTGCCGCCCGGAGGGTTCTGGATGACGCGCGTGAGAAACTCGCGGCATTTATCGGCGTACAGAGCGGTAGCATCGTATTTACGTCTGGTGGTACCGAAGCTAACAACCTGGCTATTCATGGTTGGTGTTCAGTACAAAAACCAGGCCGGGTGATTGTATCAGCTATCGAGCATCCTTCTGTACTGCGGCCGCTGGAACGTCTGCAAAGGTCGGGCTGGGAGGTGATATGTCTACGCCCGGATAAACACGGTGTAGTGCGTGCAGAAGATGTGGCGGCAAATATGGATAAAAATACTCGTCTGGTGGCACTAATGGCGGCCAACAATGAGACTGGCGCGATTCAGCCAGTGGCGGAAGTGGGTGCGATTTGTCGGGAGAGAGGCGCGGCCTTTCTAGTAGATGCTGTGCAGGCTCTGGGAAAGACGGATATAAATGTGCGCGAATGGAATGCCGATTTCATTTCATTTTCCGCACACAAGATCGGTGGACCGAGAGGGGTCGGGGCGTTGATAATACGCCGGGGCCTTAAAATCAATGAGCTGACGCCCGGCGGGGGGCAGGAACGCAGGCGGCGTTCCGGCACGGAGAATGTACCCGGCATCGCAGGGTTTGCGGCAGCGCTGGGCAAGGTTCATTTTGGGAACTTGAAGCAGGTACGGGATACATTTGAGCGGGAACTGCATAAACAATTACCAAATGCGCGAGTGTTTTCAGAAGGTGTATCGCGTACGCCAAATACCAGCATGTTTTGTGTACCTGGTATGGAGGGCGAGACCTTACTGATGCAACTGGATTTGGCGGGGTTTGCTGTTGCTTCAGGTTCTGCTTGCGCATCGGGGAAGCGCGATCCATCACATGTATTGATGGCCATGGGCGCGGGCGACGAACGGGCACGCAGCAGCATCAGGGTCAGTTTTGGTCCTGGCAACACGGCAGATGATGCTATTGCACTGGTTAATGAACTAATTCGTATCCGTGCGCGACTTATGTCCATGGCGGGTGCAGTTCGAGGGTACACATAATGCAAAATAGACAAGTGATCAGGGCAGAGATCGGCCCAGTTGGCGGACCGGATATCCATCTGACGGACGCGGCGATTTCGCGCATGCGCGAGCAGAGCCGAGAACAGGGTTGTGCCGGGATCCACCTGTCGGTGAAGGAAACCGGATGTTCCGGGCTGGAATATGTGATGAATTTTGCCGAGGCACCGAATACCGACGATTTTATACTACCATTTGACGGCTTTTCGCTGTATGTGGATGGGCAGTCCTATAAAAAAGCGTTGGAGGGACTAACGGTGGATTTTCAAAAGGATGCTTTATCTGCGGGTTTCGTATTCATCAATCCGAACAAAAAAGGTGAGTGTGGCTGCGGCGTTTCTTTCAGCGTTTAAATGAAAATCATCGAAGAGTTTATACAGAAGGAATCTGCTGGTGGTATATTGTTAATATTAGCGGCTATTTCTGCGCTTATATTAAGCAATACGTTCATGTCACCACTGTATCAATCGTTCTTACATACCTCCGTAGAGATACGCGTCGGTTCCTTAAAGCTAGACAAGTCACTTTATCACTGGGTAAATGATGGTTTAATGGCGATTTTCTTTTTGTTGATTGGTTTGGAGGTCAAAAGGGAAATACTGGAAGGCCATTTATCATCCATGCGTCAAGTTGTACTGCCTGGAGTCGCCGCTATTGGTGGGATGCTTGTTCCAGCAGGAATTTACCTAGCTTTCAACTTGGATAACCCCATCGCAGTTCACGGGTGGGCAATACCAACGGCAACCGATATAGCTTTTGCATTAGGTGTCCTTTCTCTATTAGGGAACCGGGTTCCCGTTTCACTCAAGATATTTTTAATGGCATTGGCCATTATTGATGACTTGGGTGCCATCGTGATTATCGCTATTTTCTATACGACCAAACTGTCAATGCTATCTATTACCATCGCACTTGTTTCTCTAACCTCTTTAATTGCTTTTAATATTTTTGGCGTTACCAAAAAGGCTGCTTATTTTATCGTTGGCATCATCCTGTGGGTAAGTGTCCTTAAATCCGGGATACATGCGACTCTGGCCGGGGTGGTCTTAGCATTCACCATTCCATTGAATGCGAAAGATGAAAACAAACAACCCGTATCGCCACTTAAAGAAATAGAACATAACCTCCATTTTTGGGTCGCTTTCTTTGTTCTTCCTTTATTTGCTTTTGTTAATGCAGGTGTTGATATTACTAGAATCACTTTTAGCCAAATGTCCGGTTCCGTACCATTAGGAATCATGCTCGGGTTATTCATTGGCAAGCAGCTTGGCGTATTCGGTTTTAGCTGGGTCGCAATCAAACTTAAGCTGGCAAAATTACCGGAAGGCAGTAATTGGACACAGCTTTACGGAGTGTCAGTATTAACGGGTATTGGGTTCACCATGAGTCTATTTATTGTTTCCCTGGCATTTGAGGATGTCAGCATATTTCAATACACGGATAAATTAGGAATCCTTGCAGGGTCATTTATATCAGGGACCATTGGTTACGTGGTTCTAAGGAGCCAATTGAAAAACCCGTGAGCGGCATGGGCTGGCGGTACATTGTAGCGATTCATTGGAGGTGCAATGGAACACAGTTACCTGAATGATATGCTGGCAGTGCTGGCTTCGACCGTGTTGGCCGTGGCGCTATTCCTGCGTATGGGACTATCGCCAATCCTGGCCTATATCGCCGTTGGCGTAGCCGTAGGTCCGTTTGGTTTTGGTTTGGTCAGCAATGTCGAATATATTAGAATATTCGCCGAATTTGGTGTGGTGTTCCTGTTGTTCTCCATTGGTCTCGAATTCTCCGTACCATTATTGATGCGCATGAAATCAACCGTTCTGGGTTTGGGAAGCGCCCAGGTATGGTTGACGGTGGCAATCACCACGGCGGTAGCATTCTTGCTCGGACTCAAGCTAGAAAGTGCGCTGGTACTTGGCGGTATCATCACGATGTCTTCCACTGCGCTGGTCACTAAACAACTGGCTGATCAGACGGAATTACATACACGCCATGGTCGTAACAGCGTGGGTATCCTGTTGTTCCAGGATTTAATGGTAGCACCATTTTTGATTCTGGTTTCCAGTCTGACTGGCGCTGACAGCCATATATCATTGATGACTGTGGCTACCGCTGTGGCTGAAGCCGCGCTGGCGCTGGCGTTCATCTTTGCCTTTGGACGCTGGGTGCTGCGACCCCTGTTCAGGGAAGCGGCCAGATTTCACTCTGCCGAGTTGTTTACATTGACCGTGTTGCTGATTGTTCTTTGTTCATCCTGGATCACTTACCGTATTGGACTCTCCTTCGTGCTCGGCGCATTTCTGGCCGGGGTCATGCTCAGTGAGACCGAGTTCAGGCACCAGGTGGAATCAGAGATCCGGCCATTCAGAGATTTATTACTCGGCTTGTTTTTCATCACCATCGGCATGATGCTTGACACATCTGTTCTGTCCACAATCTGGCTACCGGCACTGGCTCTACTGATTGCCATGATCGTGTTCAAATGCGTGATTATCGCCATATTCTGTCGATTGGGAGGGCGGAATAACATCGTATCCATGCGTACAGGATTGATTCTGGCGCATGGAGGTGAATTTGGTTTTGCTATTCTGGTCATGGCCATGACCGGCGGCATCCTTAATTCGGGTACCGGGCAGGCTGTACTGGTGGCTATGCTGTTCAGTATGGTGCTGGCACCTGTTTTGATCCGTTACAATGGCGAAATCGCTACCCTCTTGTTACCCCGGTCCATGCAGTAGTCGTGGTTGTAAGGAAAAATGCATGCTTCAGGCAAGCTCTGTCCTTTACCCATAAGTCGTGCCCCAGAACCCTTGCGTACGGGTCAGACCAAGGCGCGGCACGCAGATAATGGTTATTCCATGAGCAAGTACCGCAACGCCGGTATGGCCCGTACGCAAGGGTTCCCACCGGGCGATTCGCTGGGGCATGACTTATGGGTAAAGGGCAAGTCTAGCTGATCCTATACCTGCAGAAAAAGAAAATATAGATAACCGGCAAAGCCACTCACCAGCAATACTCCATCAAGACGGCCAATTTTTCCCAGTTTTAAGCCGAAGGAAGCCGCGAACAAGGCAATGGTGAAGCCCAAGACGATCGGAAAATCGCGCAATAGCGCTTGCGGGTCGAAGGTGCCGGGATGGATCATGGCCGGCATGGCCAGCACGGCCAACAGATTGAATATATTCGATCCAATAATATTTCCGATCGCCAAATCTGTCTCGCCCTTCAGCACGCCTGCAATTGAGGCTACCAGTTCCGGCAGACTGGTCCCGATTGCCACAATGGTTAACCCGATCACCAGATCGCTGACACCGAGGGCATGGGCGATTCCTACCGCTCCCCATACCACCATGCGAGAGCTGCCCATGAGTACCAGCAACCCCGCGCCAAACCAGAAAACAGCTTGCCACGTACTCATTTGATTCGGAATGGAGTCAGTGAGTTCCTGTACCAGAGGATCACGCCTGTCTTTCAGGCCGATACGGGCAATCCATATCAGCACGAGCGCAAGCACTGCAATCAACATCATCCCGTCGATAAAGTCCAGATTACCATCCAACATCAGCACAAAGGCAAATACAGTGACCAGGAGCAGTACCGGCATTTCTCTGCGTAACGTTATCGACTTAACGGCTAGCGGCATGATTAACGCCGTAACTCCGATCACCAGTCCAATATTGGCGATATTGGAACCAAGCGCATTGCCGATACCAAGATCGCGGTTGTTATTCAGGGCCGCCATCGCGGCAACGACCATTTCAGGTAACGAGGTGCCGATACTAACAATCGTCAACCCGATGACCATGGGTGGTATGCGCAGATTCCTGGCCATCGAAGCCGCACCATCTATAAAACGGTCAGCGCCCCAGACCAACAGAAAAATACCGACCAGAATTGCTGCAACAGGCCACAACATGTTAGGTCACGGTAGTATCGCGTGGCGATATAACGATGATCGAGGAGATATTGGCAGGGGCAGGCGGCCAACGCCATTTCTCAGCATCAAACAATCATAACCTCAACCGTTACGGAATATGGTATTCGCCCGAAAATACGAGCGAAACAGTTCCTTCCAGTATCATTGCATTCTGTGTCCCGGACACGACGACATGGCCACCCGACATGTGGATGGTTTGTGGGCGAGTGTGTTTGTCGATGGCCCAAACGGCGGCTGCGATGGCACAGGCACCGCTACCACAGGCGGGGGTACGGCCCGCGCCGCGTTCGATAATATCCACATAAACATCGTCGTTAATTTGTCCACTGATTATTTCAATATTCCGATCTTCAGGAAAGTCTTCCATAACCTCGAAGAAAACGCGGTGCTGATTACCGATACAAACATCCACATAGCTACCGGCGTGATCTGTAACCGTTGCGGCGCCCATATGGATACGAATTCCACCCTGATGTTTTTCTGCCCGTATTGTCCGGTCCGTAATTTTTATAGATAGAGTGGAGGGCTCGTTATCTTCCAGTAGTAAGCCAGCGATACAGCGCAGGCCGTTACCGCAATTTTCCGCTTCGGAGCCATCGTTATTGAAAATTCGCAAGCGAATGTCGGCTTCGTCGTGCGGGAGTATGACCAGCAATTGATCACATCCGATACCATAACGGCGCTGCGTTATCTTGCGAATAAACTCACAAGTCGGGGCAGGTAATGGATATGAGCGCCCATCGAGAATGACAAAATCATTCCCCTGAGCCTGCATCTTGGAGAAGGGGAGGGTCGTCACAACTATTTTTCACCCGCATGCTCGACGACGACGGTGGTGTAGATGCCGCCTCGCACATTAAAGATAGCGGCGATTTTCAGATAATGCGGGTTGAGCAACCCGATCAGGTCGCTGGCGATCATATTCGTAACCTGCTCGTGGAAATGCCCTTCACTACGAAAGCTCCAGTAATAGAGCTTCAATGACTTTAATTCCACGCAAAGATGGCCTGGAATATAATCCAGCTTAATCTCGGCGAAGTCCGGCTGGCCCGTTTTCGGACACAGGCAGGTGAATTCAGGGGAAGTAATGTGGATATGGTAATCACGCTCGGGGTTGGGGTTCGGGAACGTTTCCATCTGTTTGGATGGCTTGGTTTTTGTTGGGATAGTTGACAATTCAGGCCTCAAAATGTGTGATGATATCAGTATAAATATTCGTCAAGGTTTTTAGTTCAGCAATGGCAACGCGCTCTCCAACCTGATGGATGGTAGAATTGGTGAGTCCCAACTCCGTCACGGGTACGCCTGCTGCCGCCAGAAAACGGCCATCGGAGGTTCCACCACCGGTATCGCGCCTGGTTATCATGCCGGTTACGCGTTGAATTGATGCTTCGACAAGATCAAGGAACGCGCCGTCAGGCGTGGAGAATGCTTCGGCCTGATGCTGAATATCCAGCATGACACTTGCGTTGGCGCAAGCTTCGACAATACGCTGCCGGATGCCATCATAATCAAGGCCTGGGTTATACCGGATATCAAGAGAAATCGAACATGATCCAGGTATGACATTGATCGCGCCTGTGCCAGCCTGAATATTGGTGATCTGACAGCTCGTAGGTGGAAAGCCGGGTGTTGCCCGACCCCAGTCTATGCGTGTGATCCGATCGAGAACCGGTGCTGCCAGGTGTATGGCATTGACGGCATCGTGCGGATAGGCGGAATGCCCCTGTTTTCCCTTAAATGTTGCGGCAACCTGTACCACGCCACGGCGGCCGCGGCGCACAACATCGCCAACCTGTTTCGAAGAGGATGGTTCGCCGACGATAGCCGCGTCGGGTAGCGCATCGTCTGTCTGCAGGGCCTCAACGATACGAACCGTACCGTCGATGGATTCTCCTTCCTCATCCGAGGTGATGAGTAACTGAATGGAGGGTAGGGGAATATTCTTCTCTATCAGTTGTTCCAGCGCTGCTAGCCAGCAGGCAATGCCCCCCTTCATGTCCTGTGCGCCACGCCCATATAATATATGATTCTCAATAATGGCTGCGAAGGGAGGGTGTGGCCATTCTTCGGCGGGGCCGCTTGGCACTACATCGGTATGCCCGGCAAATGCGAGGCAGCCTGTTTTCTCGCCATGGCGTCTGTAAATACTGTTCGTTACCCCGCCGGTATTGATGCGGACCCGGACAAACCCCAGTGGTCCCAGTACCAATTCGAGATAGTCCTGACAGCCACGGTCATCGGGTGTGGTGGATTGCCTTTGAATTAATTCGACGGCATGGAGGAGCGCGCTTGTATCAGGCATGGCTCAGACTTGCAGTCGGCAGAAATGGTGAGTATTAGGAGCCTCTTGCAAAACTCGTGAGCGGCGATCGGCTTCCCCACTTTGGCCCATTTCCGTGCTGAAATTCCGATGCATGGAACCACCATGCACCTCATTCCATCCCGACAATGGACTCAAAGTGTGGTTGCCGCTCATCCACCCAGAGTTTTGCAAGAGGCTCTTAATGGTCATGATTCGGTGCATTTATCCTGAAATCACGCAAGACTTCTTTCTTTGTGCCAAGTGTGCCGGCAGCAGCATAAAGTGTATGATCGACTTCAATCTTCAGCGCTGCGGCATTGCCACATGTTATCGTGAGAAATGGTGCATCACTTTTTAACGACAGGCTTTGTCCCGCGTGTAACAAAACTTCTTTAAGTAGCGATCCGGAAGGGTCGTATACCCGTAGCCAGACGGAAGACCCAATGGCCATCAGGCGGTAGTAATGGCGTGTTTGGATAGCCATTTTAGTGGTTACGGCCAGAGGGAACCCTTTCGTTATTCGGGGCAGGGTGGCGGAATTCGCTCTTGAGGCGGCCTGACTGGAGCCGGAAATGGTAGCAGCAGGTAGTTGATGTGGCAGGGATGGCAAAGTCGTACCCTTGACCGCCACTCCGGGAATGGGATGCGTTGTTGTCACGATCCTGTCCGCCAGGATGGTCGGACTCGTATTTGCGGCAAGTATTTTCGGTGGAGGCGTCTCATCTCCACTATTTTTCAGCGTATTAAATAGAATAAAAAGGAGTACAAAGAGAATGCCTACAGCCACGGCCCATATTTTGCTGGGAGCGATAGGCGGGTCGGGCATGGTGTAGGGTCGGGTAAGTTGATAGTCACTGGATTTCAACGCTTCAATATCTTCGTGGCAGTCTTCACCCAGAAGTGCGGCATACTGGCGCAGAAAAGCAAGGGCGTAGACCTCCTCAGGAAGATGGTGCCAGTCACCTCCCTCCAGCGCATGCAAGTAGACTTCGCTAATCTTTAGCTGCGCGGAAGCTTCTCTGATCGTTAGCTTCCTGCGTTTACGGGCGGAGCATAGCTGTTGTCCCAGACGAGCCTGAATCTGTTCCTTCGGTTCGTTAGCGGGTATTCCTTTGTCCGTCTGTTCTTTTTCTGTGTGTTCAGGGTTTGAGGGATCAGTCATTGTTATTCTGCCAGCCTTTTAATTTTTTCCTCAGCCCATGCTTTGTCCAGAGGGTCGGAAGCCATTTGATGAAAATGTTCCAATTGTTTTCTGACCTCAGAAGTATTTCCTTCTTTACGCAGCAGACCCAGCAGGCCTTCAAGGGCCTGACGATTGTCGGGTCTGTCGTGTAAGATGGTTTCATACAGGGCTTTGGCAAAAATGATACGTCCATAACGCGTATAAGCACGGGCTTCCCTGATCCGGGATATTCCCTGGCTGGGGTTGAGCCTGCGCGCCTGACGGTAGGCCGCAATGGCTTCATTAAAACGTTTCTGAAGCAGCAGGGCATCGCCGAGGTTGATGTAAGCGATATCAGGGTGGCGGTAACGCGGGTCATTCAGGGCTTTGCGGAAATATTTCTCAGCCACCTTCGGCTTGTTCATTTGCAACATCAACCCGCCATAGTTGTTATAGGTGGCGGAAGATGGATGGTGTTTGAGCGATTGCTGATAATATCCATTGGCCTTACTTAAATTACCGCGCAATTGCCAGGCATAGGCGAGCGCATCCAGTACGTCGGAACGATCCGGGGCCATGCTCTTGGCGAGTAGCAGTTCATCAAAAGCCTTGGGTAGATTTTTCTTGCTCAAGGCATCTACGCCGAGTTGATAATGAATGTCCACACGCCTGGTCTGGAGTTTTAGGCTCACCGATGGGTTCATATTTGCGCACGCGGATAAACTAACCGTCGTGAGCAACAGTACAGTACAAATCAATGGTTTTTTTTTCGAGCCGATGCGCATTACAGCAAATGCTTCACAAGGGCATGAACAGGCCTCAGCGCCTGGTCGTTCAAGGTCGTCATATCACTGATGATGGCATGTTCAAGCACTGAACGACAATTTTCCGCGCAGCGGTGGATATCTTCACCCAACGCAAAGAACGCGCACAGCATATTTTGAGCCTTGGCGACATTATCGCGCATAATTTCAAGAATATTGTTTACGCTGACATCCTCTTCCTCTTCATGCCAGCAATCATAATCGGTACTCATGGCTACCGTGGCATAGCAAATTTCCGCTTCCCGTGCGAGTTTGGCCTCGGGCATATTGGTCATGCCAATCACATCCATACCCCAGCCTCGATAGAGTTCGGACTCAGCCCTTGAAGAGAATTGAGGTCCTTGCATGGCCAGGTAAGCGCCCCCATCATGGATGGAGGTACCGATGTTGCGGCAAGCCTCCACCAATTGGGCACGCAGGCTGGCACATACGGGGTTCGCCATGGATACATGCGCAACTACAGGCCCGTCGAAGAATGTTGAGGCGCGGCCAGAGGTGCGGTCTACGAATTGGTCCACCAGCACAAAATCTCCCGGTTTAATTCTTTCCCGCAGTGAACCTACGGCGGATATGGAAATAATGCGCGAAACACCCGCCAGCTTCATGGCATAGATATTTGCACGATAATTGATGCGATGCGGTGGGATGGCGTGCCCCTGTCCGTGGCGCGGGAGGAAGACTACTTCGTGGTGGCCCATACGGGCCAATACCAATGGAGCTGAGGGTTGGCCATACGGTGTTTCGATATTGAGGCGGTCGAGTACTTCAATAGCTTCGATACCATACAAGCCGCTACCGCCAATAATGCCTATTCGATTATTCATTTTCCCCATCCGTTGTTGCACGAAGTGTATCCGATATGGTCACCATGATTACCTGACTGAAATTATTTTGAATAGCCCGGACCGGACTGTCCCTTTAGCTGGCCGCATGCAGCCATAATATCGTCTCCGCGAGAGCGCCTCACAGTGGCACGAATGCCTTTTTCAATCAAGGTTCTGGCAAATATATTCATATGTTGTTTCGAGGCGGCGGGGTAGGGCGCCCCGGGCCACGCGTTAAAGTGAATGAGATTAACGCGCTCCCGTTCTGGGTTAACAAACTGTATGAGTGCGTCCAGATCGGTATCCCGATCATTCACATCCGCAAGCATCACATATTCCAGCGTGATATGGCGTTGCTTGCCCAGCGGATAATCGTTGAGGCACGCGCGCAATACTTCAAGCGGATATTTACGATTGACGGGAACCAGCTCGTCACGTAAGTCGTTTCTGGCTGCATGCAGGGAAATCGCTAAATTTACGGGGTATGCTTCGCCCAGACGCTGGATCTGCGGCACAAGGCCCGACGTGGAAACGGTGATACGTCGCCGAGACAGATGAAGTCCGCCCTGGTCGAGGAGGATACGCAAGCTTCCATGTACACCGCCTTCATTCGCCAACGGCTCACCCATACCCATATAGACCACATGGGTGACATGCTGGTGCAGTGTTTCGCATAGTGGATCACGCCATATGTCGAGTTTGACGGCAAGAATTTGCGCCAGTATTTCACCTGCTGTCAGATTGGCCTCAAATCTCTGCGTTCCCGTATAACAAAAAGGACAATCCAGTACACACCCGACCTGTGAGGAAATACAGACTGTTCCCCGATGTTCATCAGGGATTAAAACAGTTTCCACCATGCCGCCGCGTTTTAGTTGAAACAGGTATTTACGCGTACCATCCGTGGATATCTGCCGCTTCACCAGCTCTAACGGCTCGCAGACCAGATGTTCGGAGAGCTTTCGGCGAAAATCGGCAGGCAGGTTGTGCATGGTCTCAGGATTGGAAACGCCCTTGTCCATCCATGTCCATACCTGTTTTGCACGATAAACAGGTTGCTGCATGGATATAATTTGGGCCATGAGTTCCGACAATGTTAGCGCGGGTAATTGCAGTCTGTTATCCGACATTTCCGCATTGTACAGCGAATGCCGTCTTCGGGTAGCATCCGCCTCCTATGTCTCTGGCTTCGGAAACCCCCGTCCCTGTTTCGCACGAGGATTTTTCGTGTATGCGGGACTTTGTACGGACGATGTGGAGGCTGAAACAGAATCCTGACTATCTGGCTATTTTGAAGGACCGGCTACCACGGGCCGCAGACATCGATCCTGAAACGCCCAGCGCGCTGATGGGATATGATTTTCATTTAACACCGGACGGACCAAAACTTATCGAAATTAACAACAATGCAGGCGGCCTTTATATTGGTGACGGAAGATGGCTGCCGCAGCCGAGCCTGCTCGAATGGCATGAACCGCTGACAGCGAGGCTGTGTAGCATGTTTCCTCATCCATGGCGGCATATTGCAGTCATGGATGAGGATGTGGCCCGGCAATATATGTATCCGGAAATGCTGGCCTATGCGACATTACTGGGCGATGAGGGTCGAAAGGTTTTCGTTGTCAGCCCTGAGGCCATTAGTATCCGGTCTGACGGATTATATGTTGAGAATATCAGGCTGGATGCGATTTATAACCGGCATACGGATTTTTATCTCAAGCATCCCGATCTCGCTCACATTCGCAAAGCCTATAAGGAACATCTGGTACAGTTGAATCCGCATCCACGCAGCTATGCCCTGTTGGGAGACAAGGGACGCATGGTGGACTGGTGGAGGAAAGGGCTTCTGGAAACCTTTCTCCCCCGGGAAGATGTCCGGTTCATTCGCCATATCGTACCAGAATCCCGGCGTCTGAAAGATGTGAGTCGGGATGCTATCTGGGATGAACGCAAACAATGGGTCTTCAAACCGGAAGCACGCCATGGTGGAAAGGGGGTTGTGCTGGGGAAGGCCATGAGCCGTAAGCGCTTCGCGGCGCTAGCGCCTGAAGAAACCATCCTCCAGCGCTATGTCCCGCCAGGCACTGTCAACCTGGAAGGGGTAGAATTCAAGTTGGATGTCCGGCTGTATACGCAGGGTTCCCGGTTGTTGGCTGTGGCGGGACGTATTTGGCGGGGACAGATGACCAATTTCCGCAGCGAAGGAAGTGGCTGGATTCCACTTTCAATCTAACCTGAACTATTCATAAATCGCCGTGATCAAGTGTCCATCGCACAAAAAAGGAATCAGGGCTATCAAGAATATGGAGCCAATCGGCCATGGAGTCACCGTTATCGTTCCCGTTTTGAATGAGGCGGGTCGCCTGTCATCCATGTTACAAGGCATCCATGGTTTGGGAGATAACGAGATTATCTTTGTGGATGGCGGGTCATCGGATGAAACACCTGTATTGCTGAAAAAAATGGCTGTGAAATGGATTTGCTCCAAATGTGGACGAGCAATTCAGATGAATACCGGAGCATCTGAATCCAAGTCGGATATTATTGTTTTTCTTCACATAGATACAGAGTTATCTTCAGGCCATATCGAGCATATCGAACGGGCAATGTCTGACCCCGATGTGGTGGGTGGACGTTTCGATGTACAGCTTTCCGGGGATCACCCCGCCTTTCGTGTGATTGAATGGTTTATCAATTGGCGTTCACGGCTTACCAGAATCAGCACCGGCGACCAGGCAATGTTTGTGCGCCGTAAAGTATTTGAACGCATGGGTGGTTTTCCTGAGCAGCCCCTGATGGAAGATGTGGAATTCTCGCGGCGTTTGAAGAGAGAAGGGCGTATAGCCTGTCTGCGCTCCAGGGTAAAAACATCCAGCCGCCGGTGGGAAAGACGCGGTATTGCGCGGACGATACTGTTAATGTGGTGGCTTAGGTTTCGCTATTGGCTCGGTGCCAGTCCGGCGACGTTGAAGCACTTTTACACGGACTGCCCATGATTCGCCCCATCATTTTTTGTAAGGCGCCCGTCGCGGGCGGGGTTAAAACCCGTTTACAACCACAGTATTCTCCCTTGGAGGCTGCAAATATCCACGCTGCCATGGCCACTTGCGTGATCAAGCGGGTGTTGCATTTGTTCCCTTATGCGTGGATTGCCACCGATGATCCATACCATTCTTTTTTCCGTCAGTTTGATGCATCCGTTCTACCGCAGGGGGAGGGTGACCTTGGCCTGCGTATGAGCCGGCTTGCCGAGCGCGCGGTCACATATGGCGCGCGAGGCGTGTTACTGTTGGGTACGGACAGCCCGCATATGAGTATTGCACGGCTGCACTGCGCCCTGCGTATGCTACGCCGGTATGACGTGATCCTCGGTCCCGTCGAAGACGGGGGGTATGATCTTCTGGCCATGCGCGGTTACAGAAAAAAAATATTCCAGGGCATCGCATGGGGGACATCCACAGCATTAAATGACACCATACATCAAGTATCGGAACTGGACCTTTCGTACCAGTGCCTAAGTATGGGCTTCGATGTGGACGTGCCGGAAGATCTTGCCAGATTGCTCCAGTCCGGTTTTGATATTAAATCCGGGCGGCTCGGAGGTTAGGAGCTGTGAATAAAGAAGATGGCCATTTCTCCATCCAGCCTATGCACCATCTTGACGCGCTGCTCCATCACAAAACATTCGATGTGGAGACCAACCCCAACCATCTCATGTTTTGTTCAATCAGATCACGACGATCTGACACATATTCAGACGCATAAACGGCTATGTTATTTGTTTAGGAGATTCATGGAGTTATAGAGTGTCTACAGATATCACTTCGGCCGACCCGCAAATAAAATCTCTCGCGCTGGTTGGAGGATACCCGCCTTTTGAAAATCTGCGTTTGAATGCGTACCACTGTTCGTATATTCTACGCCGCCTTGTCGAGGAAGTAGACGTCCCCATCGTCTAGTCGGCCTAGGACACCGCCCTTTCACGGCGGCAACACCGGTTCGAATCCGGTTGGGGACGCCAATAAAATCAAATAGTTACAGTAATGTGGGCGTTTTTTTTTAGCCTTTTAACGTCTTGCAAGACTCGCGAGCGGCAATCCCGCCTGGAGTTTTGCAAGAGACTCAAACAAGAATTAATTATTTTCAGGAGAACTCATGACCACCAATACAAGCAGGGAAACCCGCACGTTTCAGACCGAAGTCAAACAGTTGCTGGATTTGATGATTCACTCGCTGTACTCCAATAAGGAGATATTCCTGCGGGAGCT
>VAOZ01121895.1_pt1 | contig 17754 bp, 13 predicted proteins | sample 3394041 | NCBI WGS metagenome assembly VAOZ01 (sample SAMN08290431, study PRJNA428436) | hydrothermal vent metagenome | isolation source: Deep-sea hydrothermal vent chimney | place: Indian Ocean: Southwest Indian Ridge
CCCCCATCAACGGGCGACCCCCGGAGAGGTAAGCCCATAGGCCATTCCAGTCAGCCGGCTTGCAATCACCGCCAATGTATAGTCCGCCGTGCGCATGGATGTGTTCGATATACCATTCCAGTAAGGGTTTGGTGCAGGTGCCCAAGTGGGTAACATGGTGTCCGCCGCTGCGCAAGCCCAGGCTTGCTGACTCGGCGAGCGAAGAGGAGCTGGAACGAATGTCATGACCAATCACGAACAGGCCGTCACCCTCAGGTGAGGCCAGATCTCCAAAACTATGGGCCAGTGAAATCACTTTGCCGCAAGTCAAAGATTCCCCGATCCAACCCAGCAGGGCATGACCGTGAATCAAGTTCCTGATGGGGCCTTGGATATTTGGAGAAGTGTCGGAATCCATATGCTTTGATCCTCAAGATAGTTATTGGTAGGGTATGGAAAACCACTTTTCATTTACCCGAGCGGTGCATATAGCTACCCGTCTGTTTGATTCTCTTGTGGAGGAATTCCCGCAAGCGGGTGGATTCTTGATGCAGCTGGGCCGTCGCCGGTTGCAGGGAGGCATTGACGGTGCGCAGGAAGCGGCTTTGATGCACGGCGCGAGCGTCCATCAAGCGATGGATACCAAGTTTTGAAAAATCCGTCACGATCATCCAGATCAGGTTGTAAAGCCAGACCAGCCCGATGATTTCCCAGGAGATCGGTTGCATCAGCCAGCCGAATCCTGCCATGGCCACTCCTACCAACTGAGTACCCAGAATAGCCAGCAACAAGGGTTTGGCCGGGAAGGGTGGGCGCCAGAAAGGGCCGCGCACCCGGGTCAGAAATAACATCAGGTGGCCACCGGCAATGAGCTGCAAGAACATCACTGTTTGCACTTCGTTGAGTGGTAAATGGAAAGTAAAGCGGGCAACCAGATAGAGCACGAAGGTGCCGCCGAAGGCGAGCGCACCCATGGCCGATGACAGTGAAAGTACGCGCTCCATTTCCCAATGGACTGGTTTGGGTTGAACAAGCGTGTTGTCCCAGGCAATGGTCATGATAGGGATATCATCAAGCAAGGAGAGCAGTACAACCATGATTGCGGTCAGCGGATAACTGTTGAATATGAGCATGGCGATGACGACAAAGAATAGAATGTCGAGCGTCATCGCAATACGGTAAACGATGTAAGTCATCATGCGTTCGAAGATGCGCCGTGCTTCTTCCACAGCGCTGATGATTACGCCCAGTCCCGGTGCAGTCAAAATAAGTGCAGCGGCACTGCGGGCGGCATCGGTGGCGCCGGATACCGAGATTCCGACATCGGCTTGTTTGAGTGCCGGGGCATCGTTTACGCCGTCACCGGTCATCGCGACCAGATGGCCGCGTTCCTGCAAGACCTTCACGATAGCGTATTTGTGTTCTGGAAAGACCTGAGCGAATCCATCAGCCTTTTCGATGCTTGCCGCCAGATCAGGTGGTGCATGTCCACCTTCAGCGATTTTTGACAGGCGTTCGTCAACAGCAAAGATATTGGTGCCCATCCCCAGTTTCCCGGCAATTTCCCGAGCAATCGCTTGGTGGTCACCGGTGACCATCTTGACCTCGATACCGTGGGCGCGGGCAGCCTCGATGGTTGCCTTGGAGTCCTCTCGGGGTGGATCGAACAGCGGCAGGATGCCGAGGAATATCCAGCTCTTGCCGTTGTCCTCGGAGCGAGCGACACCTAATGTGCGGAAGCCCTTGACGGCGGTCTCTTCGATAACCTTGGCAGCCTTGTCGCGATCGGCACCGGTCAGTTTAGCCATATCCATGATTACTTGTGGAGCGCCTTTGGTGACTCGAAACTGCTTGCCATCCTGAGTCTGGATAGTGGCTTCGGTGCGTTTGGATACCGGATCGAAAGGGGTGAATTTGAGTTGCCGAAACCCTCGGAGCTGTTTATCTTGGTTCTGTAGGCCGTTTAACACGGCGGTGTCGATGGCGTCAGCATCTTCAGCCCTGGAGGCAAGTGACGCGGCCAGGATCGGTTCCTGGGCATCCTTAGCGGCAAATAGAGCAGGATCGCCCAGGGTGAGCTTGTTTTGCGTCAGTGTGCCGGTCTTGTCCGAGCACAGAATATCAACCCCGGCCATTTCTTCGATAGAGGTCAGTTTGGACACGATTGCTTTCATTTTCGAGAGCGCAAGCGCACCCATAGCCATGGTTACCGACAGCACAGCCGGCATGGCGACCGGTATGGAGGCCACGACTACGACGAGGACGAATGCGATTAACTGCAAGAAAGACAGCCCGCGGAAGATTTCCACCGCGATGAGAATGATGGATAGAACAATGGCCAGGAAGATCAGAAAATTTCCAATCGCCAGCACTGCTTTCTGAAAGTGCGAAACCGGTGCAGCCTCTTCAACCAGCTTGGCGGTGCGACCGAAGAAGGTGCTGCCACCGGTGGTGATGACGACGGCCACCATTTCGCCTTGTTTGGCGATCGATCCTGAATAGGCTACGCCACCGGCTTTCTTGTTGACCGGGAGAGACTCGCCGGTGAGCGCCGACTGATCCACGGAGAGGTAATCGCCTTCGGTCAGCTTGACATCGGCAGGCAGGATATCACCCAGACGTAGGCGCACGATGTCGCCTGGTACCAATAGGGCGGCATCGATTTCTTTCCACTGGCTATCCCGTAGTACACGCGCCCTGAGCGCGAGCTGACTTCTCAGCGCGGCCAGTGCATCCTGGGCACCTTTTTCCTCCCAGAAACCGATGCCACCATTGATGGCCAACATGGCGAAGATAACGCCGAAGCTTTTCCAGTCACTATTGACGGCGGAAAGAATTGCAGCGATCTCGATCATCCACGGGATCGGCCCCCAGAAATACTGCGAAACCCGTTGTAACAGGCTAGATTGCTTCTCTTCCAGCGCATTATGCCCGAATTGCTGCAGGCGTTTTTGTGCCTCGCTCGTACTCAGGCCTTTCGGTGTGCTGTCCAGGGCCTTGAAGACTTCGTCGATAGATTTTTTTTCAGCTATTTTATTGTCGATACTTTGAGCCATGGCGATGCTCCTTGGGAAAAGGTCAAGAGGTGATCATGCCGTTGCCGAGATAGGTTTCGTTGTATTCGAATATGATCTTTGGATTGGGTAATATCAGACTGTGATGCTTGTCGACATAGTCCAGTTGCGTAAGCAGATGCTTGATGAGGTTGAGCCGTGTTAGCTTCTTGTCGTCGGCGCGTACCACGATCCAAGGTGCCAGCGGTGAGTGGGTGCGGGCAAACATTTCATTGCGGGCAACACTATAATCATGCCAGTATTTTTGGGCCTGAGCGTCTATTGGACTCATCTTCCATTGTTTGAGCGGATTCTTGCGCCGGGATTCCAGGCGCTTTTTCTGTTTATGCTTGCTGATATCGAGGTAATACTTGAACAGGTGGATGCCGTCGCGGACCAGCATTTCCTCGAAGGCCGGCACGGTCTCTAGAAAGGCTTCGCATTCTTTTTCGGTGCAGAACCCCATCACTTTTTCAACTCCGGCGCGGTTATACCAACTGCGATTGAACAGCACCAGCTCTTGGGCGGCGGGTAGATGCGGCACATAGCGCTGGAAATACCATTCGGTACATTCGCGGTTAGATGACTTACCTAGTGCTACCACTCGCGTCTCGCGCGGTGAGAGATGTTCGGTGATACGCTTGATGGAGCTATCCTTACCGCTACTGTCACGCCCTTCAAGGATAACCAGAATGCGTTCATCGTGAGCAATGAGCTGTTTCTGTAGTTTGACCAGCTCGATCTGTAGAGATAGTAGCTCTCGTTGGTAATCCTTTTTTATTGGTGTGGGAGACAAGGGGGCGAGCTTGATTTTTTTAGACATGGTTCATTCCCTTTCTGGTCGAATGGCCGGGGTTTACAGGACCTAAGTTCCGACGAATCTTATACTGCCTGATGTTTATAGCACTCGAATTAATCGGGATCAATAAAACATAATTTAAGCTGCCTGGAGCTAACGCAGATTGCCACTTCATGCAGCAGACGTCAGTAACGAGAGTTACATCAGAGGATTGAGTCGGAGTTTACAAGACGGGTAAATGAAATACTTTTAGCCGACAGAGTCTCCGGGAAGTACGAAGAGGAATGACCCTATACACTGGGATGCCATGGATACGAACGTTAGGGTTTCGCTGTGGTGGTGATAGCCGGGGTACGTGGTAAAAAACTGCGAACCAGAGGGCAGTATTTATAATCCAGGGCTGCATCGTACGCCGAGTGATGCTTCGGTGGGCTCCAGTACCGTGCTGGGTGATTATTTCCCCGGTCGGCTAGGCTAGCTTCGTCTTGTGAATGGGTCGTACACGGCTTTTCCGGGCTGTCAATCTGATGGTTTAGGTTTGGTGGAGATGTATAGCATTCAGGCCCAGAAGGTCACGCTCGGTTTTGAGTCGTAGCCGGTCCAGATCGGCAATCCGGATTTTGCCAGCCTCGGTTTCGATAATACCTTCGTGTTTGAAATGATTGAGTAGGCGATTGACTACCACGCGCACACTGCCGATCAGTTCGGCAATATCTTCATGCACCATGTCTTTGAAAACGGTGCCATCGATAGCGTCGTTTGCGTGGAATTCGTGCAGTAGCATGTGTGCCAATCGTGCCGAGGTTTCATACAGGGCCAGATCACGTAACTGTTTTGCCGCCATCCGCATGGCGGCCTGGCGTAATGCGGGGTATTGCTCCAGCCAGGATTGCCATTGCGAAGTCGGGGCACCTACGGCGACGCTATCGGTCAGGGTTTCGGTGAGTAGATGATGGGGTTTGCCATCGAGTAGGTTGGTTAGACTATGGCCGTCTCCCGGATTGAGGGTGAACAAGGTGAGCCAGCGGCCGGTTATGGGATTTTATGCGCCCACCTTAATCCGCCCCTGAAGCAGGACATAAAAATATTTGCCATTGGCAGCATCAGCCATGGCCTGTTGCCCCTTATTCCAGTGATCTTTCTTGAGATATGGCAGGATAGTGTGCAGTTGATCACTATCAAGGCTGGTAAACAGTGAACTATGGCGAAACCTGGGGTCCAGTTTCCGTGAGTTGGAATTGATCATTAAAAATAGTGTACGGTTTGTGTAAGTGAAGGGCATATCTTGCGTTCAATTACTGAAAACCGCAAGAGTCCAGACAGAGTCGGGAGTGCCGCCTGGAAGCTGATACGTTGGGAGTCAGGGTTCCAGAGGTTCCGTCAAATTCATCATGTTTCCGCTGGGCGTGCCATGTCGGGAGCTCTTGTGCCTTGAGTATAATGACCATTTTCCGATGACCCCAAACTTCGAAGTAGCTTACGGCTTATCTCACGTTAGCGTGATACCCCAATTGTTGGGCTTATGGGTTATGGAAGAGATATCTGCTGTTACATTTATTTTTTAGCACAGATTTTTGCTCACTTCGGCATGGCCGGTCATGCCATCATCAATGGGCGAATATAGGATGGATATAAGGGTATCGCCAAAATTCCAAAACCATGGAGCTGCTGGCGATTTGATACCCTTATCTAATGGATATAGAACCGTGGGATGATCTATCGAAGATGATGCACCATGAGCCAGTTTGACGCTAAAGCCGGAATCACTGCACACCAGCGCTTTAACCGCGCTTTCTTTCGTGATGCCTGGCACCTTGTCAAGCCTTACTTTATTCATTCCGATGAGCGCTGGGTCGCACGTGGACTGTTGCTGTTGATGGTGGTGACCACCCTGGGCCTGGTGTATATCAATCTACGCATCACTAACTGGTATAACAGCTTTTATAATGCCTTGCAGAATTATGATAGTGGGGAGTTTTGGCGCTTGATGGGGGTGTTTGCCATTCTCGCATTCATGGCGATTGCCTTGAATGTCTATCAGACCTATCTGACCCAACTGCTCGACCTGCGCTGGCGGCGCTGGCTGACCGGAAGTTTCCTGTCTCGATACCTAAGTGCACGCACCTACTACCATATGGAGGTATTCCAACGTGGGCAGGACAATCCAGATCAACGCATTGCCGATGATTTGTTGGCTTTTGCCCAGCTGACCAGCAGTTTGTTTACCGGCCTGTTGAGTTCAGTCACTAATCTGGTGGCTTTCATCGGTTTGCTGTGGGTGTTATCAGCAAAGGTGGTCGTGCCCTGGGTGGATGGTACTGAACATCATGTACCCGGGTTTTTGGTCTGGGTTGCGCTCATTTATGCCGTTACCTGGACTTGGGTAGCGGCCAAAGTAGGGAATCCCCTGATTCATCTTAATTATAATCAACAGCGTCTACAGGCTGATTTTCGTTTTAGCTTGATGCGTCTACGCGAAAATAGTGAGGCCGTGGCTCTATACAGTGGTGAGACTAAGGAGAGGGCCAATTTCGATCGCCGATTCGATTATGTTTACGGGAATTATTATCGCCTCATCCTCCGCCAGAAGCGCTTCAGTTGGTTTAGCAGCTATTTCGCTCAGGTCGTGATCATTTTGCCTTTTCTGGCCACGGCCTCGACTTATTTCGCCAAAGCCGTGCCATTGGGGTTTCTGATGCAGATTAGCTCCGCTTTTGGCAACGTGCAGAACTCTTTTGCCTACCTGGCTCAAAGTTATGACAGTTTGGCCAACTGGCATGCAGTTGTAGATCGTTTGCGTGGCTTTCTGGGCCATATAGATGAGATTGAGGAGATGCAACGCACTGCACAAAAGATTGAACGTATTGTCGGCAAGTGTTTACGTATCGAGCAATTGACGTTGACCTTGCCCAAGGGCGGGATCATCGTGCGGAACCTCGATTTCGAGGTCTCTCGGGGAGATCGTGTATTGATTACCGGGCAATCAGGGGTTGGCAAGAGTACCTTGCTACGAGCTATTGCCGGTTTGTGGCCCTTTGGTGAAGGACGTATAGAGATGCCCCTTGCGGACCGTATACTGTTTCTACCTCAGCGACCTTACCTGCCACTCGGTAGTTTGCGGGACGCCCTGTTGTATCCTTTCGGGAGCCCATCGACGCCGGATGTGCGGCTGTTTGAAGTGCTAAGCCGGGTTGGGCTGGACGCACTCAGTCCTGATCTGGGGCAGGTGGAGCCCTGGACGCAGGTATTATCATTAGGTGAGCAGCAGCTCTTAGCCCTTGCCCGTGTGCTCTTGCAGTTACCCGATTATGTGTTTCTGGATGAGGCAACCTCGGCATTGGATGAGAGTCTCGAATTCAGAATGTATACCTTACTTGACGAGGTATTAGCGGATAGCGCAATTATCAGTGTCGGTCACCGCAGTACTTTGCTGGCCTTCCATCGCCGTCGACTGCATCTGTCGGGCCAGGGGCGCTGGGTGGACGAAGCACTTCTGCAACAGGACGAATCGATTCTCATGACGACCTGAGAAGCTAAGATGATGTCGCTTTAACTGGCTACTGTCGGCTAAGTAGCAAAATTTGGCCCATAAAACGAGGTTTGTATGTCGGGAAATACGATTGGTAAGTTGTTTGCAGTCACTACCTTTGGGGAAAGCCATGGCCCGGCTATCGGGTGCGTTATTGATGGGTGTCCCCCGGGCCTGGATTTGGATAATGCTGATCTGCAGCCTGATCTGGAGCGCCGCCGGCCGGGAAAAACCCGCTATACCACCCAGCGACAGGAACCGGATCAGGTGCGCATTCTTTCTGGAGTATTCGAAGGGCGTACTACCGGTACACCGATCACCTTGCTGATTGAGAATATCGATCAGCGCTCGAAAGATTATGGCAACATCATGGACCGTTTTCGTCCGGGGCATGCCGACTATACCTATTATAAAAAATACGGCTTGCGCGACTATCGTGGCGGCGGGCGGTCCTCGGCGCGCGAGACGGCCACGCGTGTAGCAGCCGGCGCTATCGCAAAGAAATATCTGGCCGGGAAGCTCGGTGTACGGATTCGCGGTTATCTCGCCCAGCTCGGCCCACTCAAGCCTGCGTGTTTCGATTGGGACGCCGTGGAAGCCAATCCTTTCTTTTTTCCGGACAGGGATAAAGTCCCCGAGCTGAAGGCCTATATGGATGCCTTGCGCAAAACCGGCGATTCAATTGGAGCGCGGGTGAATGTAGTCGCTGAAGGTGTGTCACCCGGTCTGGGTGAGCCGGTGTTCGATCGTCTGGATGCCGATATCGCCCACGCAATGATGAGCATCAATGCAGTCAAGGGCGTAGAGATCGGCGCCGGCTTTGCCAGCATCGAACAGAAGGGCAGTGAACATCGGGATGAAATGACCCCGGCAGGGTTTCTCAGCAATCATGCTGGTGGAGTGCTTGGCGGCATCTCCACGGGCCAGTCGATCCGTGTGAGTCTGGCACTCAAGCCGACTTCCAGCCTCAGATTGCCAGCGCGCACCGTGAATCTGCGTGGCGAGTCGGTGGAGGTCGTCACTCATGGCCGACACGATCCCTGTGTCGGCATTCGCGCCACACCGATCGCGGAAGCCATGCTGGCTATCGTGCTGATGGATCATATGCTGCGTCAGCGCGCCCAGAACGCTGATGTGTGTACGGAGCTTCCCGATATTCCGGGACAGGTCTCCGACTGAAGGACACATGTTTTCCTATCTGCATGCATTTCATGCCGGCAATCACGCCGACGTATTCAAACATATTGTTTTAATTGCGTTGCTGGAGGCATTAAAGCGCAAGGAGAACCCGTTTTTTGTGCTGGATACGCATGCCGGGGAAGGTCTGTATGATTTGTATAGCCCAAAAGCCCGGCATTTACGCGAATTCGAAACCGGCATCGTCAGATTGTGGGGCCAAATCGGCCTGCACCCGATGATCGATACCTGGCTGACCGCAGTCGAGATGGAAAATCCGGTAGGTCGGCTATGCCGGTATCCAGGCTCACCATGCTTAATTGCCCGCCAGCTGCGCGATCTTGATTCCTTTCTAGCTGTCGAAGGCCATCCTCAGACCCAGATAGCACTGGTGCGCAATCTCAAGCCTTGGCGACGGACATCTATTGTTCGGGGTGACGGCTATCACGCCTTGCGGGCCCATCTTCCCCCGTGTACCGGGCGCGGACTGGTATTCATTGACCCCAGTTACGAGAACCAGGATGAATTCAGTCAGATTAGACAAGGCTTGCACCTGATTCATCAGCGCTTCCGACAGGGGATTGTGGCTATTTGGTATCCTCTGCTCCCCCATAAACCGATCCGGAGTTGGCTGGACGAAATAGCCTGTTCAGGTATCCCCGACATACTGATCGCCGAATTGAGTATTGATGAGCCGGATGCGAAGCACGGGTTATATGGAGGTGGGATGCTAATCGTCAATCCACCCTGGCGGCTGGAAGAAAATCTGGGTACCTTGTTACCCATTTTACATCGTTATCTTGCGGTACAGAATAACGGTTATTGGTGCCTGGAAAAGTTGGTGGATGAGCGGGGAACCCGGTTCGGATTGGATTTGAGATGGCGCTAACTGTAGGGGACCATCCAACTGTTCCCTATTGGCGCTTATCGGGTTTCTATCTGCTTTATTTTGCCATTACCGGCGCTTTTATTCCCTACTGGAGTCTCTATCTCCACCAGCTTGGCTATACGCCTGTCGCCATTGGCGCCCTTATGGCTTTGCCGATGGCCACCAAGATTATTGCCCCATTTCTCTGGGGGTGGCTGGCCGATCACAGTGGGCAAAGAATACGGGTTATTCGCCTGGGAGCAGGCTTGGCTGCTGCCATTTTCGCTGGCATATTCTTTGCGCACGGTACCCTATGGCTGGGCCTGGTTATTCTCGGTTTCAGTTTTTTCTGGAATGCAATTCTACCGCAATTTGAGGTAGTCACTCTGGTTTACCTGAAGGAAAATGATCACCGCTATAGCTGGATTCGATTGTGGGGGTCTATTGGCTTCATCCTCAGTGTGACTGGATTGGGTTATGTCTTTGGGCGGCTTTCTATTGATTGGCTACTGCCTGTATTGGGTGGACTGTTCACGGGGTTATGGATCATGAGCCTATTTGTGCCGGCTGAAGAGCGGGTAGCAGTTTATCTGGTCCAACATGGGGTTTCCTTGTGGCGTGCTCTGCGCCAACCGGGTGTGCTTGCCTTGTTGGCGACCTGTCTGCTCATTCAGGCCAGCCACGGTCCCTATTACGCTTTTTTTACCCTATTTTTGCAAGAACACGGGTATTCCTCAGCGTTAACCGGGGAACTCTGGGCACTGGGTGTGCTGGCTGAAATTTTTATCTTCCTCTTCATGCCACACTGGTTGCCACGTTTCGGAGCCCGCAAGCTGCTTATCTTTGCGCTTGCTGCCACTGTTGTGCGCTGGTTGCTGCTCGCCTTGTTCGTCACCGACCTTCCGGTCCTGATTTTTAGTCAGACTCTCCATGCGGCCAGTTATGGTGTTTATCATGTGGCCGCTATTTATCTGATTTACCGGTATTTCCCTGGCCACTTACAGGGGCGTGGTCAAGCATTGTATGCTAGCGTCAGTTTTGGGGCCGGTGGGGCATTGGGCGCACTCGCGAGTGGCTATGTCTGGAGCGCCCTGTTTCCGGGCGCTGCATTTCTTATGGGCGCGGCGCTAGCCGCCGCTGGTGGAGTAGTAGCCTACTTTGGCCTACCTGAAACTCCAACCAGAGCAGCCTGATCCTGGCAGAATTTTTCAGATACGATCTAGTATCCAGTTGACGAAGGCGGAGAAATTATCCAGTGTTAATATGCCCAGACTTTACGATTCTTGTTACCGGGGCGATTTGGCGACTAGACAATACCCTGCGCCTGGCTTTCAGGGTATTGTCTGTATCGGTACTGGTGCCATCCCCGACTACCTCAGCTAAGGTTTTGCCCAGAACCGTTGCGGCGTGTAGATCAGGTCGTTGCGTTGTCTTCAGGGGAGGTGAGCTCTTTCCGCAAACGCCGGGCCGCTTCGATCAGATTGGTGAGGCCCGATTCGACCTCCGGCCAGTCACGGGTTTTCAGGCCACAGTCGGGATTGACCCACAGCCGTTTAGACGGGATGCGTTGCATGGCAGCGCGTAGTAGCTTGACCATGTCTTCAGTGGTGGGAACATTGGGAGAGTGGATATCCCATACGCCGGGACCGATTTCGTTGGGGTATTCGAAATGGGCAAAGGCATCCAGCAGGCCCATGTCAGAGCGTGTCGCCTCGATGGTGATGACATCGGCATCGAGCGCGGCGATCGACTCGATGATGTCGTTGAAGTCCGAATAGCACATGTGAGTATGTATCTGAGTTTCATCTTTGACCCCACTTGATGCCAGGCGAAAGCTTTTTACCGCCCAGTCAAGATACGCGGGCCACTCGTTGCGGCGCAGCGGTAAACCCTCGCGCAGGGCGGGCTCATCGATCTGGATGATGCCGATATCGGCACGTTCGAGATCCGCGGCTTCGTCACGCAGCACTAGTGCGAGTTGTTGACAGGTCGTGCTCCGGGGTTGATCGTCACGTACAAACGACCATTGGAGCAGAGTGACCGGCCCGGTCAGCATACCCTTGACCGGTCGCCGGGTGAGCGATTGGGCATAGGTGATCCAGTCAAGGGTCATTGGCCGATTGCGAATCACGTCACCGTAGAGGATGGGTGGTTTGACACAGCGTGAACCATAGGATTGCACCCAGCCATACCGGGTGAAGGCAAAACCTTCTAGTTGTTCGCCGAAATACTCGACCATATCATTACGCTCGGCTTCACCATGCACCAAAACATCCAGGCCACACTTTTCCTGCACTGTGATGCAATGCTGAATATGGGCATGAATACCATCATCATAAGTTTCCCTACTGATACGGTCGGCGCGAAAATCACGCCGCAGAGTTCGTAACTCTGCGGTCTGCGGGAAGGATCCAATGGTTGTGGTTGGTAGCAAAGGTAATTGAAAGCGTTCCCGTTGGACTTCGGCCCGCTGTGGGTAAGAGCTGGTTCGGTTGAACAGAGCGGGTTCAAGGGTGGACAGCCGTTGAGCGACTTCTGGGCGATGAACATGGGTTGCGCTGGCGCGCTCGGTGAGCGCTTGGTGGTTACTTGCAAGGATGGATTGTACCGCTTCCGCTCCTTCATCCAGGGCGCATCGCAAGACGCTCAATTCGCCCAGTTTTTGTACGGCGCCGGCGATCCACTGATGCAGGTGAGGGCCAAGCGAAGGCTCCCGTTCGAGGTCGATAGGAACGTGCAAGAGCGAGCAGGAAGGTGCTAGCCATAGGTTTTCCCTGCGTTGGGTCAATGGCTGCAAGTGTGCCAGGGTGGCCTGCAAATCCGTACGCCAGATGTTGCGGCCATCAATAATGCCGACGGAAAGTGCCTTATCGCTCGGCAACCAGTCATCGACTACATTCAGTTCACCCAGTGCACGGACAGCATCAATATGCAGCCCATCAATCGGTAATTGGCAGGTAGTTTGCAGATTGTCACCCAGTTTTCCGAAGTAGGTGGCCAGTAGCAGGCGAGGGCGAGCATGGGCAAGCTGAGTGTAGGCAGATTCGAAAGCCTGGCGCCAGGAGGCTGGTAAATCAAGAACCAGGATGGGCTCATCCATTTGCACCCATTCAATCCCGGCATCCTTGAATTGGGTGAGAAGTTCGCTATAGCGTGGCAATAAGGAATCCAGCAGTTCGAGCCGATCGAAATTCGCGCCCTGAATCTTGCCAAGCCATAACCAACTAAGTGGGCCGAGCAGGACTGGTTTGGGACGATAGCCTGCGGTTTGAGCCTCGGTAATCTGTTCTAGCAAGAGATCCGGGGCCAGGCGGAATGTCTGATCCTTGTGTAGTTCCGGTATGATGTAGTGATAATTGGTATCAAACCATTTTGTCATATCACAGGCTGAGGCAGGTTTTCCCGTGGGAGCACGGCCCCGCGCCATGCGGAAATACCTATCCAGTCCGGTGGTGGAGTCTGCAAAGCGCTCCGGTATGGCACCAAAGAGCAGGCTGTGGTCAAGGACGTGGTCATAGAGGGAAAAATCGCCTACCGTGACATAATCAAGCCCCGCACGAGACTGGATGTCCCAATGACGGGTACGCAATTCGTGGGCAGTGGCCAGCAGTTGGGATGCATTATTCTCGCCTTTCCAGTAGGCTTCTAGCGCCCATTTCAACTCCCTTGCGGCACCAATACGGGGAAATCCGAGTGTATGTATAGTGGTCATGTCAAACCCTTAATGAATTGCGGTGAGCAACAGTATGGCCACAAAATAAGGTTGAAAACAATCTATGATTTTTCATTTTATATTGAAAATATTTCATGATAGAAATAAAACATCTACGCACTTTGCAATACCTCCGGGAAACGGGATCGCTTACCGGAGCGGCCGAACGATTGCATCTCACTCAATCCGCGTTGTCCCATCAGATCAAGGTGATCGAACATTATTTTAATTTACCTCTGTTCGAGCGCAAGAGTCGCCCTTTGCGCCTGACTGCCGCGGGCGAGCGTTTGATGCAACTGGCTAGCCGGATTTTGCCGGAAATCGAGCAAGTCGAACGTGAATTACGTCACCAGGCCAAGGGCCGCGGAGGCCGTTTGCATGTAGTCATCGAATGCCATAGCTGTTATGAATGGTTGTTACCGGTCATGGATTCCTATCGGCAGGATTGGCCTGAAGTTGAACTCGATCTCCCCGGCAGTGTAAGTTTCCAGGCATTAGACGCCCTGCGAGAAGGTCGGGTGGATCTGGTTATTACCTCCGATCCTGTTCTGGAATCGAAGCTAACCTGGATACCTTTCGCGCGCTTTGAAATCCTCCTGGCTTTACCTTTCAGGCATCCGCTGGCTGACAAGCCTTTTATCCTTCCGCAGGATCTTGCCATGGAAACTGTGATCACTTATCCGGTTAAACCGGAGCGGCTGGATATTTTTCGTTATTTTCTTAAACCCGCAGGTGTGCGGCCGCAGGCTTGGCGAACAAGCGAATTAACCCTGATGATTTTGGAATTGGTCAAGAGCGGGCGTGGTGTCAGCGCCCTGCCGGCCTGGGCTCTAGCCACAGCACTTAAGGCTGGCCTAATTGCCGCGCGGCCACTCGGAGTATCGGGTTTATATGCTACGCTATACTTGGCGACTCGGGCAGGAGAAGCGGATCGCGCCTATCTAGCGGCTTTTATTGAAGCAGTGCAGCGGCAGGCAACCCAGATTTTTAGTTGAGTCGATAGAGTTCCGTATCTGCAAGAAGTACGGTATCCCCAAGTGTATGTGCTCCTGGACGTTCCCGTTTAAGGTATCCATTTAGCCGCTGTTTTCTTTCCGGGCGATAGCTGTCAGGGCCTTGGCCGCATCGATAGGGTCTGATTCTTGTGCTGTACGAATCCCAGAGTACGTTGGAAATGGAGGTCATTGGCATCGGTCTTTACCAGTGCAGTTTAATTTCGATCAGGATGCCCCGAGTCCCGGGAAGCAGAGTCCGGCCTGCTTCAGTGAACTGAACGCAGCAGGTGGTGCAGTCAAATAACCGGGCGTTTGGTTCATTTTCGAGCTGATGAACACGTTTACTTATAGCCGGTTGGGTGAGGTGCAGACGTTTCCCTGCGTCGGAAGATAAGTCGGCGCCAGTGACGGCGATAAAAGCCTGGAGTGTGGGCCGGCCCATGAGTTTCGATCTATTCCGGATAGGAATCTATAAGTATGAGCGCACCATTTGAGTCATAGTGGTAAGTGGCGCTAGGATCAATTATGGAGGTATAAGAAATGGCGGGTAAGACGTTGTACGATAAATTGTGGGACGCACATATAGTGCGCAGTGAAGCCGGGGGGACGGCCTTGCTTTATATTGATCGCCATCTGATTCATGAAGTGACCAGTCCACAGGCCTTTGAAGGACTCAGACTCGCCGGACGTAAGCCCTGGCGTACGGATACCATTCTGGCGGTACCTGACCATAATGTTCCGACCACTCATCGCGAGCAGGGAATTGACGATCCGATATCCCGTCAGCAGGTGGAGACTCTCGATGAGAATTGCCACATTTACCACATCACTGAATTTAACATGAATGATCCGCGGCAGGGCATTGTGCATGTGATCGGTCCAGAGCAGGGCGCGACCCTACCGGGTATGACGGTGGTTTGCGGCGACTCCCACACCTCCACTCATGGCGCTTTTGGTGCTCTGGCGCAGGGTATCGGCACATCCGAGGTCGAACACGTGCTTGCCACCCAATGCCTGATCCAGAAAAAATCATACAACATGCGGATACGTGTGGAGGGTGAAACCAATCCTGGTGTCACTGCCAAGGATATCGTGCTGGCAATTATTGGCAAGATTGGTACTGCGGGTGGCTCAGGTTATGCGATCGAATTTAGTGGCTCGGTGGTGCGTGATCTGTCAATGGAAGGACGTATGACTTTATGTAATATGACGATTGAGGCGGGCGCACGCGCGGGTTTGATTGCAGTCGACGACACAACCATCAATTATCTCAGAGGCCGACCTTATGCACCAAAGGGGGCGCAGTGGGAACGGGCGATCGTTACGTGGCGTGAGCTGCACAGCGATGACGATGCGGCATTCGACCAGGAAGTCGTGATTGATGTGACGGGTATTCGCCCGCAGGTGACCTGGGGAACTTCACCGGAAATGGTGATACCCGTGGATGGACGGGTGCCGGATCCCGCTGTCGAACTCGATCCAGTCAAGGCGGAAGGCATGCGCCGAGCCCTTGAATACATGGGATTGCAGATAGGCATACCAATGACGGATATTACTATCGACAAGGTATTCATCGGTTCCTGTACTAATTCTCGGATCGAGGATTTGCGTGCTGCCGCCGAAGTCGCCAGGGGACGCAAGGTAGCGTCCAATGTAAAACTCGCGATGGTGGTCCCAGGCTCCGGGCTGGTCAAGCGTCAGGCTGAAGAAGAAGGGCTGGACAAACTATTTCGTGAGGCTGGATTTGAATGGCGCGAGCCGGGTTGTTCCATGTGCTTGGCTATGAATGCTGACCGGCTGGAACCAGGTGAGCGTTGTGCTTCGACCTCAAATCGTAACTTTGAGGGCCGCCAGGGTCCGCGTGGGCGCACCCATTTAGTGAGCCCGGCTATGGCTGCAGCAGCGGCGATTGCCGGGCATTTTATCGATGTTCGCAAACTGCACAATGAGGGATAGGGTATGAAGGCATTTATACAGCATACGGGGACAGTGATTCCGTTGAATCGTACCAATGTCGATACCGATGCTATTATTCCCAAGCAGTACCTCAAGTCGATCAAGCGCACCGGTTTTGGCCACAATCTGTTTGATGGCTGGCGCTACCTTGATCCAGGAGAGCCGGGAATGGACAACGCTCACCGGCGGCTGAATCCAGAATTTGTACTGAATGATCCGCGCTATGTAGGCGGGACCGTGTTGCTGACGCGCAAGAACTTCGGCTGTGGCTCTTCGCGTGAGCATGCCGTGTGGGCACTGGATGACTACGGTATTCGCGCAGTGATCGCGCCGAGCTTTGCCGATATTTTCTATAACAACAGTTTCAAAAGTGGACTCCTGCCTATCGTGCTCGACGAGGCTGTGGTGGATGAATTATTCGTGGAAGTGAAGGCTGCACCCACTTATGTATTGGCTATCAATCTTGAGGCGCAGTCGGTAACCACGCCGATTGGCGTGAGTTATGCCTTCAATATTGATCCATTTCGCAAGCGTTGCCTGCTTGAGGGGTTGGACGACATCAGCTTGACTCTGCAGCACACGGATGAGGTTCGCGCCTACGAACAACGGCGCCGACAAGAAGCGCCGTGGCTGTTTCCGGCAGTGGAATGAACCACCACGGCACAGCCTGACTTCTCACGGTGAGTGGAATAGTGCCGGCGGGTATCCGGTAGCGCTGAGGTGTGGGCTTTACTCTGATTTGTGCGCCTCGGATACTGGCGGCACTGAGTACCGTGATGATCACCACTATAGAAATCTGCTGATAGTGTATTTTATCAAATAGTAATCTCATAAGTTGTATTAAGGGAGGCGAGCGAGTGAGTCGGAAAATCCTGATGGTGGCCGGGGATGGTATCGGCCCGGAAATCATAGCTGAGGCTCGCAAGGTGATCGACATCCTACGCACGAGCTATGGGTTGCGGATTGATATCGATGAGGCGCCTATCGGTGGCGCAGGTTATGACGCCACCGGGCATCCGTTACCTGGGGAGACGCTCGCCAAAGCCCGGGAAGCCGACGCAATTCTGCTAGGCGCGGTTGGTGGCCCACAATATGAAAACTTGCCGCGCGATCTGCGCCCCGAACGCGGTCTTCTGGGTATTCGCAAGGCGCTTGGCCTGTTCGCCAATCTGCGCCCGGCACTCCTGTATCCAGAGTTGGTGGATGCCTCGACACTTAGACGTGAGGTGGTGGAAGATCTGGATATCATGATCGTGCGCGAGCTGACCGGTGGTATCTATTTCGGCGAACCACGCGGTATTCGCGCAATCGATGGTGGTGAGCGCGAAGGTTTCAATACTCTGGTCTATCGTGAAACTGAAATCGAGCGCATCGCCCGGGTAGCTTTTGATACGGCGATGAAGCGCCACAGGCGTGTCTGTTCGGTGGATAAGGCCAACGTGCTGGAGGTCTCCGAACTCTGGCGTGAGGTGGTGAGTCGGGTGGGTGGTGAATATCCTGAAATCGAGCTATCCCACATGTATGTGGACAATGCGGCCATGCAGCTAGTGCGTGCGCCCAAGCAATTTGACGTCATTGTGACTGGTAATCTGTTCGGTGATGTCCTTTCCGACGAAGCGGCCATGTTGACCGGCTCCATCGGCATGTTGCCTTCCGCTTCTCTTAATGAACAGGGGCAGGGGCTTTA
>VAOZ01080915.1_pt1 | contig 17753 bp, 14 predicted proteins | sample 3394041 | NCBI WGS metagenome assembly VAOZ01 (sample SAMN08290431, study PRJNA428436) | hydrothermal vent metagenome | isolation source: Deep-sea hydrothermal vent chimney | place: Indian Ocean: Southwest Indian Ridge
AGCTTGTCGAAGGAAGCTTGTCGAAGGAAGCCCTTCGGCTTTGCTCAGGAGAGCCTTGTCGAAAGGCTCAGCACGAACGTGGAACATCAGCAGTGATCCGGTATTTGGAGCAGTTATTTAATTGAAATGCAATGTCGACGTTGAGGCTAGATAACCCACGCCCAGCAACATTACGCCTATCGCAATCCAGTAGTGTTTAAAGTATTTCCTGGCTTTTTCCGGGAGCAACTTCAATGACGGGAAACTGAATATCGCACCGAAGGTGCTTTCTTTGCGTCCGGTCTGCTGTTCAGTGTAATAGCGCAGTATCAGCCGATAATAAATAATGATATAGACGTTAAATATCAGCAATACTCCGATCAGGTTTCGCATAGTATGCTCGCGTGTTATGGCCATAAAAATTCAGTAGCCTCATTTTAGATAACAGTAGAAAGTTGCTCGTTATTTCGAACCGTTATGCGATGACCTTTTACCTGGATAATACCCTTGCGACGCAGCTTTCCCATTACACTGGTGACGGTTTGACGACTGGCGCCTATCATACCGGCGATTTCCTGATGGGTAAGCGGTATGTCCAGGCTGATTTCCTGCTGATGGACTGACGGGTAACGGGCAGCCAGCCGTAACAGCAGTTTTATAATACGTAAGGCTACATCGTCAGTAGCCAAATTTAACATCATATGACCGAGTACGCGCATGCGGCAGGACAGTAAGTCGATCATTTGCAAAGCTGTATCTGGATGTTCCAGCAAAAAATCCTGAAAATTATTTTTAGGTATGGCATACATCGCGCAAGAAGTGCAGGCTTCGGCGTACACTTCACGCCTACCGCCTCGTGGTAGTTCAGCCAGGCCGAAAATTTCACCCGGCAGACAAAACCACAGAATCATTTCACGCCCCTGTGCGGAATTCTGAAATATCTTCGCCCGGCCATCCTTGAGAATGTAGACATTATTCCCTGGATCACCCGCTTGAAAGATATAATCTCCTTTGCGGTATTCCTTTCGGTATGAAACGGATAACAAATGGTCACGATCATCGGGTTTTATCTGGGATAAAAAATCCGATGGTGGCGCAAACCAGAGTTGATCCATCTCCATTCCCTGCATTAATTAGTGTTCTTCAATCATGGACCTGTCTTTATTCGACAGAATGTCAGCCAGCTGACATTTTACAGGCAGGTACTGTGGTCTACTTATTATTGACTTATGCCCACCTTAGCATAATTAATGATGAAATAGTGGCTGGTAGAGTTAAAGTTAGTTGGCCACATCTGCTTGAGTTTGAAATAATTAATTAATTTTCATATTAGTACCTTAGAAAGGATTTTCTGTGCATTTTACAGAAAATTATTTCGTGAAGGTACTTATCCTGCGGTTTATCCGGGTTAGGTAAGAACTTTTGAAACAGAGGGGGGTGTAATATCAGCTTCAGGAAGGTTTTGAATGCGCCAGACACCCGCCCCTAAGGAGGAGTTTATGACCAACAAAAACGTAGCGACGCCATCTCCTGAAGGGGATTCTTTCTTTACTTATATCACCAATAACATAAAGAGTAGTGGGCGCAGTCCGGCCAAGGCTTTATACGGATTTTTTGCTGCCTGGATCATGTTTGTGCTTATCCTGTGGGTATTCCCCAGGCCTGAAGGTCTCAACGAGCATGGCATGGCAGTGCTGGCTATTGTCGTTTGGGCCAGCATCATGTGGGTCTCCGAAGCCCTGCCCGTTGGCATAACGGGTATTTCAGTGCCGACGTTGCTGATTCTGACCCGAGGGGTTCCCTGGGTTGAGAAAAAGGGCCATCTGGTCCCGCCTATGAATATTGTTTTCAGTGGCTTTACCAGGCATGTAGTTTGGTTATGTCTGTTTGCGTTTTTGGTCGGTGCTGTCATGCAGTTACTCAAACTGGATCGCCGTATCGCACTGGGCGTTCTTGACAAGATCAAAGCGTCAACGGTTGGCCAGGTAATTTGGGGGATGTTTTTTGTCAATATTATCCTGGCGTTCCTGATCCCCGCCGCCAACGCCCGTGCCGCCACCCTGTTGCCGGTGGTTAAGGGTATTACCAACCTGCTTGGTGATACCGAAGAGGAACAGGAGGCGAAAAAAGCTATTGTTATCCAGTCACTGGTCTACGGCACCATGATATGTGGTGTGTTTATCATGACAGCCCACTTGCCCAACCTGATTATGATTAGTCTTTTCGATGATAACGGTTACAGTAACCTGGGCTATCTCGACTGGATGTTACTGCAGTTCCCGTATCTGGGCATGTTTGTACTCACCCAGTGGTGGGTGCGTTATCGCTTCAAAACCGGCACGGTCAGTATTGCTGGTGGCCACGAAAAAATACACCAGGAACATAAGGCACTGGGTTCCATGTCGCGTGCTGAATGGTCACTGGTTATTTTGTTTGCCATTATTGCCTTACTGTTCATGATGGGCAAGGGCAGCCCGATTTATCAACTGCATACCTACAAACTCGGTGTTATCGGTCTGGTTGGCATACTGGCGCTGTTTACGCCCGGACTGTTTCCATTTAAATGGAAAGAGATTCAGGACAAGACCATCTGGGGAACCTTCCTGCTACTGGGTGGTGCGATTACCATGACGGCCGCGATGACCAGGTCCGGTCTGGCAGGCTGGCTCGCTGATAATATACACGGTGCGGTCACCGGCCTGCCCTGGTGGGGCATTGTGCTGGTATTGATGTTGGGCACGCATCTCATTCGCATTGGTATGCTATCCAATGTTGCCGCGATCGCCATGCTGGCTCCTGTCCTGTTCGCGATGGCGCCAGCGCTGGGCTTGCACCCGGTATCCTTCACCTTGCTGGTGAGTGATACCGACACCTATGCCTACCTGTTGCCGACACAGATCACTGCGGCTGTCATCGCCTACGGTTCGGAAACTTTCAGTGTCACCGATTACGCCAAGACAGGTTGGTTAGTCATCCTGATCGCAATCGCCTACGGCATCCTGATCATGGCGCCATGGTACTCATTTTTGGGGATTCCGGTATGGGAAGGCGTCAATCCCGCCACCGGTATGGCGCCATGGCCTTATTTATAAGTAAGAATATTTAATACCTGACAGAATTGATTCTGGAGATATAGTTATGAAAAAGATGTCTGACCGTGAACTCAAGGAAAATTTGGGCGATTACTTTGCCCCCAAAGGCCTCTACAAAAAAACCAAATCCATGTCCTTCCTGGGCAAGGTCACGTGTCACACAGAGGAACTGGTGGCCGGTAGCTGGGAAGAGATTGTGCTGGACTACGAGGTCGGTTCTTCGGGCATTGCTGATGGTGCGTGGATCAAGGCTACATTCAAGTTTTATTCTGACTGGGCCCTGTTTCAGACGACCGACCCGACTGGCGCTAATTATGTTTCGGCTGAATACCAGGCCGGTCCCTGTGCCGATGGTCAGAGTCCGGCCACAGTGCAGTCACTCAAGGTGCGTTTCGATCAGAAGGGTCACGAGCGACCCTTCCAGAAGGCCGTTATTGTTGATACGGTGGATGGCTACCTGAAACCCGGTGATCACATTATTATTCGCCTCGGGGATAAACGCGCCGGCGGCCCCGGCACCAGGATACAAACCTTTGTCGAAGAAGGGTTTCGTTTTCGTTGTTATGTCGATCCGCTCGGTACCTCGCGTTTTTGCGACATTCCTGGTGACGTTATTATCGACATCATACCGGGCAGCCCGGCGCAATTGCAGATCGTAGGTTCGCGGATGGCCCGTACCAGCACCAAGGTGCCGATACGGGTGCGCGTCGAAGACGAATGGGGCAACACCTGCTGGAACCGTGACGATACAATAGAACTGGTTGCCACCCTAAAAGGTGAAAAGGTTTACGAAAAAACCCTGCGCATGCCAAAAATCGGTTGGTCTGCGGTCGTGTTAAAGGATTTGCCTGTCAAGACTTCGGGTGAGATTGAGATTAGCGCGCACATGCCTGAACACCCTGCGGTGGGGACGCAGGTTTTTTATGTGACCGTCAGTGACGATTGCCCGGTGCCACGCACCTATTACGGCGATCTGCATGTGCATTCAGATGATACGGTCGGCACCAACTCGACCACCTATAACCTGACCTATGGTCGTGATGTGGCGGGGCTGGATGTCCTCGGTTATACTGCAAACGATTTCCAAATCACCCAAAAAAACTGGGACCACGCGGTCAAAACTATTGACGGTCTGAATAAAATCGGCGAATTTGTTTGCTATCCCGGCACTGAATGGTGTGGCAACTCCTGTGCCGGCGGCGATCATAACGTGGTTTTCCTGAATGGCAAGAAGCCGCTGTTTCCGTTCGATAAAAACGGCAATGTGGCGCGTTCATTCGAATGGAATGAAGACATGACCGGCGACGTTATCGAACCCGGCGCCTGGCCCTTGGAGGAACTCTGGGCTACCTATATCCATGATCCGGAAGCTCACCTGTTGATGCCCCACGTCGGTGGCCGCCGCTGTATCATGGATTGGCACCATCCAATACTCGAACGCCTGGTTGAAATTGGTTCTGCCTGGGGACAGTTCCCCTGGTTATACCGGGATACGATAGCGCGGGGTTACAAACTCGGCGCCTCGGCCAATGGTGATGAACACCGCGGACGTTGCGGTGGCGGGGTACCCGGCACGGCTGTCTTCGGTGTCAAGGGCGGTGTCACCGGCATCATTGCCAACAAGCTCGATCGTGAGACCATTGGCAAAGCCTTGCGTGCGCGCCACACCTGGGCGACCACTGGTGAACGCACCGTCGCTTTTTCGAGTTGTGGCAAGTCGATCCAGGGTGATGAACTTATCAGCGAGGGCGAGGCTGTGCTTGACTATCGATTCCTCGGCGATGCCGGTTGGGATGAAATATCGGCCCACGACCAGGCCGGGTGTATCTGGACACGCAACCTGATCGAGGAAACCGGCTACGCCGCGCGCAAGATCCGTCTTCGCTGGGGGGGGGCGCGCATCAAGGACCGTTATCGCTGGGCAGCCTGGAAAGGCACCATCAAGATCACCAACGGCGTAATCAATCAGTTCTGCGGCCTGGGTTTTGAACATTCGGAAGAAACCTGCTGGCGCGCCAGCGCGACAGAAATTGGTTTTCACTCGGATACCTATGGTGACAGTGATTTGATAGAAATCGATATTTCAAATCTTGAACACTGCACCATCAAGGTAGAAGGGACCATAGACGGTTACGTCAAAGTCGGTGATCCGCTTAAGGGTAACCCGTTTGTACATTGCCCAAACTTCAGTTGGGAGATAACGGGCAAAGAATTGCTGGAGGCTAATAATATGCGTCAGGAGCTGGGCGGGCAGGACCTGTTCCTGGCGATCGAACGACTGGCGGACAAGGCCCTGCCGCGTGATGTATCCGGCCATATCAAGGTGGAAGCTGAAAACGGGCCGCATGGTTTCCGCCCGGTGTATTTTTCCGGACGCCAGAGCGATGGCAGCATGGCCTGGACATCGGCGTTGTTTATTACCTTCAAGTAACGCGGCAACAAGCGGGATCTCTTCTTTTACCCCGCGGCGGCGGGGTAATCTTCATCGTGCTGACAACCTGCATCGTCAGGATAAAATCTAAATTACGGACAGCTCCCCAACCCGTGACGTTGATAGATTGCGCCAACTTGTGCAGAACGCATGAATGTTACAAAGAGTTCGCCGTAGTCGCCCGTATCATCCAGTGCCCCGATGCAATATTCCGTTATTACTTGCTCTGGTGTGCATGGTTTCAGACCAGCCCCCGGCAGATCGATCATTTCAAATTTATCTGGAAAGGCAGCCAGATAACGCAATGCAAGATGATAATACAATGGCGTGATATCCACCTGGTCACTGGCCAGTGCCTGCGGCGACTCGCGGTGATGAATATGTTGCCCATGTATGACGCCGTCTGCCGGATGCGCGAGACGCTGCTTTAAAACCTGGCGGTCCAGGCCACTGGATTCCGCCAGCGCCAGTAAGGTATCGCGATAGACCACGTAGCTGGCTTTTTCGGTTTCGGGGTTGGAGATAAAAATACGGATATCATCCCGATAGAGATCGGCAATCCCCTGTACCGCTTTCGGGTTCCCCTTCCGAACCAGAAGTACATTACCCAGGCTATGCGCAAAGGGGGTGATATTTTTCAAACGTCCGTTGTTAAGCCAGGGCCGCAAGGCGGCGTCAGGTCCGATCAGAACATGCGCCTGCATAGACAAACGAAGATTACCCATGCGCAAGGCCCCTGATTGCAGAATACGGTTGTACAATCCTGGGGGCAGGGTTAGATAAAATACATCATTGGCTTTCGGATATTTCTCTAAAAAAGCCTGCACGCAGTCTTGCAAGGCCATATGGTGGTTGCCATCCGAAAACACCACGAGCCCGGCGCGTTGTGGATCACCATGAAAATCCAGTACGCAGTTATGCCGGCCATCGTTCCAGTACAGGTCTGAATCATTGCCCGGCCAGGCGGCTTCCAGTGGCCAGTTAAGGTTTTTTTCGTGCATCGTGAACCTGCCTGTTGCCTCTCGTATGCAGATGCTTCCTGTTTAATCCTGTAACCCGGTGAACAGTATTCTCGCAATACCCGGGGGTAATACGTTTATATATCAATAACTGAGCGTATTGATGCCGCTATGAAAGTAACGGTGTGTCAATATATGAAGTTGCTCCTTGAGGCCGTCATCATCCCTGCCGGAAAATTCGGAGTACAGATTACTGGCGATATAGCTGAACTTGTCCACCAGTTCAGGTTCGAAATGAGAACCCCTGTCCTGTTCAATAATTTGCATGGTTTTTTTTAATGAAAAAGGTTCTTTATAAGGACGATGGGATGTCAGGGCATCGAAGACATCAGCAATGGCGAAAATCCGGGCCTTCAGCGGAATTGCGTCAGCGGCCAGACCTTGAGGATAACCCTGACCATTATATTTTTCATGGTGCCCGCCTACGACATCTTCGGCATCCTTCAGCCAGTCGGATTTATGAATGATATCCAGGCCGTGAGCGACATGATCTTTCATGGCTGAAAACTCCTGTTGGTCCAGCTTCCCGGGTTTGAGAAGGATATCATCGCGGATGCCAATCTTGCCGACGTCATGCAGAAATGAACCTTTTATCAGTGACTTTATTTCTTTTTTGTCCAGACCGATCGCTTCTGCAAGAGCGACGGCGTAAATAGTGACGCGGTAATTATGCGCATCCGTATCACTATCGCGCTTTGCAATAGTTGCCCCCAGTACCTCCAGCATCTCAAGGTTGGCGTTGAGCAGGCTGGTTGAAAAGTCAGAGAGCTTTCCAGCCAGGTGGGTAATCACGGGATAGAGCAGCAAGGTGGTTGAGAAAACAATGGCGAACACATAAAAAACGGTTTCCATAATCTGCTTCCTGACCAGTTCAATGGCATAGTCAGAGATGGCAAATACGGCATGCAGATAGATGGGAGACTGTTGCGGATCTGCGATTAGGCGGGTATTGGTATAGATATAGGGTCGTCCGGCAATACTTATTACGGAATATTCAAGTTTGTCGGTATTTGGGTAGCTTGCCGGTATTTTACCGATATATTGTTTGACTGCCTCTAATGAGGCATAGTGGTTATCTTCATAGGCTTCAATATGATGACCCTGGTTATTATAAAGCATGGCGTATACATAGCGTCCTTCCCTGATGCGTATGTTTGAACCCGGGGGATAGTTTATGGCCTCAAGCAGGGCCTGTTTTGTTTCCAGATCGCCTTTTTTCATCAGTTGTCTGAATTGGGCCCGGACCATGCTGATTTTCAGCTGCGACACTTTAATCACTGTATCAATGACCATGTCTTTGGAATGCTCATAGGCTATGAATGAGAATACACCGGCAATGACAAGTGACGCCAGTGTCAGCCGGCGGATGAGGATCTGATAAACAAATTTTCTCAGGGGTCTATTTTTTTCCATTCCACTGCTGTCCCTGTTTCTTCTGTTATGTGCTGATTCCGGGCGTGCTGTCAGGAGGGTTTGAGTGCCTGGATATAGGCTGACAGAACATAGTCTTCTACGTTTGTATCGGGTGCCCAGTCACGAATAAATTCGCGGGATTCATCTTTAGGGCTGATTTCAATCTGTTCAAAACCCGCTTGTTGCAGCATGTTGTGAAGATCTTCAATCAGGGATGCACCCGCCATGCAGCCAGCATGTAATTTTTTATCATTGCGCATTTCTTCCGGTAACTCGATGGCGGCTACGATATCTGAAATAGCCAGTCGGCCCTGTGGTTTCAGTATACGAAAGGCATCGCGGAATACCTGAGTCTTGTCAGGAGACAGATTGATGACACAGTTGGAGATGATAACATCGATGCTGTTGTCGGCAATCGGCAGGTACTCAATTTCACCCAGTCGAAATTCGACATTGCTGAAATCCGCTTTATCGGCGTTGTTGCGCGCCTTGCTAATCATGGCCGGGGTCATGTCGATGCCGATAACCCGACCGTTTTCACCGACTTCACGGGCGGCAAGAAAAACATCGAAACCGCCGCCACTGCCAAGGTCAACCACATGGTCACCCGGTTTCAGGCTGGCGATGGCATGGGGGTTACCACAGCCCAGTCCCATGTCAGCACCTTCCGGAACACTCTCCATGTCGCTTTCACTATAGCCAAGGCGCAGGGAGTTCAGGGTATTGATGTCCAGTTCGGCGGAAACGCCACAACAGGAGGATTCGACTCCGCAGGCTTCGCCATTATTACTGGCTTCGGCGACCTGGGCGTAACTGTCGCGGACATGGTTTCGGATGTCGTCATTCTGGCTATGTCGGCTGTCCCCTGTTTGTTCAGAGGCGGCGGTGCCGCAGCAGCTATCGGGTGTTTCATGGTTCATGAGTGATATTCCTGTGATGGATGAGTTAATCTTTTGGGCAGTGATTCCCCGCTGCTTGCAGAGAAAACCGGTAGGATAGGTAGAGCGAAGCGTAAAGTCCAGAAGGAAAAATCCGTCGGCATGTTCGTTTGTCAGCCTGTTATGTCTCAATCGGCAGCCCCGCTTTTTTCCATTCGGGGAAACCATCTTCCAGACGGCGGGCCTTGAGACCTTTTTTCCGCAGACGCGCGACTGCATCGAAAGCCAGGACGCAGTGGGGGCCACGGCAGTAGGCGACGACTTCCTGATGGGGATCGATCTTATCAAGATGCTGTTCCAGTTCGCTGAGCGGCACATTAACCGCACCGGGCACATGACCGGCAGCATATTCTTCCGGTGGGCGCACGTCCAGCACGGTGACCAGTCCTTCGCGCGCGCGCTTCAAGAGTTCTCGGGCGGGCACCGCTTCCAGATTGTCCTTGACGGTGAGGTAGGTTTTTACCAGGTGATTCACTTCAGTCAGATGCCGTTCTGCTACACCCCGCACGGCTTCCAGCAGACCAATGACATCGTCACCGCTCAGCGTGTAGAAAACTTTCAGGCCTTGCTTGCGGGAAGTCACCAGCCCGGCCTGGCGTAATTGCTGCAAATGCTGCGAGGTGTTGGCGACACTGAGGCCGGAAACTCTGGCCAGTTCATCGACACTACGCTCGCTCTGGGCTAGAAACTCAATTAATTCCAGCCGGTTGGCGTTGCTCAATGCTTTCCCTACGCGAGCAAACTGCATAAATAAATCCTGTTTAAAATGGGGGCTTGACATATTTTGAAAATCCTCTATTCTATTATTCAAGAGATCTATTGAATAACTGATCGCCACAACAATTTTAGCATCACTTGTGGATGTGGCAAGCGCCATCTTCATTTTATAGAGAGATTATTGACTATGACGGACTTTGTGCTGACCCATGAGGTGACTATTCGACTCAGCTTTTTTTTCGGGATATTCGCCCTGATGGCAGTGTGGGAGTGGAGGGCACCACGGCGGGCCTTGCGGGTTTCGAAGCTACTTCGTTGGGCCAACAATCTGGGACTGGTTTTTCTGAACAGCTTTATTCTGCGTCTGCTGTTTCCTGCAGCGGCGGTAGGGGTGGCCGCGTTTGCTCATCAGCAGGGCTGGGGTTTCTTTAATTACTATGCGCTACCAGATTTTGCAGCGATCATTGCTGCCGTCATTATCATGGACTTCATCATCTATCTACAGCATGTCATGGTACATGCCATCCCGGTACTCTGGCGGTTGCATCGGGTACATCATGCCGATCTTGACTACGATGTCACTACCGGGGCGCGTTTTCATCCTCTTGAGATCATTCTTTCCATGCTGATCAAATTTGCCACCATTTTGTTATTGGGTCCGTCTGTGGTGGCGGTGATTATTTTTGAAGTTGTACTCAATGCCATGGCCATGTTCAATCACGGGAATGTGGGATTGCCTGAAAAGCTGGATAGTCGGCTGCGTTTTTTTGTCGTCACCCCGGACATGCATCGGGTACATCACTCGGTGGAAGATGATGAAGCTAACAGTAATTTCGGGTTTAACCTTAGTTGGTGGGATCGATTGCTTGGCACTTACCGCGAGCAGCCCCGAGCGGGTCATCAGGGTATGACCATTGGCATTCATAAATTTCGTGAACTGAAACAGAGTACCTGGATAACGGGTATGTTGAGTATGCCTTTTATCGGCAAGCTCAGTGCTTACGTGATTAATCGCCGCCAATGGAATGAAAAATCCTGAACCGGTTTAACAGGGAATATCATGAACTCAAAATTATTACGCTTTAGCCTGCTGATTCTGTTACTTGCTGGTATTAGCCTGGCGGTGATCTATCGGGATCAGCTGGATACTGCTGCCCTGGAGGCCTGGGTGCAGAGCGCAGGTGCGGCTGGCCCGTTGTTATTCATGTTGATTTACATACTGGGTACGGTTTTTTTTATGCCGGGGTCGATGTTGACCCTGGCGGGCGGTGCCCTGTTCGGGCCGTTGTTGGGGACCTTCTATAATCTCACTGCCGCGACCCTCGGCGCGATGATTTCCTTCCTTGCCGCACGCTATCTGGCTTCGGACTGGGTGGAGAAGAAAACCGGCGGATGGATGAAACAATTAATAAACGGAGTCGAAAATGAGGGCTGGCGTTTCATCGCTTTTACCCGTCTAGTGCCCTTGTTCCCTTTTAATCTCTTGAATTATGCTCTGGGCCTGACCCGCATAAGGTTCAGCCAATACATTGTCGCTACCTATATATGTATGTTACCCGGCGCTCTCGCTTATACCTACCTGGGCTATATCGGTCGCGAAGCAGCAACCGGTGGAGAAGACATCGTACGGAAAGCCATGCTGGCGCTGGCGCTGCTGGCCGTGGTGAGTTTCTTGCCGCGCCTGATTGGCAAACTGCGCAGCAAACCCATGATCACGATCCCGAAACTTAAAAATAAACTGGATGCTGACGAGGATGTTTTGGTACTGGATGTGCGTACACCGGAAGACTATACGGGCGATCAGGGACATATCGCCGGTTCCAGGTTGCTGCCACTGGAAGAACTGGAAACGCGCATTCATGAACTGGATGATTATCTGGAAAGAACCATTGTCACCATCTGCCGCACTAATCGCAAATCAGCGAAAGCCGCGCAGATACTGGCGCAAAAAGGCTTTACCGATGTGCATGTAGCGAAGATGGGTATGACAGACTGGAACGAACAGGGATACCCGACTGACTAAATAAGTGTTCCGAATTCCTGTTCAGTAAAAACCGTTCGTCCTGAGCTTGTCGAATATGGCCTTGAGGTACGGGCCTATGGTATGGCGCTGGATGGTTGTGCCATTGATGAGGCGAGCATGATCGAGGGTATCGAACGGGGTTCCATGAAGGCGTTGGCCGCCTGGGTCAAGGACAGCGACCAGGTTATGGTTTTCTGAATGAAATTTATTTCACCTCAAATGTAGCTTGGGCTGAATGAGATTTATAAAGCCCAACAATCCGGGGTAATTAATTGTGGGATCGAAGGAAGCGCCTGTAACGCTTTGCGTTTCCCAGCCCGCATACTCCATGTCCTATTAGGATAAATTTTTTGTAACTATTTAGTAAAACAAGTTACTCCTGAGGATATGTTGATGGGTTTCGCTTCTCGCTCTACCCATCCTACCCACTTTTGGCTATCCGTAGGATGGGTAGAGTGAGAAGCGAAACCCATCGACTGAAAATCCGCAAGGACAGATTTTTAAACGTCGCTTTGGGCGACAAAAAGATGTGCCTGTGGTGGTTCGTGCTGCTCAGTGCCAACCGGTATACAACACCCTTCGGCAATGGTGCTGAATAGTTACAATTTTTTTAAAATGACTAAGGTATAGCATGCAAGTTGATAACAGCCTGACCCACAATCCTCGGACCGTTAACGCCACAGAACAGGATCTCATGCCGGCGCGCTATGGCCTGCCGGTTCAGTTATTGAGCATGGCTGCGTTTACTCTGGCTTTTGTCGGCTGGCTGAATGAGACCTGGTTGATGTGGTTCGAAAACCCCATCTGGCTCAATCGTTATACTGAATATGCCATTATCATGTGTTTCGGACTCTGGCGTATTCTGGCTGAGAAAAATGTTTATACCCGAAAGCGATTAATGATCCTCGTTTTTATGGTGACGATATTCTGGTGGCTGATCCCCTGGCTATACCCGGTGTATGAGCCCTATGTAGGGTTTCTCTGGTCGCAGCCGGTGTTTCCCTCCCTGCATGTTCCGGGAACGATAACCTTTTTCCTGATTCTGGCCGCCGTGTTTCTGTTTGGTCGGCGCGTTATTTGCGGTTTTAACTGTCCCTGTGTAGGCGTGCGTGAAACGGTAGGCTTTGCCTTTCGAGATCGCACGCTACGTTCTGACTGGGCATGGAAGTTGCGCCACTCAAAATGGTTTTTCTTTATTTACTATGTCGGCGTGATGGTGGTTACCCAGTTTGCGCCTAATTCCTGGACAGTGAGTTTTGTCGGCAGCTTTTATCTTGTCGTCGCGATGACCTATTTTGGCTCGTTCTTTATTTCCCCCATTGTTGGCAATCGTTTTTACTGCCGCTATCTCTGTCCTTACGGGGCCACCTTCGGCTTGCTCAACCATGCCGGTTTTTATGGCATCAACATGGATTCGGATAAATGTATCGATTGCCTGCGTTGCGAACAGGTTTGTGATATGGGTATCCCGGTATGGAAACAGGGCAAAGAAGCGGGGCGTATTACTGCGCTGGAAGATTGCATGGGTTGCGCCCGCTGTGTGGTGTCTTGTCCAACGGATGCGCTGGAAGTGCGCGATGTGCGTAATCTGTTTCGGCCCGCACTGAAACAGAACGCCAGTCATTTATTGAAACGAAAAATGGCAGATAAAACAGAACGGCAAGAGAGCGGTTACCGTTCTGTTTCTGAGCGACGGCAGGACTGGAAGGAAGCGGGGTTGTCTCCCGCTTTTTCACAGATTCAGAAGCAGGCGGCGCGCTGTCTGGATTGTGGCGTGCCGGGATGCGTGAATGCCTGTCCTTTGAAAAACCGTATTCCCGAATGGCTGGAAGCGGTTGCGGACGGTGATATAAAAACGGCGGCTGAGATCTCCCATGCTACCAGTAATCTGCCGGAAATCTGTGGTCGTCTTTGTCCCCAGCATCGCCTCTGTGAAGGTAGCTGCACCAAAGCCAAAGAGGAAGACGGCGCGGTTACTATCGGCATGGCGGAACGTTTTATTACGGATGAAGCTTTCAGACAGGGCTGGAAACCAGCGCCGCCTGCCAAACAGAAATACAAGGGCAAAAGCATCGCTGTTATCGGTGCGGGACCGGCCGGACTGGCCTGTGCCGATGAGTTGAGCAAAGCCGGTTGTGAAGTGACCGTGTTTGATCGGGAAATGGTGGCGGGCGGCTTGATGGCCACTGCAGTGCCCTCCTTCAAGTTGGACAAATCCATCCTAATGCGCCGCCATGTTCTTCTTGAACAGGGCGGGGTGAGTTTTCATCTAGGTGTTGAAGCGGATGGGGCGCTGATAGAAAAACTGGTAAAAAATTATGATGCCGTTTTCCTGGGGCTCGGTGCGCAAACCTCGCGGAGACTGGACATACCCGGCTGTGATCTTGACGGTATTCACAATGCCCTGGATTTTCTGGCGGAAGTCAATCGTAAGGGCAGTGATGAAATTATGTCGGCTAAGCGGGTGTTGGTGCTGGGGGGAGGGGACAGCGCCATGGATTGTGCTCGCTCGGCCATACGTCAGGGCGCAACCAGCGTTATCGTAGTCTGCCGTGGAACAGAGACAGCGATGCGTGCCTCGCCAAAAGAAAAACAGATGGCGCGGGATGAAGGTGTACAGTTTATATTTGAAAGTTCGCCGCTTAAAATTATGGGGGAGCATCAGATCACTGCAGCACGCTTTGACAAGGCCGGTGATATATCGGTGCATATGATCCTGGATTGTGATGCTCTGATTTTTGCTATCGGTCAACTCCCACAGGCACCATCATGGCTAGCGAAACTGGGTGTAGAAACGGATGAGCAGGGCCTTATTCGAATCGATGCACGGGGACGGACTTCGCATTCGAAAATCTACGCTGGCGGCGACAACACTCATGGACCCGATCTGATCGTTACGGCGGTTGCCGCCGGACGATGTGCGGCCGAAGGTATTCTTGAAAGTTTTTCAATCGCACAGAAAATTAAAAGGGCCATAGGTTGGGCTGAGTGAAACAATGCATCACAGGTAATTTTTTTCTTTCCAAACAATAATAGTTAAGGAATCTATGATTAATTTCACCGTTCGTGGTGAGCTTGTCGAACCATGAACAACAGACACCATAAATTTAACCCATGTTGGACCTGCTTTCACTCAGCCCAACCTGCGTATTTTTCATGTACAGATTTAGATTGAGCCTTATGAGAATATTAATCATTATATTGCCACTGCTGTTTTCACCCGTCTGGGCGCATCATGCCATGGATCACATGATACTTTCAGAAAGTAGTGAACAGGTGATTGCCGACACCCAGCGAGGCGTTGAAGGTGGGGGACTCTGGTTTCTATGGGTCGGGGTCTTTCTGTTTATGTTGTTGGGTTTTGTTCGTTGGTGGAAGAGTCGATCATGAAAACAAAAAAAGTGCGCTATATCTGGATTCCGATTATCATTATCCTGATCGCAGTGCCAGCCGGTTTTTATTATGTCAACTGGAGCAAGAGTGGCTCAGGTGCGGGTTTGTATTCGCGTGACTGGTCGCCCGCCGCCATTTTTGCCTATTGGGATCCTGATGATTTTTATAAGTCGGTAAAAACGATGACCGGTGTCTACAAGGGCAAGCAATGTGTTTCCTGTCATGAAGCGATAACGCCGGGTATTGTTAAGGATTGGCGCAAAAGTCGTCATTCAAAGGCCAAGAAAGTCGTTTATTGTTCTGATTGTCACGGTCATGATCATCAGAACCTGCACTTGCCCACGCCAAAAATATGCGGCGGTTGTCATACTGTCGAGCATGCGGATTTTGAGGGTGAAAAACGTTTTGGATTTCCCAGCCATGCCCTGGCGATGGATCGGGCGTTGGATGCGAAACATTTTGTCGACAAGCCCAAGGCCGAAGTGACGGCCTGTCTGCAATGTCATTCGGTCGCAACCAAGTGTGACTCCTGTCATACCCGGCACCTATTCAGTGTGGCGGAAGCACGTCGTCCCGAGGCCTGTATTACCTGCCACAGCGGCCCTCCCCATCCGGATGATGAAACCTATTTTGGATCAAAGCACGGACAGATCTATCTGGCTGAAGGGGATAGCTGGGATTGGTCAAAGCCTTTACGAAAAGGAAATTATAAAGTGCCAACCTGTGCTTATTGCCATATGAACCGGAGCAAGCATCAGGTAGCGGGAAAATCTATCTGGAAATTTGGTCTCAAGCAGGTCAACCCGCTCACTTCCGGCAATGAGGTGAAACGGGAAAAATGGGTAAAACTGTGCAGCGACTGTCATGAGCCTGACTGGGCCAGACAACAGTTGACTAAAATGGATACAGAAAGGAAGCATGCCTGGAAAAAACTCTATGTAGCCGAGGGTGTGTTAAAAGATCTGCGCAGGAAAGGGCAATTATTTCCATCTGCGAAACAACGCCCGCCTTATCCCACTGACTCGGAAGATGCTTTCTTTCAAATAGAAAGGATAGGTTTCTTTGAGGGGCAGGCATCGGCCTTTTATAACATCTCTCCGATTGAACGGGATTATTTCAATATGTGGTACTTCGATAACCTGGGTGCCTACAAGGGCGCCGCGCACGGTGATGCAGCGTTTGTTCATAAGGGCCACGCGAAGATGAATAGCGATCTGGAAAATATCCGCCGTAACGCCAATGTTTTGCGAACCTTGAGCGAGGCGGAGAAGAAAGTCGGGATTAAGCCCAAAGCCGATGCCTTCTGGAAACACGGTGAGTATACGGATTACAACCGGGAGCATAACTAATGCCTGGGTCAGTCACGAAGAGGGAGAGGCGAGGGACGCGGAACTTGCGCATTGTTTTTGGATGGCTACTATTTTTTGTCACCAGCAGTCTGGCTTTTGCGGGTATGCCGCCAGCGGGTTCTTTCGATAATGTTGCCTGTATAAGCTGCCATGAGAAGCAGGATAGTGCCTTGGTCAAGGCATGGCGGATCAGCGCACATGCTAAAGATAAGCCGGTAGCGAATTGTATCGCCTGTCATGGTGACTCGCATAAAGGGGCAGCATCAAAGGCGCGCCGGGATAAAACCTGTATTAATTGTCATGGCGGCTATAAAAGCCCGGTGGTTCATAGTTATGCCTATTCCAAACATGGATTGATATTAAGGATTGAAAAGAACAAATGGGACTGGACACAGCCACTGGCGCATGCCAATTATCGCACACCCGGCTGTGCTTACTGCCATATGCACGCCGGTGGACATAATGTTTCTGTAATGATACGTGATCAGGATCTGCTACATGAAAACCGGAAAGAAATAACATCTATAAAGGATGCCACGCGCCAGGTTTGCCAGGACTGTCATGCGCCACGTTATATTAGCCGCCTGTTTGATAATGGTGAAAAAATGCTGGAGATTGCCCGAATGAAAGTCAGGGAGGCGGGGGGCTTGCTGCTACAGGCGCGGAAGCAGTATACCGCCAAGGAACTTGAGCCCGCTGAAAAACGCTACCAGGAAATGCAGTCCGTGTACCTTAAAAATGTTTATCTGGGAATTGCGCATCAGTCGCCGGATTATCAGTGGTGGTATGGCCAGCCCGCCCTGGATGGAGATCTTCTACGGATCAAGGGCGCTATCGGTGAACTGGAACGGATAAAAGCGGTGAATGAGAAAGAAAAGGCCTGCCGTACGGTCGCTGCCGATGGGAAGGCCAAATCAAAGTGGCCAGATTGTTTCTGAATGTTGAGCAAGTCCTTATAATATAGGCACTTCAATGCTGGTGCTCTTGGCATCACCTTCGAGGATCCCGGTATCTACCATCCATGTAACTACTGCTTCTTTGCTGGGCATACGTTGGCATGATCGTGTCAAACCACAGCAAGGGGATGCACTGAAATCGATTCTGTTAGCCTGGGTGGTAACTTTGCTGGTTGCAGCCGGGTTTGCGCTATTGGCCAGGAGTATTCTGTAACGGAGATCGCTGAGTGGATATTGATGCTTATGAAGCCTGGTATCACAGCCCGAGGGGGAGCTGGATCGGGGAGACGGAATTTGCCCTGTTAATGCGACTGTTACCGGCTCGCTTAAATACTGGGGGCAGTCACAGCCTGCTTGATGTAGGCTGTGGCAGCGGTTATTTTACTCGCCGCTTTGCGGCATCAGGCCTGCAGACAATCGGACTCGATCCGGATGCAACAGCG
>VAOZ01014041.1_pt1 | contig 17652 bp, 17 predicted proteins | sample 3394041 | NCBI WGS metagenome assembly VAOZ01 (sample SAMN08290431, study PRJNA428436) | hydrothermal vent metagenome | isolation source: Deep-sea hydrothermal vent chimney | place: Indian Ocean: Southwest Indian Ridge
ACCCTCCTTAAAACGAGCAAGGCCGCCTTCGGTGGCCAGCCAGACTTCTCCATTTTTACCTTTGGCAAGGCCATAAACCCAGTCATTCGGCAAACCACCCCCTGTGTTTTTAACCGTATATAAATCCCACTGTTTTCTATTTTTCAATTCACCCTTACGCACCCGATTCACCCCTGACCAGGTTGCGATCCAGATGTCACCGTTTGGCATCTTCAGCACATCATAAACAAAAGCATCACCCAGTCCATCGGGAATATTGTAAGTTTTCCATGTCTTCTTTTTCTCATCAAATAGAGACATGCCGCCACCATAGGTGCCTACCACAATTTTTCCATCGATCTTGCTAACATGAAAAACGCCATTAGAAAGCAGTCCGTTTTTTATATCATACATTTTATGCTGATCTGTTCGCCTGTTGTAACGAATAACCCCACCTGAGGTTCCTATCCAGATTTCGTCACCATCAGCAAATATAGATTTTACATTTCGGTTACCCACCCGAAAATGAGTGAATTTGAAAGGATGATGAGCCGCTGGTGTCAGTCTCTTTTCTGCATGGGCAGATGAGGATCCTCCCTCTGCTCGTTGAGTAGACGTTGCATCCGTAGAGACAGCCGTCTTCTCGTGCCTGCTTCCCATATTAAAAGCAGCCACGGCTACTACAATCACTACTGCACCAAAAACAAGATAGGTTTTAAAACTGGAGTTCATCGAGATTTATCCTCACATCAATACAAACAAGCTGTCATTAGCGCTGGCCCAGCCGACTAACACCACCCTTTGTCGCCACCCAAACATCACCATTTTTCATCGCCGCTATCGAATAAACATTTTCATTTAGCAGACCATCCTTGACTGAAATAGACAGCCAGTTTTTGCCATCATAACGGCTAACACCATGATTGGTTCCAAACCACATAGCCCCTTTATCATCCTGGAGAACAGCGTAAACGACATTGCCACTCAACCCATCCCTGTGGGTTATATTTTTCCATTTTTTCCCATCGTACATGCTAACACCACCGCCCCAGGTGCCAGCCCAGATATGATCGTCTTTATCCACGCAGATCGAGAACACATAATTCGGGTTATAAGTGCTCCTACCATCCCGCATGATGCTCAGATCATGGCGCATTCGTGTTCCCAACCCCGTGTTATTGCTGGGTAACAAACCTTCAACGTTAGCCGCGCCCAGCCCATCCTTATGCGTCCATGACCGCCACTTTGAACCGTCATACATGGAGACCCCACCCTCTGTTCCAAACCAGACTCGATCCTCAGTATCAACACCCAGACCATAAACCCACTCGTTTATAAGTTCCTTCACATAAGTTGTAAATTTACCCGTCTTTAAATCGAAACGATTCGCGCCCGCCCAGGTACCTATCCACAGCGTGCCGTCTTTCTGTGAGGCGAAGGCATAAATCCAGTAATCAGCCAGGCCATTCATAGGAAAATAGGTTTTCCATTTACCATCTTTATAACGTGACGCGCCGCCACCATTAGTACCAAACCACTTATAACCGTCATGATCTATACCAATAGCAAACACATATTCATTTGCCAGCCCATCCTTCCGGGTAAAGGTATTTTTTACCTTCCGTGTTGTTAAATCCACTTCCAGCACCCCGACGGAGGTGCCAACCCACAGACTGTTCCTGTCCTTGTCAATAGCAAGTGAACGAACAAAAACATTTTTACCGACCTTGAAGGAATCCAGCACATGCCAAACTTCCTTTTTCGAATCATCCACCTTTGACGAGCCATCTACAAGATCATGATCCTTTCCACCAGCCTGTTTTTCCTTCTCTTTCTCACTGCAAGCCGTATTGATAAGCAATAACAAGATCAAAAAAATAAACTTGAAGGTTTTAATTTTAGCTATATCCATCAAAATGTTCTCATGTAAGCAATAATATCCAGAATCATACGATCTGACAAAATACCGGTATAACCCGGCATAGCATTTTTGCCAGAACGGATCTTATTCAGTAAAGTCGGATCGGACTGCATCAGGGTTGAACCATAGTTAAAATCCGGTGCGCCTGCCATCTCCCTGCCAGGTTCATGACAGTTGTTACAATATTGCATGTACAATTTATGCCCGTTGCCGGGATCGGATGCCTGCACCTCAGAAATTGAAAAAAAGAGCGCCAGAATCAGGAAGAACACACGGCTTCTTCCTGTTATAAGAGTCAGAAAGTTATGCATGATATTTCTTGATCATTCGGATTCATCCAGTTTCCTGTACAAGGTAGAAGTCCCTATCCCCAGTTTTCTGGCCGCTGCACTACGATCTCCACCCTTTTCGTTAATAGTGCGCATAATAAGATTGTGTTCAAATATTTTCACCTGTTCTTTTAAATTCAGTCCTGCTTTTATCGCATTCTCTGCTTCATAGCCTGCCAAAATTTTGCTCACATGAGAAGGCAATTCATTGATAGTGATAGAATCACCATCCGCCAGAATCAGGGCACGTGCAATAACATTTTCGACTTCACGGACATTGCCTGGCCAGTTATATCCAAGTAGGGCACTCTCGGCATCGGGTTCAAGACTTAACTGCTTGCCATGTGAAAATCTTCCTGCATCGCGGTGCATAAAAAAATGAGCCAATTTTAATATATCCACCTGCCGTTCACGTAATGGCGGAATATTGATATGGAACACATTTAGTCTGAAATACAGATCTTCCCGAAACTCACCACTCGCTACCATTTCATCGAGATCACGATTGGTGGCCGCAACAATTCGCACATCAATTTTTCGCACTTTCTCACTACCAACAGCACGGACTTCCTTGCTTTCCAGAACATGTAAAAATTTGACCTGGAGATTTAATGGCAACTCACCGATTTCATCGAGAAAAATCGTGCCCTTATTGGCCTCAAGAAATAAACCTTTCTTGGCCCGATCAGCCCCCGTAAAGGCCCCCTTTACATGGCCGAAGAATTCACTTTCCATCAGGTTTTCAGCGATCGAGCCACAATTTACAGGAATGAATGGCGCATTGAAGCGGTCACTCAACTTGTGAATCCGTCGGGCAATGATCCCTTTGCCTGTTCCACTTTCGCCGGTTATTAAGACTGTACTTTCAGTGCCAGCGACTTTATCAATCATACGATGAATTTTATGGATAGGCTCCGAATCAAGCACGCATTCATCCTCGGAATCGCCCAGCACCAAGCTACGCAGCAGCTTGTTTTCAGTTCGTAAGCCCCGCAGGTCACAAATCTGTTTAATCTGGTGCAGGACTTCCTCGGTATGCACCGGTTTAATCATATAATCAAATGCACCAAGACGCATCGCTTCAATGGCTGTGTCAATGGACGCATGGGCCGTCATAAGCAAAAAACTGGTGTCGATACCTGACTTTAAAACTTTTTCCATTAATTCAATGCCACTTACCCCCGGCATTCGGATGTCACAGACGGCAATATCAACGTCCCCTTTTGACAGTCGTTCAAAGGCAGAATCGGCATCACCATAGTTTTCTACACTGTAGCCTTCTTTCATTAAATTCGAACTCAAAACCTGACGGATAGCCAGCTCATCATCAATAACAATGATCTGTGGTGACACCATTATATTGCTACTCCGCTATTCGATTCTTTATCCAGGGGCAAATAAACGCAGATCTCGGTCCCCTTTCCCGGAGTCGAAAAAATATCCAGTTGCCCTTGGTGAAAATCAATAATTGAATTACACAATGATAACCCTAGTCCAGTGCCCTTACCCCGGTCTTTGGTCGTGAAAAATTCCTGTTTTGCTTTTTCCAGTGTAACTGCATCCATTCCCTGACCATTATCTTTTATAGCCATACAAATATTCCCGGCTTCCAGACAGGTACGTATTATTATCTGTGGCTGGGCTTCGCTAACACACTCAAGTGCATCCAAAGCATTGACAAGCAGGTTCATTAAAACCTGTGTCAATTGATCACTCACGCCATTAACAGCCGGTAAATTTTTATCCAGCTCAAAATCCAGATGAATTTTTTTCCAGCGCCGATCATAACGCATCAAATTACAGGTATTACGAATCAGTGCGTTTAAATCAAACAGTTCAAACTCTTCGGACTGAGGCCGCACCAGGCCTGAAATTTCGCGGGTAATATTTCCTAGACGAGTGGCATTATCCAGAACCATATGTAGTTTACCAAGATCGCCTTCATTCATGCCGGTGTATTGACCCGAGGTTTTTTCATCAATAATTTCTTTTACCAGTGCGGATATGGCTGCAATCGGATTTCCCACCTCATGAGCAATTCCTGCCGTCAACGTCCCCATGGCGGCCATTTTCTCCCGATGAAAATTTTTCCGTCTTTCTAATTCCAGTGTCTTTTCATGCTGATCCAGATCATCGGCCATTTGATTTATTGCATTAGCCAGATCACCCACTTCATCATTGCGCTTGATGGGCACAGGCTTACCGCGCTGTCCCTGAATAATCTCCTGTCCTCGTTGTCGTAACAGAATAAGATCGCGCGCCAAACGGGAGAAGAAAATACCGATAACCGTACCCAATAGAGCCAGAGTAAGCAGTCCCAGGTAAAGCGATACCAGCGCAACATCATTGCTGCGTTCATGAAAATTCCGGGCCAGTTTTTCTCGTTGGATGCGGCTTTTCAGCAAGCGTTTCTCGATAACTGTTTTTGCATCCCGTAACGCCTGGAATAAGCGCTCCATGCTCGTGTGATCCGGCCTGGCTCTGGCTCTTTCCAGTGCATCGGAAAGTTTAGGCAATATGTCGGTGCTTTTAAGCGAAGGAAATATAATCTTCTGACAAGTCTCATACAAATGCTGTAAATGCTTGCGCACATGTGTGACACCCCCCTGGATATTTATGCTTCCAAGATTAACCTGCTGAGTTTCAATCGCGCCGAGTACACGGGCATCGGCATCATGCAGCCCTATCTCAAAATGATAAAGATTCTGCAGATTGTCAAACTGTTCCAGCAACACCCTTTTCTGATGGAATATGAAAATGGCGAGAATAATGGCAGAAACTGTCAGCATGCCGTAAACCAGATAAGCTTTTAGCCGAAGTGATACAAGCCGTTTCCCTGCGCCCGGAGACAACACCCGCTTTCCATTATTCACTGCGACTTTGCCCTTCAAACATACATAACCGTCCTGAAAAAATTTAACCATATAACATCTGCAGAGGTGCTATACAAGCACTGCAAATAAGGCGATCAGGATATACTGTCTTCAGTCAATTGTCGCAGGAAAAACCAGGTTAATTCCACAATGGCGCATAGGCACACAATAAATCAAAATATGTCCCCCATGCTCTTCAATAACAGATCGAATGACCTGGGTACAATTTTCAAGTGGCGTTAGCCCTCCTTCTGTATCCAATATTTTCGGAGCCGAACACTCCGCCTTTCGACACTGCAGAAGATTCACATCTTGGCATTCAATCAATATGCTGATGCCCTTCTTCTCTGCAATACTTTTCACCACCACCCGGCCTCCAGTTGCACAAATGTCCGTAATCGTACTCAGGGCGGAATAGAGACAGAAAACCACGATAGACTGCTCAAGCTTTATTGCCGGGATGGAGTTGTCCAGCTGATTGATTATCTCGATGCCCTGTTGATATTTTTCCATTCGCACCAAAACGCTGACAGTATCAATGATCTCATTGGCATCGGTAAAATCATTTTTACCGTCCGTCAGAGTACCAAAACGGCGGATACTCTGTAAAAGCGACTCCATACGCCCTGTTTGTTCGTGCAGAATGCGAAAACACTCCGCAATTTCCTGTCTGGGCAATCCACTCAATTCTACTTTGGCAAGTTGTTCCTGCCAGCACTGGAACAGCAGATCGATAGCGCCATCCACGGCCGTCAATGGATTACCCACTTCATCAACGAATCTCAGGGCAAAGTTAACTCGCTCCTGAAGCTGCCTCTGTTCCTCATCAATATCCTCTTTTCGAGATTCAAGAGATCTATGTGCAATCAATTCTTATTCCCCCTTCGACCATACCAGGGAATAAACCAGCTCGGCGCATAGCCGCTCATCCAGAAAAAACTTGTCATCAACTTACTTCCCGTTCTCTCAATTTACGCCCGGCAATCCTTTCGAAGGCTTTTCCATCCGCTACTGCATGGGTGAAAGTCCTGCAATTCCGGTACCAGAATAAAATCGCCTCAAAATACCGTTATTTATTTCTAAATCAACACGATAGTGATTTTTTAAACAGGCTTATTCTCATTAACGGGAATATGGCGTGCGAGAGGCGGTCAAAACCGGGAAAATCTCATGCCAGGGACTGTGGAAGATCAGAGCTCCCGACGTCTTTCTGCTACGGCCTTCTGGCTGGCGCGGAAAACCGCTTCAATCTCTGATGTATCTACCTTTTGCTGTTGCTCCAGTCGCAGCAACAGCTTTTTGACACTGGGGTTATCCCAATCAAAAGCGCCCGTCAGACGCGCCAGAATCCGGCCATCGGAGTCTATTAGCAAAGTCAGGGGGTATTCGCGCAAGCCCAGGCGGGTTTCGGCCTCCTCCCGGGCAATACGTCTAACCGGAAAATGTATTCGGTATTGGCGTAAAAATTCATCCAGTAAATAGGGATCCTTCTCTACAGCCAGACCCATAATCGGGAAACCTGCATCCGAAAGCCGCTGCAGGCTCGGCATTTCCGCCCGGCAAGGCGGGCACCAGATGGCCCAGATGTTTAGCACCAGTAAAGAGGATTTCGGGCGGACAAAGGGCTGTAGGCGGTTATCACGCCCCTTGACGGAAAAAGCGGGAAGCAACTGCCCTGCCACGCTAGTAACAGGCGGCGGAACCGCCCGATCACAGGCAACAAGAAGCAATCCTGCAAGAACAGGAACGATGATGCGAGCAAGACCTGGAGCCAGACTCCACATTAGCAATCAGGCTGATCCAGTCGGCTGCTGTGTGGCTGAAACAGGGTTTGGCGTACCGGCCACAGTGATCGTGTGACAATAAACAGAAACAGGACAGTCGCGCTTAGCGCAATCAGCCCTCCTGTACCCATCAGCAACATGCCAAAAATTTCTGCGCCATTGCCGGCAATATGGTGCGACAAATGTTCGGCGCCCGGCGTCTTGCGGGGCACGTTATGCAAGCCGGACCAGAACAGCCCGGCAATCAGCAACAACATACCCGAACCATACATACGGATCTGCACACGGATTGCGCGCACGGCAGCCATGCCCGCTCCCAACTGCGGCAGCAGATAATAACTCAGCCCCATGAATGACAGGGTCACCGCTCCCACCGTGCCATGATAATGCGCGGTAACCAGTACGGTATCGGCGCGAATAAGGGTACCGGCGGACAACCCCACCGCAAACAGAATAATCGAAAAAAGCAGTGCCAGACCGGCCCAGGCATAACCCTCATGCGAACGCCGCCTGAGTCTGAATAGCAGTGTGCCGCCCAGTAGCAGGGCCATCGGCCAGCTACCGTAACGCATCAGTCCGGTATAGGCATGCCGGTATGCATCGCTTCCAGGGGTGAGATGAAACTGAATGAATAGCACCACCAAAAGCGGACTCACGGCCAGCACAAACAGGCCACGCAACAATTTGTCTCCCGGTAATCGGAGTCCTGCCAGACGAGCCAGTTGCAACCAGGCTACCAGCATTAGCAACATATAGCTGAACTGCAGTATGTGGCCCGGCCCCCAGAACAGATTTTCGAAATAACGAGGGCTATCCGTATCCAGAGCAGGCGAAAAGCCGTTCCAGAGCAGGACCAGCAGCGCCATCAATACGGCAATACCGGCACACTGGCTGCCAAAACTGGAAACCGTCCCCTTCCCACGCCCGGCTGACAACAGGAAAAGCACCGCCATACTTACCCCAAAGCTACCCAGTCCAAACAAAAATAGTGGCGTCTTCAGCACCGGGACATAATTGCTCAAGATAGCCTCAGGCTGTGAACCAAAGGCGGCCACCAGCATCATGCTCACCCCGGCAAATGCGAGCAGCAGCGCCAGCCAGGCACCCTGAATCCATCGACTGCGGGAAGTCAGGCTCCATAGCACACCGGCAAAGGAAAGAAACCAGATAATGACCGCAAAGTCCACATGCAGCACCAGCGCACGGGCAAAAAAACGGGCATCGATCCAGCCTGGATTGATAAAAGGCGTGCGCAACATCACCAGTAGAAAAGCAAACAGCGTAGAAATCCCCATCGCCAGGAAGGCCAGCAGCAACCAGCCGCTGGCCAGGCGCGAACAAGCCTTATGATCAAATAAAAATTCATTCCTGCTCATGGCTTAGATCGCTCCCTGATGCGGGGTTCGACTGATGAAAGGCACGCCGAAGAAGGTCAGAAAAGCAAGGACGAAGACCGCTATAATGAGCAATGCTCCTCGCACGGGGGCCGGTTTCAACGTCACGCGCAGATGCAGGGCAAACGCCAGCACAATCCAGTTAATAAACGACCAGGTTTCCAGCGGATCCCAGACCCAGTAACGTCCCCAGGCATTCTGCGCCCAGATCGCCCCGGCGATGAGCATCAGGGATTCAAAAATAAGTCCCAGCGCCATAAAACGATAGGCCAGATCGTCCAGCCGCCGATCATCCGGCAAACGGGCGAATTTCTGTTCGCCAATACCGGCGGCGCGCAACAACACAACACCGGCCATCCCCACCGCCACCAGCACCGCCCCGAGAAAAACCTTGCCAAACATGATATGAATCACCAGCCAGGTGGTATCGTAAGTTGGAGGCAGATGACCCGGGTTAGGGTTGGATAACATCAACCAACCCATCATGATAAACATCAGTGGTAGAACAATGGCCGCCACCGGACGAATCGCGCGAAAGCGCCAATAGGCCAGCGCGAAAATAAATAACAGACTAAAGACATTGCTGGAAAGAATTTCAAACATGGTCAGGTAGGGTCCGTGATCCAGCCGGAGCCAGCGCAGGCCGATCGAAACACCATGCAGCAACAAAGCCGATACAAGCAGGCCGAGAATGGTTTTCTCCGGGCGTTTGCCCAGCACCACCGCAAAAATGGCCAGGGATCCCGCGATCACATAAATCACCACCGCCAGCCAGAGCAACTGGATTTCACGTTCCATACATCACCTCGATTTTAGTCCTCTGCCCCCCAGGGACGGGCAGCAAATTTGCGCCAGAAATGCCAGGCCATACCCAATACAGTCAATGTGCAGGCCGCCAGCAGCCAGGGCATGGTCCAGTCATAGAACACGGTATACCCCATCCATAGACGCAACCCCTCGTACTTCAAACGCCCGTCCTTAAACAAAAGGGATCCCCCCGGGCGCAGTTCACGGCGCTGCCCATTGTAGCGGATCAGCAAACGGTGTTTCTTCGGTACCCTGAATTCAGACTCACGGTTTTTATCCAGCACCACTTCATCGATCTTCAGCAGGGTCCAGATTTCATGCCGGGTTCCTGGAATCGTCCAGCTCAAGGCCTGCTGGTACTCATGTGCGGGATAACTGGGCAGGTGAATCGTTCCCTCCTGCGGCGCGCCACCATGGGCGGGATACCAGATGAAATCCGGCGCAAATCCCTTGTTGTACGTGGTATAAAAACGGTAGCCTGCCAGAATTAGGGGATGCTGATCACCAATCGTACTTTGCCGCAGTTTGCCATCCGCATCCTGCCAGAGTACCTGGCTGCGGGTACGGCCACGATTCAGCCCCGGCGCATAATCAATAGTGAAATTCTCTTGCCGAAAACGAGCCTGATCAAGATGCCAGGGATGCAAAGGGCCGCTTTCCGATTCGGTCAACTCACCCTTAAAGGTTTCACCATCACTGACTTCCAGATGCCCTTTAAGATAGGTGAGACGACTAATCGCCAGTAGAATCACCAACGCCAACAAAGCCAAATGGAAAACCAGCAACCCCGGCTGACGCCAGAAAGAAGGATTGCTGAGAATGGCGGCAGCGAGGTTCAACGCAAACAGACAAAACGGCAGCGCGAGGATCCAGGCGGGCGACCCGTGAGCAAAGTAGACCAGCAGCACACTGGCGCAAAAAAACACGAATATCGCCAGGGTCAGTTTTAGCGACGCCAGCCGCAGAAGCCATGAATTCATAATCACAAAAAATCAGCAGACATGTGCGACTCAGGGCGGATTACTACAGCTCATCCCCATCCACCTCACGCCACCACAGTCACTGGAAGTCCAGTTGCCACTGCTTTTCCAGTTGACCGGCCCGCCGCCACCGAGCATGGCCTGCATGTAATAAGGTGCGCGAGTATAGGGCGCTCTTCCCCCTTCCTGACTGATATCCACCAACAGCGCCTTGTTGCGCCAGCCATGAGGAACGGCGGCATGACACCAGGAGCAGTGCAGACGCCCAATCCGCCGGGCATGGCCGATATGGAGGTTGATACTGCGAAATTGAATCCCGCACATCCCGCCACCGCCCATACCACCACCGCCACCACTACTTGAACCCCGGTAACCACTGGTGTTGGGCGAGGTGTTATTTGGATTGGCGTAATCGTTATAATTGTGACACTTAAAGCACAGGTCATCCTGCTGCCCGGTACCGGTTCCAGTATTCCAGTCACCCTTGAGAATAAAATCCTTGGTCGAGCCATGTGGCCCCCAGGGCGCGCCATTCGGCCCGCCGGAAGGCTCTGACGTACCATTGGCCGTGGCCGATCCATGACAATCGCTGCAATACATGGTCTGCACACCGATGTTGGTACCACTGCTATCGCTGAACGGCGCCAGGAAAACGGCCGGGCTGGTACCACGTATCGCGGCCGTGCGCCCGGTTGGCCCCAGCACCGGATGCCAGCTGCGGTGGTTACCGCCCGGTTCGCCCAAATCCGACACCGGCGCCTGAAATTCCATGGCCTGATTGGTGTACTGCAACAGGCCATTGGTACCGCTGGGGGTGCCCCCGCCAGCATCACCCAGCGTCGGGGGAATATCATACGCATAATCTGAATGACACTTAAGACAAATCTGGTATTCGCGGGTCACATGCGCACTGCTGACTGCTGTAGAGGCGCCCAGCCCACCATCGCCCTGTTTGACCAGATATTGGGACGGCACACTGCCCCAGGCGCTGGAGCCATAGATAGGTTCCACTCCACGGGACCCGCGCAGCACACCAGAGGCGATATTGCTGTGTTGAACCGCAGCACTATGTTGATGGGTACCCACCGTACTGCCAGCGCTACCGTTAAATAACTGGTTTTTCATCAGTCGATGCGGATTATGGCAATCGGTACATTCCACGTGACGGTTCTGGGGGTTGCCTTTGCCCAGCAGCAGGGTCGTTTCACTGAAGTCAGCATCGGTAATATCATGCACTTCCACCCCGGCCGGTTGATCGGCACTGGTAATAGGCATATGACGGGTGGAGGTGAAATCCGTCTTGATGTCCGGTACCGGAAAACCGGCGCCGCCCTGCCCCAGCAGGACACTGCCATCACTGGAATGGCACTGGTAACAGGTTTCCTCAATCGCAGAATTGCCACCACTTTTTGGCCTTGACAAACTGTCGGTTCCCTCTCGCAGCAGACGCCGGGCGCCCTGCACTGTGTGCGTATCATGGCAGTTCAGACAGGCCGCTTCCCAGACCTGGGTACCGACGGGAAAATCCCGTTGGGTCGCCGCCGTGTTTGAATAAATTTCGTCAGCCACCGATTGATTGGCATGCGCTGACATGGACCAGGCCTGCCCCAGCTTGTCATGGCAGGCCAGGCAAATAATGTCATTATTACGATCAAAGTCACCACCCAGTGGATTGCTAACCTGCAAGCGATTCAGGCGCAAAAACTTGATATTCACCGCACTGTTACTATCGCGGATATGCGGATCATGACAGCTCACGCATTGAACCTGACCATTTTCCAGCGGCACCAGAGGGGGTCGCACACCCGCCACCCGATTACCGATATGGGACACCAGCGCCGGATCGCGCAGCTCACCATCGGTGGAGGCTAACGCGCTGTCATAGGGAAAGGAAACGGGATGATCGTTGGTCAGATCGGTACCCAGGTTGCGGGTGAACCCGGTCTGCGTACCCCCGCCTGGAGGCATGCCGCCGGTGCTGGATGTTCCGGACATTGCGATATTCACCTTGCTCTGCCCATCCAGCACATTCACCGCCCCCAGCGCGAGGGTGCCGTCATGGCAGGAGAGGCATAGCTTGGAGCTGCCACCTGGCTGATTCAGACCCACGGCATCCATGGAAGCCGAACTATAGGGGGTGTAGGTGCTACCGGACAGGCTGCGGTTCCACAACGGCGCAGCCGGTACCTGGTCGGCATCATGGGGTGTATGGCAGAACACGCAAATCTGGGATTCGCTCGTGGCGGTCACGGTTCCTGGCCCGGAGCTGGAAAGATTGTGTACCGTATTGGCGATATCCGAGACAGGGGTAGCCTGCAGCACCGATGAAAAAAACAGCGTAACAAGTGCCAGATAGCGGTGACAGCATTTCATTCGCGCTCTCCCAGATACTGGAAAACTTCGACCCGACCGTTGAACATATCGGCGACATAAATCCGGTTATGCTGATCGACACAAACGCCGGCCGGCAAATAAAACTCGCCCACGCCTTGCCCGGTGCCACCAATCGGCAATAGAAAATCGCCGTTGGCATTAAAAATCAAAAGATGATCCCGGTATGACTCCACAATATAGATATTGCCCTCATCATCTGCGGCCACCCCTTTGGGCCGATTAAGATTCCCCACATAGGGTCCGCGTTCACCAATTGACTGCAAAAACTTCCCGTTGGCATCAAACACCTGAATCCGGGCATTGAGCGTGTCGGAAACATACAGCTTATCGCCGGCAAAACTCAGGTAAGTGGGCGCATTGAATTCTCCGGGACCGTCACCACGCTTTCCTAATGTGTCGACCAGTTTACCCTGATCATTGAATATTTTTATATTATGGGCACGGGTATCCGCGACATAAATGAGACCCCGTTTTGGATCACGCGCCAGTCCGGTGGGCCGACGCAAAATGTTTTTACCCATTTCGCCCAGATACCGACCCCTTTTATCGAGACGAAAAACGCGTGCCAGTTCAGCATCCGCCACCAGTACCTCACCATCGCGTCCAGCCGCAATGCCGATAGGCGCAAGAAAGCGTACCCCGGGCCGGGCCCATTCCCAGATGTTCAGCTCGCCACGACCCACATCAAAATCAAATACCGCCTGTCGGCTGACATCGGTCACCAGTATCCGACCGGTGTTATCGACCATCACTCCCTGCGGACGCTGCAAGACTTTCGGATTGCGGTGATCCTTCCCCAACCCAGCCAGCCAACGCCAGGCCGAGTTAAAAGCGCTATCCGATGCCTCAGCGGAAGAAAAATTATCTTCGCCCGTCAATTCACCCACATAGCGGTATCGCGGCACCTCGGGTAACGCCGGCCAGACGCGCTCGGCGTCACTCGCCCTGATTTTAAAATCGAGACGGGAAGGAACGGTTGAACAGCCGGTCAATACAGACAGGCACAGAATAACGAGCAAAAAGCCGATTGGGCGCGCGACCAAATACCGATGAATCCATAACCCCGACTTCATTTTTTCTGTCCTGCTGCCGCCGCAGGAAAGAGCAGTTTCATCACCTGGATCCTCGCCGCGGCGACATCAACCAGATATAACCAGTTTTCGTGCAAGTCCATCCCGGCCAGTTGCATGGTCATCACCGACTCTGATTTCGCCGATATTTTATGCGACTTGTTTTCGCTGAAAAACAGCAGTGAATTGTCAAACGCATCCGCAACGATAATCCGTCCCGTCTCATCGATGCGCAGGGCAACGGGTTGTTTCAATCGGTTTCCACCAATGGTTTGTAAATAACGCCCATCAAGATCTGTCACTACAATTTCCCGCAACAAACGATCCAGCAGGTAGATTTTCCCCTTGCTCACCACCATATCCGTGAGACCCGCAAGAGGGGCGCCCGTTTTATCGACAGGGTGGAGCGTCTGAATCAATCGTCCCAGCTTGTTGAAAATCAGGATTTGATTATAAAAGGCATCCGCCACCAGGATTTGACCTCGGGAATCATCATCCGTGATAGCAACCGGCTGCTTTAGATTAAAGTCTGTGATTTCACGCAGAAGATGCGCATTGCGATCCAGATATAAAATACGGCTTTGAATCGGATCGGTGATATAAAGATATTCCCCGCCCGTAACAATGATTCGCGTCGCCGCCGTGATCGGCATTCGATAATAAATCGAAAACAGCTCCCGCCGACGATCATAACGTAAAATAGCCTGTCGGCCCGCATCTGCAATATAGAGATAGTCCGCCCAGGCCGCCACGGATACGGGGCGGCCCAGTTGTATATAGCCTCCGGCAGCCGACATTGCACGACCGGATTCCTGGATCCCGCCCTCAATACTGCGCCAGAATAACAGCAGGCTACTGGCAGAATTTTTACTTCCGGGAGAGCTTGAACCTGATAGCCCGGCGCAACCCGCCAGGATTGAAAGCATCATCAGAACGAATACAGGGCGGCGCCAGTCCCCTCCGAACTGAAATATCCCCCTCCCCATCAAGCGTGTACGGCGCATACTGATACCCTGTTACCAAATACCGGGGCCACCCGTGGAATGCCCCCCATGAATCTTGCTTTTCAACCCTGGTCGTCCGGAATGACAGAGGTCACAATTTTCAACCCCCCAGGCAATCTCATCATTGTGACACATGCCACAGAATTTCCCGTCGATGATCTCCTGCATCGTAACGTTGTTGCTACCTGCCCGCATTTCAAAACCCAGTTCAAAATGACAGACCTTGCAACGAAACCGGATACGATGAAACCAGTGAGGGAAAATCACCGGCGGCATGCCCTCCTTTTCCGCGCGCTTGTTCAGAACCACATCGCCATATTCGGCTCGTAGTGGGAAAACCAAAAACAGAATAATTCCTGCAATTATCAGGCGCCCGTACTTATGCATCGTTTTATCCTGATCTGCCTACTTCCGGCTTTCTGCTTTCCGGCTTTCTGCTTTTGCTTTCTCCAGTTTGCTGCGTGGAACGCTGTGACAACGATCACATTCCGTCAACGGAAACGCCACTGCGCCATGACAGCGGCCACAATAGTATCCCTGAAGAATTTTCATCATCGTAATCGGGTTCGCGCCTTTTTTTGATATGAAATATTTTTCATGGCAATTTTTGCAGTCAAGCCACATAGTATGCGCTCGATGAGGGAAACGAACTACCGGCATTTCCCCCGTTTTCTCCAGGAAAACGTCATCATTTCTGATTCGCACCTTTGTTTCCGGCCATAGATTAGTCCGTGGATGGATGGCCCCATCTTCAAGTGCTTTGACCCAGTCAACCATATTACCGCTTGTGTTTTGTGGCAATTTCGACAAGGCCTCGGCTGGTTCCTGGAGTACACCCATAGCAGGACTGTCCGGATCATGAATGCCATCCTTTTCCAGTGACTTCCACTTTGAAGCCGCGTCGGATATTAGTGGCAACGACAGTGTCGCCATTAAGAGTAGCGGATAAAAACCACAGGGGAATTTGATCTTCAGCATGGTTTAATTATCCCGGAATATAGAAACCTGAACTTCGAATAGCCCGAATAACCTGTTTGGTAGATTCTTCACACATTTTCACTGCCTTTCCATACTCACCCTTTCCCGCATATTCTTCTGCTTTTTTTCTTAGCACCGCCGCCTTATCAAGAAATTTCTGCACTCTCGCCCTGATTTTCGGATTTTTCATCTTATTCCCAAGCAGAAGCGTTACCAGCATTTTGTGTGTGTCATTTCGATCAATCTCGTAAAGATACTCCTCTTTTTTAGTGGCAAAATGCAAGCTCCTTACCAGAGTATCACCACTGCGGAGTCCGCTGATAGCCGTTTTTATTTCAACATAGGCCTTATCAATTACCTTGCGCGCACCCACTGCTTTCCCGGCCTTCATCAAGGTCTTCGCAGTGTTAATCTCCGCATCTACTGTGTTTTTGATCCTGTCAATCTTTTCTTCAACACCTTTTATTTTCCCAATTCTCTGCAAGGCTTTAAGCAGGGCATTTACGCTTTTTAGCCGTAATTCGAATATACGATGGTTATTATCTTCAGCGATCTTTTGTTTTCCCGCCAGTTTAACTGCCCTGAACATCAGTTCAGTCGTATAGAACAGGGATTGCGCAGCTGCATTGCTATTTCCAGCATCAATATAGACAAGTGCGTTTTGGTAGAGATCGTTGGCCGCACGGTATAATGACTGCACGTTTATATCTTCGCTTGCCTTGACTTTTTGCGCGGCCGATGAAACTTTAATCAATTTCCTGACAAACCTGGCCTGCTGCTGCGTTTGCTTCATCGTTTTATGAAATTGTTTACCGCCCTCGCCATACGCCGCATAGAGGTTATTGGCGTACAGCATCGATAGAACAATGAACATCAGGCTAGATAATTTCATACTGTTTCCATCCTGTCTGGCCGACAGTTTGACGATCTCATTTTATTTCCTAATCCGTCTTTTATTTTTTACTTTCGTTAATTTCGATTTTGAGTGACAAATACGGCATGTTTTCGCCGTTATAGGAAAGGCCACTTTTCCATGGCAAACCCCACATTTTCGCCCCAGTAAAATGGACGCCATGCTAATCTGGTTCGCGCCTTTTCGTGGAATAAATATCGCCGGATGGCAATTTGAGCAGTCCAGCCATTCGGTATGCTGAGCATGGGGAAAAACCACATCGGGCATGGAACCTTTCACTTCACGAACAATATTAAGATCCATAATGATGGGCTTGGCCTTCGGATCCAGTCTGTCATAGCGTGGATGAATCTTACCCTCTCGCAGAGACTTAACCCAGTCAACATAGTTACCCGATTTGCTTTTCACCAGTGTGGAAAAAGCTTCTTTCGGGGTCTGCAATGTATTGGTGCCTTCCGCCTCCGGATCATGAATTCCATCCCGCGCCGGCGGAAGATTTCTTTCCACTTTCTTCTTCATCAGTCGATTGAATGAGTTGGGATCGCCCGCAAAAGAGATCTGTATCGACACTATAAAAATCGAAGTGAGCGCAACGACTGACCATTGATGACATAAATACTTCCTGAATAATGATTTCATTTGCATCTCCTCCTACCTGGGCTTTTTACTTTTGTCTTTTACAGGCACCACCAACCTACTCAACGTGCTACCATCGACCTGTGTTTTTAACCCATCCTTACCTGTATGACAGAGATCGCAGTTCTCAACTGACCATGCAATTTCACCATTATGGCAGGCACCGCAATACTGTCCATCGATGATCTTCAGCATATTGATTCCACTTCCGCCCGCTTTGAACTTGAACCCCAGATCAGCGTGACACACCTTGCAACGAAAACGAATACGATGAAACCAATGTGGAAATATGACCGGCGGCATACCTTCTTTCTCTGCATGTTGATTCAATACAAGATCACCATATTCGGCACGTGCGGGACTGATATTCCCCACAAGAGCGAGAGTGCCCAGCAAAAACAATACTAATAGGGAACTCCTTTCCAGTTCTAATTTGACAAAATAAAGGTTCATATCTTTTCCTCCACTAAAATTACAGACAACAATATTATTTAGTGTGAATATTCGCTAAATACATGTTTCCAATACCGTCACCTGTAGAAATCACCGTTCGTCCTGAGCTTGTCGAAGGAAGCTTGTCGAAGGAAGCT
>VAOZ01143748.1_pt1 | contig 17610 bp, 7 predicted proteins | sample 3394041 | NCBI WGS metagenome assembly VAOZ01 (sample SAMN08290431, study PRJNA428436) | hydrothermal vent metagenome | isolation source: Deep-sea hydrothermal vent chimney | place: Indian Ocean: Southwest Indian Ridge
CACCCTCTTCACTACCCTAAGTGTCCTACCCAAAGGGGACATTTCTGCTTTGTGCAAAAGGGGACATTTCTGCTTTGCCTTGACAGCCCAAGCCTTATCCAATATGAAATGAGTCTGAAGGGGGTGTCGTGTTTCTAACATGAAATGAGTCTGAAGCTGGAAGAGGAACCGTTGATGATGGGGGGATGAAAACCATCATGAAACTCGAAGACCTAACGACCATTGATCAGCTTGGAGATTTCCTGTCAGGCACTCAGGCGGCCTTCTTAGTCATTTGCGAGCAGCACGACTGCTATCACTGAATTCAGCGGGAGTGGGGTAAATCCCGCCATCGTAGGCTGTCTCGTCAGGGCAAAGGTATGGTACCCCGTTACCTGATGAAGATCAGCAGCTGTTCCCGCCAACAGCCTATGGGTGAACTCTGAAAACCGGCTGACAGACGACCCTCTCACCCCCACTTCAGACTCATTTATGGATTGGTAAATACTCTCAGCGAGAGACCCACTCCACGCGGCGGTTTCTGGCGCGTCCGGCCGCGCTCGCGTTGGCGGCCACCGGGGCCAGTGGACCGACCCCCTCGGCTGCAAGCCGGTTGGCCGCAATATGGTATTGCCCAACCAACGCCGCGACCACCGCCGAGGCGCGGCGACGCGACAGATCGAGGTTGTGTGCCAGGGTGCCGCGGTTATCCGTGTGGCCGACGACATACACCTTTACCCGGGGATTGGCATTCAAAAAGGCCGCCATCTCGACCAACTGCGCGCGCGAGGCCGGTTTCAAGTGCGCCCTGTCGGTATCAAAGTACACGCCGTACAGCGCAATATGCCCATTACGCTGCAAACCGCGCGCCAATGCGGCGGCATCGACCTTTACCTGACCGGTCTGCATGGCACGAACCTGCACCACCTGTAGCAGGGTCATGACACGGTTCGCCCCCCGGTACGTCCCGGCCTCGTTCTCGTCGGCGGCGACGTATAGCGATACGAAAGCGGAGCGGCCGGCGGCGGTGGTCAATCGGGCGCTGAGAAAATACTGATCCGAAACACCCGAGAGGGCGAACTGCGCCTGTTGCGAACGGGTGAACTCTTGCGCTATGGGATAGATGGCCTGAGGAAACTGCGTGCCGCAACCGGCCTTGCCTGTGCATTCGAACAACGTCCTGAAGCCTGCTTTCGCCAGCGCCTGCTGGTAGTTGCGGAATACCTCCAATGCCGATCGCTCGGGGGGATTCACGTACAGGATACGGGTCAGCTCACCCTCTTCCCGCTGCGTCTTGTCCAGCGCCGCATGCTTCGACTTACTCAACGGCAACTGCAGTGCCCCATAACGAAAATGCTGATAACCGATGATCCAGGAACCGGCGTAACGCGATACCAGCGGTGAGTCGTGGCTGCCCCTGACATCGTGATGGCCATGGGGGCTCGCAAACACGGTGCCAACCATGAAGGCCATAGTGACGAGTACCAATACGACCAGGTAGATGGATCTAAACAAGGTCCTCTTTCGGTTTACGTGCCGACTCATGACCGCTGCCAGGCACCATGGGGCCCGGGCTGCAAATTCAGAACCTGGATGGGGCGACCTTGGTGATGAAGCACGCAATCGGTTTTGCCGCCACCCGCTGGATGCATCAATCATGGCGAATCTCCACGCTGGTGGATGCCGGCCCGATGCTGCCGTCGGCCGCACGATAGCGGATGCGGTAATAGGCACTGCCCTTGCTCGGAACCAGATCCTGCGCCTGGGCTTCTGTGGTCGGCCCGGCCACGTTCTGCCAGTGTTCGCCATCTGCGGAGCGTTGCACCAACACGGTCAGGCCCTTGGGCGGTACCGCATACTGCACAATCATCCGCGGCAACGGTTGGGCCTCGAAATGCACCTGGGGTGTGTCCGGTTTTGGCATGGGCGGGGCACTGACACGCACCGCTATGGCATCACTGGCCGCACTGCGGTTACCGGCTGCATCGTAAGCGACCAGGTGATACCAGTACGTTTGTCCGGGCTTGACCCAGCGGTCTTCATACCGCGTGTCCGTACCATTCAGCGGTTTGCCGATAACCAGACCCGGGGCCCTAGCACTGCCCCCCCGGAGGACATAAATGTGTAGCGTATCGGCCACCGGGCGGGCCGCTTGCACTTGTAGGCGTACCCGACCATCGACCCCTGAGGCCTGAACGATGCGCGGTGGCAACGGCGGGGTGGTATCACGCAGCTTGACTTGTACCACTGCCGAAGGTGGGCTCTTACGATTGTCCTGACTGACCGCGGTGACCTGATAGTTGAGCGTGCCACCGGTCTGTGGGCCCAAGGGGTCGTCGTAACGCGTGGCCGGCCACAGCTCCTGGTTGATCCGGCTCCAGGCCGGGCTACCTTCGGCACGCCGCTCGATGATGTAACCCGCCACCTCAGCAGACAGCGGCGCCCAGTGTAGCCGCACCCGGGTATTGCCAACTTCGGCACGCAATTGCTGTGGAGCGGGTGGCACTATGGTTGAACGCGGCTGTACGGCAACCGGATCCGAGGGTAGGCCAAGGTCACCATGGGGACCCATCGAACGGACCCGATAGTAATAGACCGTACCACCAGCCAGAGCGCTATCGTGATATCTCGGCAGGTTGGCAGGCAGTCCCTTCGGAGTCAGCAATTCGAATGGCCCGGTGGCCAGAAAAGCACGCTCAACGATGTATCCACTGGTGTGCGGGTTGTTGCTGGCCACCCAGCTCAAATCCACCCCGTCGCCCTCCAGGTGCACCTTGATTTGAGCTGGCGGTCGCAGGGCAGCCAGGTCAGTAGTATAGATTTTGACTATGGCACGAGGACCTTTCCGACCGAGTGCATCGACCTGGGCAACCTGATAGGTGAGCATCTGCTCCAGCGGTGCCAGCATGTCGATAAAAGCCGCATCATCGGCCTTGCGGATAGGCGGCAGAAATGGCGCGTGCTTGATCAGCACCTGAGCGTCGCGGCCGGCCCCACGCCAGACCCGGAACGACAACACCGGCACCGCGTGGCTGCCCCGCAACGCTTGCCAGTACAAGGCCGGGCCTTCTCCCTTCATCTTTGCTCGTAGTTGCGTAGGTGCTGGTGGCATAGCGGCGCTAGCTGGGCGGCAACGCAAAGTCCGCCCATAGGGCTTTCCCGAGGCCCTCAAGGGTCTGATATACAGCACCCCTCGGCCACCGCCGACGCCCGTCAACGCCGCGCCCATGCCGGCGGCACGGGCAAAGTCCCAGTCCGAAAGCAGCCGTGAATAGATGATCATGCTGGCGCCACGGATGGGCTGGGCACGGGCACGCTCTGGCAATTTATCAAGTGCTTCGGCCTCGCTTTTTTTCAGCTTCGCCCGAGCCCTGGTATCGACCTCGATACGTCCCAGTACAGAGCCGCCACGGCCACGGCGTACCTGAAAACCACCCACCGGCCATTCTGCGGGTGGCATCAATACCAACACCCGCATGGCCCCTGAGGTATCGGGTGCACACAACACCAGCTCTGTTCTCAGTGGCGCAGAATGGGCCGCAGCGGCCACGATCAAGATGCATGTCGCTGTCAAGGCGAGATGCCACCGCGTATGCCTTATCAGAAACACAGTCCACCTCCTATGCTAGGTTTCGGACTGGGTAGGATGCGCAGACCGATATTCAGATGACCGATCGGACAACTGCCCAGGTTGAGTGCAAAAGCCAGTTCTGCAGGCAAGGCGGCGATGTGCACACTGGCCCCGACACTCGCACCGAGACAAATACCGAAGTCACAGCCCTTGGCATGCACATCCAGGTGGCCATTCGCGCTGATGTGGGGTTGCGGGGTAATGGCTGCTTCGATCAGTGCATTGGCGATGAGACGGGCACATAAACTAGGGCAATGGCCCGCACCCACATTCAGATGCGCCTTGGCACCGGCATACAGCCCCCCCGAGCCGACCCCTACCCAGGCTGCGGCATTGATGATCAGTACATGTCCCTTGATCGGGTTCGGCTTGGTGCCGGCATGGATGTACCAGCTGCCGCCACCGAAGTGCATGGCAATAGCGTCATGAGTGGCCTCGATATAGACCTTGTTGTCGAGAAAGCCGTAATGGCCGTTGAGGGTGCCGTCGAAGCTACCACCCATGTACTGGAAGTGGCCCCAGAAATCACCCTTTCCGGACCAATCATGTTTTAGCATCCAGGCCTTGTACTGCATCAAGGCACCGGCCTCGGGGCCACTGACTTTGACCGTAAAATGGCCGTCGAAGCCGTATATGAATTGGCTCGGATCACCTACCACCAAGTGCGCGTCGAACGCCAGCGTATGGTCGATCTTTGCGGTCACCGCACAGCTCGATCCGGCGGCAAACGATTTGATTGCGATGTTATAGCCCAAGCCACCCCCTATCTCGTATAGCGACATGAACGGTGGTACCAGAGGCATACCAGGCACGGAAACATCCGCATGAGCGGCCCAGAAATCGTCCGAACCCTTGTAGCCCAGCGCGAAACCACCCTTCACCGGAGGGCCACCGAACATGCCCAGATCAATATCGCCGCAATAGCTCATGTGTTGGGTGACGGCAGCGGTGGCGCGTGGCATCAGAAAGTCCAGTAACGGCGAGACCGTATCGACGGAAGCCACCTGGCCCCCCTGGCTGCCAACATAATGGGGACGGATCACGGTATCTGTGGACGGATGAGCATCCGGGAACGGCTTGTGGATCTCGAAGCTGCCCGTTACCGGACCACTACCCAGATAGGTCTTCGGCTGCACCTCATCAAGGCGATAACTGACCGGCGCATCCACCGCCGACAGTGCCTCGGAAATACGCAGGGTACCGGTAAAATTGAACTGCAGTCGCTGTGCCGTTGCCGGTGTAGCGGTGATATCGACGCTTTTGAGATCCACCACCCCCTGCGACAAGCGGCCCTTGGTACCGCTGAGACTAACGTGGATCGAACCACCTTTTTCCTCGAAATAGGCCTTGCCGTTCATGCCGAAATACAGGCCCGGCACCGGCACATTCGTGGCAAAATCCTTGCCCGCAGTGTGGAAACTGAAACGGGTACTCTGCGCCTTCACCGCCATGCCCACTCCCTTGAGCGTGTCCAGCTGCAGGCCATCGGCATCCATACTGACGGCGCCGTAATCATGCCTCGGTGCATCACCGTGCAAGTTGAGCTTGACACGGCCACCGCCGCCGGCTCCCTTGCCAGCAACGAGGGTCGTGGCGCTGTGGGCGGTCAAATCGACATCTAGCCATGGCACATGGACCCGGACGCCCAGGTAACGGGCCGTGAAGCCCCCACCGGCCGCACTGACGTCGATGCCATCCCAGTGGATTGAACCACGCTCGACCTGTGAGTCGTAGGCGGTAAAGTTATGCTTGCCGCAAAACCCGCCGCCGTCGATACCCCAACCGTCAACCTGGACCGACTGACTATTCTTCAACTGGAAGGTATAGGCATCGAGCGTGGCCGAGGTAATGGCCACCCCCTGCCACGCCTTGCCACCGGAACACGCAGCTCCCCGGGTCGAGCTGAAATCCAGGGCCACCTGCACCTTGCGCAGCGTGAAACCACTATCGTAAACCCCCAGTGCTGGCAGGCTCAGCGGGGCTGCGTACAGGTCACCGTCAGGTGACAGCACACTTCGCACGCGCAGCGGGGCTGGCCCCTTGCTACTGCCAGCCACCAGGATATTGGGATTATCCAGCGCCACATTCAGGCTCAGCTTGACGCTATCACCAGCGCGGCCGGTCAGGCGCATCAGCTTGACCCGGGTAGCCGGCATGCTCAGGGTCGAGTCGAACGGCTGGGACAGATCGAAACTTCCCCTGCGCACGGTGACCCCATCGTCCTCCAGTACCCAGTTGTGAAATGTGATCGCTACCGGCAATGAGTGGCTGCTTCCATCGGCACCAGGGAGCTTGATTATCAGCTTGCCCGTGCCACTCCAATGGTTGCCATGGTGACGGACGTGACTCTTGCCGGTCGCCGCATCCAGCAGGCCACCGATCAGGAACGTGCCACCACCCTTTACCGGAAAATGGAAGACGCATGCCGTGCCCTGCTTGGCGCCAAGCACACGGTAAGGCAAGCGATTGGAGCCAACCCAGGTTGGTGGCTGCCTGGGAGTCTGACGACTCGCTGCGGCCGCCGAGCGTAGCACCGCATTGATCCCCACCGGCCCTGGGCTGAATGTCAGCGAACCGACGTGCCAGGTACGTCCACCAGCAGTGGCTGCAAGCATGATCGGATGGGCCAGTGTTGCGGCAATATGTTGCAGGGGCTTATTCAGCCATACCACCGGGTCGCCGCCAGGCACAGGCATACCGCTTGGTGGCAGCACGCCGAGCGCCGGGGCACCATCCATGCCGGCGATCAGTAACCTGGCCAGCTGCACATCGGGCTGGCGATTGCCACTGCCCAGAGCCTGGCTCAGCAAGGTTCCGAGTTTGCTCAAGCCACTGGTATCGTAAATGACCGTGGCATCGAAATTAAGAATATATCTACCCACCGGCCGCAACGGGATCGCCGGTGACCACAGCAAGCCACTGCCACGAATCAGGGGGGCTCCCGGATGCTTGCTGGCCAGCCGTTGGTCCGAACGCGGCCAGGATGGGGCCAGTGGCTGGCGGGTACTGCCAATCTTCTTGCCATTCAGATACCAGTTCAGACGGACGTCACCCTGTCCGTAGTAGTAGAGATAGCCGCCCCCCGTAAGCACGACGTCACAAGCGGAAAAGGCCGGGATACTGCTGGCACTCCCATATAACCTGGTATTAGCAAGGTGCCGGTTGGTTGTCAGAGTTCCGCTGGACAGATTCACCCGTTGCCGTATGCCATCTGCCGCTGGGCTTCCACCCAGATTGAGCCCATGCTGCGGTGAGGTATCCGGCGCTGGGGCTACCTTTATCCCAGCAGGTGGCGTGGCATTACCCGGATCCTCGGGAAATCCGCGCAACTTGGCAGCAATGAGGTGCAACGGGCCGTCCGTGGCGGCGTCGTGACGTGGTTCGATCTGCACCGTTTTACACAACACCGTATAGGCACGGCTGGCAACAGCCTGGCCACGGCTAAAATTACGCGGCACACCGCTATTGTGCTGCACCCCACCACCGGTTCCGCCCCAATGCAGGGCTGCGGCGTACAACGAACCCTTCGGGTTGGCGATAACACTGACGCCGGCCGCACTGTTGTCTTGCAGGTCGCCTTCAGCGAGTTGGTATACCCGGATGGTGTAGTTACCGACTGCGGCATACGCATGCTGGTACCCACGCAAATCGCCAATGGCGGTGCTCAGATCGATGGTGGTGCCCTCTTGATAGCGGCCCCGTCCCCCCGACATCGTAATCGTCAGCGGTTCAACCGTGCCATCACCCCAGTCAACAAACACATTATCAAAATGCCAACTGGTGGCGATGAATTTTTTACCATGCCCTTGACCCCTTGCATACGGCCATTGCACCATCTGCACGTCCGCCGCCCAGGGGCTATTTTTGAGATTCAGGCTCCCCACCAGTTGCCAGCGCTCTCCGGTATGCACCGCGGTAGCCGTGGCATTGTCGATCGGTAGCGCATCCAGCTTGCTCGATGCTACGTTGCTGCAAGCCATGCCGGTGGGGCCACGGGTGGTATTCAGAGGCCAACGTTCAGAGCGCTCGACAATTTTCGTCACCCTATGTCCCAGCGCCGCATGAAGCGCCGAGATCTGCTGCATCGCTTGCGCAATACCGGTGCCATCCCGTGAAGCCAGCATCACCGGACGCAATGCTAGCCGGGCCACACGGGGTTCGATGCCGTTTTCGAAGTAGCGGCGCAAACCGACCACCTCCCAGGTGAGGTCGCTACGTGGTGATTCGGACTTACCGGCAGCGGGTAGGTGTAACTGCCTATCCGTAATAAGCTTGGTTTTCGATACCCCCCATTGCCTCGTACGGCGATCTTGCAACCAATGCAACGTTGCTGTCGGGGCCACCCGGGACAAGGTGGCGATCAGTTTCGGATCGGGAATCAGAAAGGTTGGTAAGGCCTCCTTGTGCAACGCTGCAATCAGGTGTTTATTCACCTTGCGCGTGGCCACCAGCTTGTCCCCACGGTAGAACCGCACCTCGTACCTCTCGGCCAAGCCGGGATTGCGTTCCCGCCAGGAAAACAGCAGGTCATCCTTGAGTGCGGGCACCCTGATTCCGACCTTGATGATCTTGGCCTGACCCATTGGTTTACCGGTAATCGGGTTGTTCGGGGCCGACTTCGTAGCCAGTCCTGAATACCAGCGTGGCAACTGCAGGTCAATCCGTCCCTTGATATGTATCCTGACCCAGTTCGGGGCATGCCACTTCGGCCTCGGCAGCCGTACCAGGTGGAAACCACGCTGCACTAACACCCGTGCCGGTTGTGACCGCCACGGCTGGCGAGGATCAGTGCGGGCATGTGCAAAACGCATGCCCGGGGTGGTGTCCTTGGCGAGGTGCAGATGAACGCGGGCGCTGTGGTCGTTGATGACCTCGATACGCTCGACCGTGATGCCACGGCCCAGATCCAACTGCATGCGGGTGACAAAGCCCATCCCGTTGGCAACAACCGTGTAGGATTTGCCACTTTCGAAACGGGCCGGATACAAGCTCTCGACACGCATGCCGAGAATGCTATTTTCAGGTTGCCGAAGCGCCACCATCGGTGCCGGAAGTATCTGCAAGGCAGCCTGGGCCAGAACCCGGACCCGCGCACCCAGCTGCGTTGCGTGGGGCCTATGACGACCCGGTAGCACGGATGAGTCAATGACGGTCAGTGCGGCAAAGCGGTTATCACCGAGCGGTCGCAATGGCTGCATGTGAAACCCCGGACCATAATCGACCCGCAGGCCCGGCTTGAGACCCTGACCGGTCAACACCAGCACAACGCGGCTGCCCGCACGTACCCTAAGTGGGTGCACACTGGTCAGTGTCGCCATGGACTTAGATAAGAGACTAGGTGGATTCGAAACCTGGCGCGATGGGGGCTTAACAGTCACCGTGGCCGGACCCCGACCCTTGATCGGAGCCGTGGCCAACATTGCGTTTTGGGTCGCCGGTAACTCGAAACCTACGATGCGCTTGCCGGGACGCGCTTGGGCGGCCACTTGCACCTTGATGCTCAGGCTCTTGTCGTTGACGCTGATAGAAGGCGACAGCGCATGAATCCCGGCACCAAAATTGAAGCGGGTACCCGGCTGTAAACCCTGACCGGTAATCAGCAATTGGTAGTCACGTCCCGGACTCAACACGGCCGGCTTGACCGTGGTGACGCTCACCACCTGCCGGACCTGAACCACCTGGGTGGCCATCGCGGCCTGCCTTACGGTCACCGTGGCCGGACCACGTCCCTTGACGGGCGCCGTGGCCAGCATCGCGTTGGGGGTTGTCGGCAATTCGAAGCCGACCATGCGCTTGCCGGGAGGGGCTTGGGCTGTCACCCGAACCTTGATACTCAGATTCTTGCCGTTGACGCTTACCGATCGTGACAACGCCTGGATCCCGGCACCAAAATTGAAGCGGGTACCCGGCTGCAAGCCCTGACCGGTAATCAGCAATTGATAGTCGTGTCCCGGACTCAACACAGCTGGCTTGACCGCAGTAACGCTCACCACCTGCCGGACCTGAACCACCTGGGTGGCCATCGAGGTCTGCATTGGGAGCCGGCCTTTCTGGACACTCACATAGACCCGCTGCGGATAACGTTTCCGGCCGATAATCAGAACCAGCTGGTGCCGCCCTAGCGCGGCCTGCGCCGACACCTTGATACGCGTAACGGACTGATGCCCGCGGGCATCAGTCCGGCGTGTGGTACTGGCTTGAATACCTCGCCCCAGATAGATACCGAGACCATTGCGCAGCAAGGTTCCACGCAAATGCAGATTCACGGTCTTTCCCTGGTACACACTGAAAGGTTCAGTCGTGGTCACCTGGGGGGTCAGCGTGAGCAAATGCATCGGCACGACCACCCCAGCATGGGCCATCTCGGCCACGGCAAATATCAGCAGGCCCAGTACGGCAACGATGCCACGGCACCCGGATTTCCATCGGGGTCGGCTTGTCATCAGCTTTCTCCGTCTATCATGGTCAAGGCACCAGGAGTTCGCGCAAGTCACTCTCAGCCAGCACCTTGCCGTGCTTGCCGATAGCCAGCACCCGCCAGCGATAGTTTCGCCCTGATAGCAAATGGGCTCGCGCCAGCGCACTCAATAGCAGGTTCGATGTTGAAGCCTGAACCAGTATTCCACCCTGTGGCGGCTGTGCATCAGGCAGCATATCGACCGCATAAAATTCCAACTGATAAGCCCGTGTTGCCGGCACCGGCTGCCATGCAAAACGCGTACTTGCATTCAGTTGGGCCCCTCCGGCAGGACTGCGCAGCAACAACGGGCGCAGCAATTTGCGAGTGCCGTGCAGAGCCGGATTGACGTTATATTCCAGGGCCACAGGAAGGCTGTTGAGCAAGGGAGTTTGCACCCGTAGACGCAACACATGGCGACCTTCGACAGCGACCGGTAAAGGAGGGCTCTGCAGTACCACGTGGCCACCCGGCAGTAGGTACTGACGGACAAACCGCAGCGGTCGATATATGGCCTGGCCACTGGTACTCGGTGGCGTAGCGACTTCCCATACCGCCTGCAGCAGGCCGGCACCGCTGTACTTAATCACCGCCACTGCATACAGCGGGGCGTTGGTACCCACCAGCCGCCGCCGCGATCCATCGCTGAACCGCAACGCCAATCGTGCCAGTGCCAAGGGACCGGTACTGCTCCCGCTGATACGAATCTCGACCATGGCATCCGCACCGGACGTACTCGGACCGGCATCGAAATAGCGGTGGTAGTAAAAAACACTGCGTTTCGCTGCCAATACCTGATAAACAATCGAGGGAGAAATCTGCAACGTTTCGGGTAAGCGCGCCGTCGTTCCGGTGACCATGCCCGACAGCGGACGCGATACAGTCTGCAGCACCGGTCCAGACGCTGTCAGCAGAAACTCACCCACCATCGAACGTACCTTATTCGCCCCTCCCGTCGTGGCGACATTCCAGGTGGTCGCGATATGGCCGCCGGTCTGCAGTGAGGCGCTGAACTGTGCCGGCGATGCCGAAGCGCTGATCGCCGCAGGCACTGCCACGCTTACCAACACTGTGCCTGTCGAAGCACCTGGCAAGCCACCGTCGTCTGTAAAGGTGCGCACATACAACAACCTGCCAAGATGCTGTATGACAGCGACCTGCAATACTGCGGCCGGTATCGTGAGTGGCTCTGTCAACGTTGCCGGCACTGGCCTGGTGCCCGCCACCGTGTTACCTGAAATCAATTGATTCACCGTACCTAACACTGCGTCGCTCAGCGGATCGATGAACTGTCCCTGGGTGGAGCGAATCGGTGATATCAGAGTGCTGCCAACCCGCCAGGTCAACAGATAATGATTGTTCCGTCCCACCACGGCGCTAACCCCGGTTGGGGTCACGGTTACCGAGGTAATCGCTGCCTGGGCCACCGGCAGCCACAGCACACTCAGCAGCAGTAGCAGAATAATGACATTGATGCGGTTTTTCATTGCGTGTCTCCCGGATACCGCCATGGCAGCACCACATTCACTTTCAGGAAAATCTGGTAGTTGTCAGCGCTGTAGCCCGGCGTCTGGACTGGATAGCCACCGTGATTCCAGGTACCGGTCAGGCTCAGGTCCAGACCGGGATGATTGGATCGCGCTGCCAGGGCATGCCAAATCAGGCCGCCACTGAGCGTACGCGTGTTGTAGGAGGCGCTCGGTATGGGCTGGCCCATGAACTGGCTGACCGCCTGGGCGGTGCGGGTGATGCTGAAGTTGAACTGCATGCTCAGCTTGTTGGCAACCAGGTCGCTGCTGCCGTAGATGTTGTAGCTGGTGTCAAGTGAGTGGTGGCGAACAGTACGGTCATAGGTGTCGGTGTACTGCATGGCAAATCCCAGGCTGCCACGGCTACCAAGAGTGATATTGGCCCCAAAGGTCGGGCCGAACACGCTGGTATTATTCTGTTGCCCGGTGTGATCAGTAGTGCGACCCAGCAGCAAACCCAGATTCCAGTTCCAGCGCTCATGGGAAAACTGTGCGCTGGCATTGAGGTTGCTAATGTCCAAATTAGTGCGCGGATAACTTGCAGTCGGCCGTTTTCCATTGCGGCTGCGCGAGGCATCAACGCTCAGGCTGTAATACGGCGTTCCCAGCCAGGCGGCAAAACTTCCGGGCTGGGGACTGCTGGACGGGGACAGCCCAACCGCTCCCTGCATGCGCCGGGTATACACCGTTGCCAGTGCCGGATTGCTGTCAACATTGTCTGAACCCAGACCAAAACCGCCCTGTAAGGACCAGCTTTGGCCGTTGAGACTTTGCGCCAGTTGCCACTGGCTCAGATCGGGCGCAATCATCGGATTGGCCAGACTACGGAAAAAATTACCAGTAGATTGATAACTCAGTGTGGTCTGCGAACTCACCGGCGACGATCCCGATGCCGACCCCGGCAGATAGCTGACCATAAAGTTTCGGGCACTATCGGCACGACGCGGTAGACTGGGCACCCCGAAGTCATACTCCGAACGGGCCAGCGCGGCATGCACATGCAAACGCCGATCCAGCAATTGGCTGTCTACATCCAGCCCATAGGCAGATCCGGATGGGGTATTGAGGAGCGGTACGTTGTAGGTTGCCGTACCATCCGCTGCCCCACGTCCGCTGGCGTAGGCCAGGGTCAAGCGCAATTCCTCGGCACGCTTGAACGGATGTAGGTCCAACAAAGCACCGGACACACGGTGTTCCGGGTCAGTCACTCCAAGACCGTGGCTAAATCCGCTGATCACGTTCGAGCGCATCGAGAACACCCCAATACGACCATGCCAGGGCTGCACTTTCATCGTGCCGGAAATGCCGCGTCGATTCAGTTGCGAAACAACCAGGCCGTTGTACGGCAGTGATTGATCGCCCACTACCAGATGCGTGGTAGCCGATTGTGCCGAAATACTGAACTGCCCTAGTTGCACACTGCGTCCACTACTTGCAGGGCCTCCTGGATTGACAGGACTGGTAATGTTCTGCGGGGACGCCTCGGTCAGATCGACCTGGGTGACCGTACTCCAATGTGCCCCTTTGGTCGTTAGGCCCAGCGATGCTGACCCGTCCGAACTGAAACGAGCCGGCAGCGGTGCCGACAAACCGTGCTTGGCCACGCGTTCGGTTGCTGCCAAAGACACATCGGCGCGGAACTGGGCCGTAGTGGGGGTGACAGCTGCTGCCTGGCTCGCAGGAATCGTTCCGGCCGGCCCAGCCACCTTGGCGATTGCCGCAACTGTAAAGCTCCACACCCCATGTTCATGAACCGCACCACGATCGTCATACTCGACCAACCGTACTCGATGCGGACCCGGCTTGAAGGCCTGTACCGGTGTGTAGGTCAAGCCCGCATCGCTTTGCTCGACAAGCGCGGTCACATCGATGGCGTCCACTTCCAATGCCAAGCGTGAGCGCGTCTCGGCTTGCAACGAAGCGGGCAGATCGATATGCAAGGATTCAGTCGGCGTAAATGCCTGCTGACTACGTGGTGGCTCCAACTGGGCCTGCCACGAATCTTGGGCCCAAGCCGTTGATACCAGCACCAGGGCGCTAAGTAAGAAGATCGTTGAGAGATTTTCGATTCTCATCGACCCGGTCCAAGATGCGGAGGCAAGGGCTTTCTTTCAACCCGAAGATGTTTGCCAGCACACCGGTTGGACGACAAGAAGAATTGCAGCGGCCCGCCACTCCAGGTCTCACCCGCAAAAGTAAGCGTGACACCCAATCTAGCCGTTCCCGGCTTGAACTGCTGTGGGTAAGGTACCGCGACTCTCACCCACACCGATCCATGGGCGGCAATGCGCGGTACCGGGGCACTGCCACCCTTGGCAATGCCCTGGATTGGTATGATTTTGACCCTGACCGGCATACTCACTGCGTTAGCACTGCTGTTTTCAACCTGCGCCCGGACAAACAGCAAGGTTCGGCCAGGGCCACACAGGGGATTGAAGCGAATCGTTGCATCAACCACCGCATAGGCATACTTGGGTCTGGTTGGATGCATTTTGATGGGCAATTTCGGCAATCCTGGTTTCGGTACTACCGGCGATACCCTGATCGATTTTAAAAAAAGTGGCTGAGGTGAGCTTGCCGCCGCCACACTCAACATCAAGCCCAGGGTCAAGCCCGCAACCAGTCTTATCCCGGAGTGATCGCCACGTTGCCGGGCCATGACAGCAGCCATCGCTGCTGACAACACGCCCGCGAACGACGTGAACCTGTTCATCCAATCACGACCAGGATTCTGCAACAGACGTTTCATAATTATTTCCCCACCGCTAAATCCACATTACCCGCACCTTCCAGGGCTGGCATGCAGTCTTGAACCAGGCTTTGTTTCTTTACCTGCAAAAAGGGGGTAATCTGTGTGTGAATTACGTGTGAGACTCAATGAGGGACGTGAATGTCCCATCCAATCAATAGGTTGTATGCGTTTGGGCCATTTCGTCTGGCGCCAGATGAACGCCATTTGTGGCGCGATGGGGCTTGCGTTCAACTCACCCCCAAGGCCTTTGACCTGCTCGTCATATTGGTCGAATCAGCCGGACATCTGCTATGTCGGCATGAACTGATCGAGCAGTTGTGGGCCCAGGCCATCGTCGAAGAACACAGCTTGACCTGGAATATCAGCGCATTGCGCCGGGCACTGGGTGACGATGGTGAAATCCCCCGCTATGTCGAAACCGTGCGCGGCCACGGCTATCGCTTCATCGTGCCAGTGCAATGCCTCACGCCGGAAGTCTCCGAACCCAGCTCCGATTCTCCTACTGCCGTCCATGATATCGTCCCGGCGAACCCCCCGCAGACAACACTCATCGATACCTCTGCCGCGAACCCAGCACCTTGGTTTCGGCACCATGGCAAGCTGATTCTTGTCATCACAGGAATCAGCCTAATCGCGTTGCTGCTTGCCACCCGCCTCATCTTCAGCAGTACCCCGGCCATATCGCCGCAAGCAAACTCCCGCCGACCTAGCATCGCCGTACTGGGTTTTCATAACCTGTCCAACAACCACGACCTGGACTGGATTGGCGATGCCCTGACCGAGATGTTGAGCACGGAACTTGCATCCGGTCACATGGTCAACATCGTGCCGGCCGCGGATGTCGCCCGGATGCGCCACAACATGGACACCCAGGGAACCGACAACACCTGGACACCTGCGCAGCTCGCCCGCCTGCGCAAGACCTTGGGCGTGAAAGCCACCATCGATGGAGCCTATTTACGCCAAGGCAACGCCAAAAATCAGCGGATCCGCGTGGATGTGCACATGCTGCTGTCTGCCAATGGAACCCAGACCACGACCTGGACCGCCTCGGCCACTGGCGATGACCTGTTCGCACTGGTCGTCAAACTCGGCCGGCAGTTGCGCGGCAAGCTTGGCCTGATGCGACCGAATCCAGCCCAGCAGAGTGAATTCATGGCCAGTATGCCCTCCACCAGCGGAGCCGCCGCCGACTATGCCAGCGGGCTTTCAGCACTAGCATCCGGCAATGCCTTGCTGGCCCGCACACTATTAGCCCGCGCCACCCAGAAGGAACCGGATTTTCCGCTGGCCCATTCCGCTCTGGCGCGTGCTTGGATGGATCTTGGCGACAACCAGCGCGCCGCAACCGAAGCCCGCCAGGCTCTGCGCCACTCCGCCGGTCTGTCCTACACCCAGCGCCAATTGTTGCTGGGTCTGCAAGCCGAAGCCACCCACCAGTGGAATCAGGCCACCGGGGCCTACCAAAAGCTGTTCGATACCAATCCCGACAGCCTGTACTACGGCCTGATGCTGGCCCGCACCCAAATGAAAGCCGAAAACTACACTCAGGCCAAATCCACACTGGCGCAACTACGCAAACTGCCCACCCCCTTCGGTAATGACCCGCGCGTGATGATGGCCAGTGCCAACCTATACGCTAATCTGAACGAGAATCAGGCCTACTACGACACGGCCATGCGGGCTGCCGAGCGGGCTATGGATCTTGACGAGGATGAACTGCAGGCCAAGGCACTGTCCGCCGCGGCCAATGCCCGCATCAACCTCAACGATTTTACCGCCGCCTTGACCCTTGCCAAGAAAGCCAAGGCACTGTATGCCAACAATGACAAGCTCAGCCTTGATGTTGGTATCAACCTGGAACGCATGGGCATGGCTCACAACGGGCTGGGTCAGTACGACCAGGCTATCAAAGCTTATGGCAATGCCAGTGAATCGTTCGCCGGCATTGGCAACCGCTACTGGCAAGCCATTTCACTGAACAATATCGCCGGCGTATATTTCCGCCGTGACCAATTGGCCAAGGCGCGAAACTACTACGTCCGAGCACTACCGATCTTCCGTGATTTGCATCGCGACACCGCAGTAGCCATCGTTCTGAATAATTTATCCTCGGTCGTCGGCAACCAAGGGAACCTTGTCCAGGCCATCGAGTATGAAAAGCAGTCCCTGGCACTGCACCGGGCCACAGGCACCCCCCGCAGCATTGCAGCGGTGTTGCTCAACCTGGGCCTGAACAGCTTTGCCTTGGGCCGACTTGACGCTGCCGGCAAGTACTTACGCGAAGCCCGCAACGTCTATCTCGACCAGCATGCCGTAGCGGATGCCAGTGATGCCGTCTCCGGTCTGGCCGATCTTGCCTATGCACGCAACCAGCTCGAGGCCGCCCGCAAGGGCTACGAGCGCGCCCTGGCCATGCGTCGTAAACAGAAAGTGGCCACCTCCGTCGCCTGGAGCCAGCGCGACCTGGCGGAGCTGGATCTTGATACCGGGCATCCTGAGCGGGCCCTACAGCTGGCACGAACTGCATTACCCATATTTATCCATGCCAAAACCCGTGGCGATATCGCCACCACACACGCAGTAATTGCGATGGCATTGATTCAACTGGGCCGCCGCCACCAAGCCTCGCGTGAGACCCGATTGCTGGACACAGATTTGAAAAACCTCGACGACCCCCGTATCCAGCTCGGACTGGATATCGCCCGGGCCTCCATTGCCTGGCATCTGGGCGACGATGCGCACGCTAAACTGCTGCTGACCGCAGCCTTGCGCCAGGCCCAGGCGATGCAGATGAAATCACGCATTTATCCCACCCGGCTGGAACTGGCTCGCTTACAAGCCCAACACCCTCTCGACCAAACAACCCGCAAGCAAATCCTGCAACTGGTCAGTGAGGCGCGTCGCAGCGGTTTTTTGTTTGTGGCCAATCAGGCGCAGAAGCTGCTGCACAAACCTGCTGGCAGAGCGGCTGAGCTATAAATCACCAAGCTCACGAAGCAGGCCCGCCAGCACGCAATTGTCACTGTAGTTCACTTACCGGCCACGATTCGCACTGATTCAAGCAATACCCTGCACTGCCCTCAAACGCCCCTTAGCTTGAGTGTAGCCGCGAGCCATGCGAGGATCGGTCTATGCTCGTCTCCACCAGTCTCATTCTCACCACCTACAACTGGGAAAAAGCACTGGCAGCGGTGCTGTGCAGCATTGCCGCACAGCATCAACTGCCCGATGAAGTTATCGTCGCCGACGACGGTTCTGG
>VAOZ01068508.1_pt1 | contig 17587 bp, 17 predicted proteins | sample 3394041 | NCBI WGS metagenome assembly VAOZ01 (sample SAMN08290431, study PRJNA428436) | hydrothermal vent metagenome | isolation source: Deep-sea hydrothermal vent chimney | place: Indian Ocean: Southwest Indian Ridge
TCTACTGGGCGGACAAGTGAGTGAAGAGAACAATGAAATTGTTCTCTTCCGAGCGCGGACGTTCAGCAGAAGCGCTAGCTTCTACTGGGCGGACAAGTGAGGACAAGGTGGAACGAAGTTCCAATAAGCATACAAAGATATATTTGTGTGCTTGTACATAAATATATTTTTGTATGTGTATAACCGCGAAGCGGTTTCTTGTCCGAGTGCACCATCAAGCAAGAACGAGGTTTTTCCTGGGCGGACAACTTTTGGGAGAGTCAGACTCTCCCAAAAGTGGGTTGTGCGTAGTGGGCGAGACGTATGAAACCCAGACCAGGGAAATTGGCGTGCCAATTTCCCTGGTCTGGGTTTCATACGAAGGACATTTTATTTACCGCTCTGTCGGAAGCCCTTCATTTTTCCACGCAATAATTCCACCCTCAACATTTAACGAGTTAGTAATTCCTTGTGTGTGTAAAAAATCAACTGCGGTAGCACTACGCGCACCGGAACGACAGATAACATATATTTCATTCTTTCCTTTTAAATCTTCCACATGATTTGGAAGCTCGCTCAACGTGATGAGCTGTGCAGAAACTGGGCGTTCGTCTGCAAATTCTTCAGGGGTACGAACATCGATAAGTATCCCCTGCTCTTTACCCACGCGCTCGTGCGCGTCGCGTACTGACAGAGACGGAGACGGTGGTGTACTTTTGAAAAACATACTTATAAATATATCAGATATTTCTTTCCAAAGAAAGCGCAAACTGTTCAATATCTAAAGAGAGATCTGAGCCGGTGCGCCTTGCGTTTCCAAGTAGTTCAAGAATAGTAAGTGATAGTGCTCGCGACGATGTGGGCGACCACGCGCGCGAGCGTTTTTTCATTAGCTCTCTTGCCTTCCAATGCAAAAGTCCATGGATCATTTCCGGTGCGTCACCCGCGCGATACGCACGTACAATTTCCAGCCACAATTTCTCCGAGTTCCTTTCCCCAAGAGCATTAACAAGCGCGCTGTTAAAACCTCGCGTAGACACATCACTTGTTTTTTTATCAAAAACATATACCTTGGTAGCCTTTTCTAAAAGAAGCTTTTGGCTGGCAGTAATTAAACGCGGAGCAATAATAACCACAACATTGCTCGTATGCGCAAGATCATCAACATAAGTATCAATCTTGTCGCCAGCAGCAACGAATGAGCTGGCGACAGCATAAGGGTCATCAAGAAGAACGAGAAGTCTGTTTACAAAAAGTGCTCCGGCGCCAATGATAAGATCAAAAGCTCCGGCGTTGAGTTCTTCAGAAGCAACACGTACATAGGTTACATTTGGTTCTTTTTTTTGCACCGCTGCAACCCACAAAAACGCTTGCTTGCGCGCGCGTTGTTCATCGGAACCGGTAAAAATATATATCATATTTTTCGTATGTACGGTGTAAGCGCTCCCCACGCGGTACCCATCTCAATATCAGTATACATAATAATTCCCCGTGACTGTTCTTTGGTGAGCACTGTTTCCATCTGATAAGCAATGATTTCTACCGCCTCATCCACCCTATCTAAGGACACCTCGTACATAAGTTCATCATGTACCTGAAGCAACAAATGAACATTTTGCAAAAGATTTTTTTCTCCGAGCGCGCGCTCCGCGCGCGCCATCGCCATTTTGATTATGTCTGCTCCGGAACCTTGTATCGGAGCATTAATTGCCATACGCTCCGCTTGCGCGCGCACATATGGTAGCGAAGATTGCATCCCTGGAAAATAACGTCGACGACCAAACAATGTTTCCGTATAGCCTTGAATGCGTGCGTCTCCACGCGTACTCTCAAGATACTGCTCAAGCTGATGAAACTCTTCAAAATATCTCTGATAAAATATCCGCGCTTCAGCAAGCGATGTCCCAGTTTGTTGCCGAAGCGCTTGTACGCCCATACCGTACAAAATACCAAAATTAATCACCTTGGCGTGTCGGCGCATACTTTCATCAACCTCCTCTGTAGGAACATGAAAAATATATGAAGCAACCTCTGTATGCGCATCACGATTATTTTGAAAAATGGCAAGCATTTTTTCATCACCAGAAAGAATGGCGGCAAGACGCAATTCAACCTGCGAATAATCAAAACTAATGAATGTGTGCCCTTCTGATGCTACAAATACGTTGCGTATCGCCGTTGCACGCTCTTTGTGATTTGGAATGTTTTGCAGATTTGGATTACGAGATGCCATTCGCCCGGTTGATGTTCCGGTTTGTAAAAACTGCGCGTGCAAGCGATGCTCAGAATCCAGCATCGCTGGTATAGTATCAACATAGGTTGATAGAAGTTTTTGTACCTCTCTGTATTCAAGAATGATGGAAATAATCTCGTGCTGCCCGCTTAATTTTTGCAGTTCTGATTCTCGTGTTGAGCGCTTCCCTGTGATGGTATGTTTTTGGTTTTTGGGCGATAAGTGCATCTCATCAAACAAAACTGTCGCGAGCTGTTGTGGAGAGTTGATATTAAACTCATGCTCTGCGATTTTATATATCTGTTTTTCTAGCCCACCAAGCTCTTGATGGTATTTTTTTGATACTACATCGAGTGCCACAACATCAATGAGTATACCGCGTCGTTCCATGCTCGCAATAATTGGAATAATTGGCTCCTCTATAGTGTGATACACTTCCGACAACCGACCAGTACGTTCAATAATTTCTTCCAACTCTTTATACGCTTTTGAAAAATCTTGCTGTTTTGTGTAGGCGAGAATATCTTCGTAAGATGGGTTGGTCATTTCCGATGAAAGGAGCCAGAGCATAATTTGTGCGCGCAACATTTTTTCTTGAGGTATTATTTCCTCCAGAGCAGATGACGGTGCTGTAAATCCCGCCACACAACCTGCTTGCAATATGTTTTGTAAACGATCCTGAAGAGATTTAAATCCGAGATCTTGTAAAAAATGAATAATTGCATTTACGTGCGCATCCGGGCGCCAAGGGGTTTTGGGAACAGAAAAAGCAATTGGTACGTCAGTACGAATAACTGCAAGAGCTTTTGAAAAGAGCGCGTCGTCTTCATGCTCTTTCAAAAGAGTCACGATGCGTGGCTTGATGCCAACCTTAAAAAGTGCGTCTTCATCTTTTTTAAGTGTTGCATACAACTGCTCCATACTGCCAAAATGTTGTATGAGAATTGTTGCTGTTTTTTCACCAATACCTGGCACACCGATGATGTTATCAGACGGATCTCCGCGAAGACCTTTCCAATCTGGAATGTATTTCGGAGGAAAACCATATCGCTGTTTAACCGCTTCTTCGTCATATAAAATAGTGTCGTTAAGTCCCTTTTTAAGAGTATATACACGAACCTGTTTATCATTTATAAGTTGCATGGTATCCATATCGCCAGAAGCGATGATAATATCTATCGTCGCGTGCTTTGCAGACAACATATGAACTATTGTGCCAATAACATCATCAGCCTCAAACCCCTCACGGTCATACATAGGTATTGAAAACGCTTTGAAAATATCGCGTGACCGAACTATCTGCGCTATAAGCGCATCATCTGATTTTTGTCGGTTTGCTTTGTAGTTCTCGTACGCCTCATGCCGAATAGTCGGGCATGGTAAATCGTAACACGCTACAATATAATCCGGCTTCAATTCTTGTATTATACGAATAAGCATGGACACAATACCATACAGCGCCCCAGTCGGCTCACCATTTCTGTCTGTAAAATCAGGAAGCGCATGATAAGCGCGATGAATTATTGCGTGCGCATCAAGCAATATGAGACGTTTTTTCTTTTTAGTTACTGTTGCCATAAGTAATTTTTCTGCACAAGTCCGGAAGTGTCTCAATTGAAATAGTATGGGTTGGTTGCGGAAGCGAGCCCTGCACCTGCTCAGGCCACTCAAAAAATATGATATTTTTCTCATTAAAAAAAACATCCTCTGGCACGATAGTATGTAGTGCGTCCGGTGTTTCCATACGATAGGCATCAATATGAATAAGATTTTTAAAAACATTCGTATCAGGAAGCGCATATTCTTTCATAAAAACAAATGTTGGGCTTGTGACAGAAGACATAATACCTGCACTCTTTAGCGCGCCACGCACATACGTTGTCTTTCCTGCGCCCAGGGCGCCGGAAAGCGTAACAAGCGTGGCGCGCTTACCCACAAAACGACACTTTTGAAAAAATTGCGCTGCCTCGCGCATCATTTTCTCCTCCGTATTGGCATATACTTCCATAACATCATTGTATCAGGTACCAAGCATCAGTGCTGAAAATACCAAGGTCTTTTTGAAAAGAAGCAAGTGTACTGTACTCAAGCTCACTAAAATTTAATATATGTAAAATATCGGACATCGAGTGTTGGAAATTTTATTGAACGATGTGCGATCTTATTCATCTGGCGTACTGTGTAATATTGTGAGTACATTAACAGACTATGAGTTTCATATGTGGCGGACACGCATATATAGTTAACATAACCACCGTATGTGCGGTATCATATATACTATATATGACAATTACTTTTGATGACCATGGTCAAGAAACCAAAGTTGAAAATGCTCGCTTGTCGGAAGAAGAAGATGTGCAAGAGATTCTTTCAAAAAAATATGGTATGCGATACGTTGACCTGCATATGCTTCCTATAAACAGCGAGGCACTACGACTTATTCCACAGAAACAAGCCGAGCGCGCGCAGGTTGCCGCGTTTGATATTGGTGGAAAAAATATCTCAATCGCCATACACAACCCAAACGATGAATACACACAAAAGGTTCTTGGCGACCTCACCGAGCGTGGATACAACATACACAAATTTCTCGTATCTGAAAGAAGTATAAAAAAAGCACTGAAACGCTATGCCGATCTTTCGTTTTCGTCTGGGTCCGTTGTTGGTGTGTTTGATATTTCCACTGATGAATTATTAAAATTATCAAAAGAGCTCAAGAATATTGATGCGTTACGTCAACGCCTTTCCGAGCTGGAACAACAAAAAGATTTAACAAAAATATCTCGTTTACTTGAATACATTCTTGCTGGAGCATTTGCGACACGTGCGTCGGACATACACCTGGAACCAAATAAGCACGGAATCGGTATTCGCTTTCGTATTGACGGACTGCTAACAAAAATTACCACCATACCACCAAGTTTATATAAATTGATTGATTCTCGCCTCAAAATACTTTCTGGGTTGAAATTAAATGTGCGTGATCGAGCTCAAGACGGACGGTTTAGTGTTAACCTGCAAGACAAAGATATTGAAATTCGTGTATCTCTTATTCCAAATGCATACGGAGAATCATTCGTTCTGCGCATCCTTGACCCGAGCTCCATTCAGGTTTCATTTGCTCAACTTGGTATACACCCAAAATTATTAAAGCGCCTAAAAGAAGAAATCGCTCGCCCAAACGGTATGTTGCTCACCACAGGACCAACTGGTTCAGGAAAAACAACAACGTTGTATGCGTTCTTGAAAGAGATAACTAGCCCTGACATAAAAATTATAACTATTGAAGACCCAATTGAATACCATCTTGATGGCATTGTACAAACACAAACAAAAGCAAAAATATATACTTTCTCCGAAGGGCTTCGTTCAATTGTTCGACAAGACCCAGACGTCATTATGGTTGGTGAAATTAGAGATAATGAAACAGCAAGTATAGCAATGCAGGCTGCGCTCACCGGACACTTTGTTTTTTCAACACTTCACACCAACAATGCCGCTGGTACATTCCCACGTTTTGCTGACCTTGGCATTGACCCAAAAGAATTCGCATCAGCCATAACTGTTTCAATGGCACAACGTTTGGTACGCAAACTTGAACCAAAAAATAGAAAACAAGTACCGTTAACTGAAGAACAAAAACATATGATTGAAAAAGTTCTCTCAACAGTTGCGGATAAAACACTCCTCCCAAAAAGCTTTGACAGTGTGTGGGTTCCGGAAATACAAACAGAAAGTGACTCTGGCTATCACGGAAGAGTTGGGTTGTATGAGGCTATATTTATGGATAATGAAATGGGAATGTTTTTACGCGACAACCCAAGCGAAGCAGACATTGTAAAAAAAGCTCACAGTCAAGGATACCTCACTATGGCGCAAGATGGTATTTTAAAAGCCCTTTCTGGAGAAACAACGTTAGACGAAGTAAATCGTGTGGTTGACTTGAAAAGAGATTAGTAGAAATTTCTAGTAATCCCCATACAAAATAACAGACGGTTGCCACATATGTGGCAACCGTCTGTTATTTTGTATTCCGCCCATAACCCTCCAAACAACCCTTCTTATTACAGAAGGTTGGAGTGTCGCCTAAGGGGACTCCCAGCAATCAAACAAAGTTTGAAACCAGATAGATCCACGGGGACAACTCCGGTAAAGCCGTCAAGCCTTGCTTGGAGGGTTATACACAGAATAAAAAAGAAAATTCCTTTTTGAGCTTCTCTCTAAAAGGGCTTACGGATTATCTTTCCGTATGGTAGAATGGTATCACGTAAAAAATATATGTCAAGTACTCCAACAACACCCATACCAGAACAACCACTTGACTCTGCGTTGAGGCCAAAACTGTGGGAAGAATACATCGGGCAAGAACAAGTAAAATCAAGTATCCATATTATCTTGGAGGCAGCAAAAAAACGCAAGGAAGTGCCAGAGCATATGTTATTTTATGGGCCACCAGGTGTTGGGAAAACAACACTCGCGCACCTTATCGCAAAAACCATTAATGCGCCATTAAAAAGCACTTCTGGTGTTGCTATTGAGCGCGCTGGCGACCTAGCGGCGATTATTACCAACCTTGAACCGAACACTGTTTTGTTTATAGATGAAATTCATCAGCTGTCACATAAAATAGAGGAGTTATTATATCCGGCGCTTGAAAGTGGAAAACTTGATATAGTTCTTGGAAAAGGTCCTTCGGCACGCACAGTTGAACTTTCGCTTCCGCCGTTTATGCTTGTTGGCGCCACCACTCGCGTCGCAAGAGTTTCAGGACCTCTTCGTTCGCGCTTCAGTGGAGGTGTTTATCAACTTGATTTTTACCACGAGGAACACATAGAACGCATTCTTGCCAACTCAGCAAAACTTCTTGGGCTTTCTGTTTCTGATGATGTGCTTGGACGTATAGCATCAAGAAGCAGAGCAACCCCACGAACAGCAAATGCTCTTTTGAAACGCATCCGCGATTTTAGCGAGGTACACGAAAGAGATTTCTCCTTACTTTTATGTGATGAAGCGTGCCAATTGTTCGGTGTGGACGCATATGGACTCACCAAAGATGATCGGCGTTATTTACAAACCATAGAACAAAACTTCCGTGGTGGACCTGCGGGAGTGCGAGCATTAGCGGCGGCACTGCACGAAGATATGGAAACACTTGAGCAAGTATATGAACCGTTTTTACTTCGCTTGGGTTTCATTGAGCGCTCAACTCGTGGGCGAATACTCTCATTATCAGGACGAGAGTATATTTCAAACAATATGTAAATAATAAAAATACTTTGTTATAATAAAATTATGTCAGGACACAGTAAGTGGTCACAAATAAAAAGGCAGAAAGCGGTAACTGATGCTGTAAAAAGTAAAACATTCTCTCGCTTCGCGCAACTCATCACTCTTGAATCCAAACACACTGGTGGTGATGTAAGTATACCAGCACTTAAAACCATTATTGACCGCGCAAAAGCAGCTAATATGCCTAAAACCATTATTGACCGCGCTGTTGCCAAGGGTGTTTCAAAAGATGCCGCCACACTGGAGAGGGTTACCTATGAATGTTATGGCCCGGGTGGTGTTGCTATAGTTATTGATGCTCTAACAGATAATAAAAATCGCACAACGCAAGAAATAAAACATCTTTTGGTAAAACAAGGGTTGGGGCTCTCAGCGCCGGGAGCGGCATTATGGGCGTTTCAAAAAAATAAAGATAATTCCTATACACCAAATGAACAAACAACAGTCACACCGTCTGAAACTGATGGGGAAAAAATAAGTGCTGTTCTTTTCTTGTTAGATGAACATAGTGATGTGCAGTGTGTATATACCAACGCGGTCGGCTATGAAGATACTGGCGATTGACCCAGGGTTTGACCGAATGGGTATGGCAGTTATTGATGGCACCGCGTCAAACCCGTATTTCATTTGGGGAACTTGCGTTATACCACCCAGCGGGGTACTTACAAAACGTTTAACTGAAATATTTTACGCAGTTGACGCGACAATAAAAAAACACAGGCCGGATATTGTTGCTGTTGAAACTCTTTTTTTTAGTGTTAATAAAAAGACCGCGCTTAATGTTGCTCATGCTCGTGGAGTTATATTGGTAGCAGCAGGCATTAATACTGTTGGTGTTGCAGAATATTCACCGCAAGAGGTGAAACTTGCAGTAACAGGTTACGGAAATGCTAGAAAAAGCGCTGTTGCCACCATGGTTGAAAAACTAATCACCCTTCCAAAACAAAAACGTTTTGATGATGAATTTGACGCCATCGCCATTGGTATTACCGCACTTTCAAGTACCCAAACAAAACAACATTCTTAAAAGATTTTACCCATCGTAAAAACTATTTTTGTTTTTTAACAAGAAAATAATCCCCCCACAAATAAAATTGCGAGTAAGTAAAAATCTCGACTGTTTCATTAAGAATTGACGTTATCCACATTTGTATTTGATGGGGCTTGAAAAAATATTATTTTCAATAAGAATGATGAATATTCGTTATGGATATCGTCGCTTGCAATAACGAATATTAGTAAACATTATTCAATAATAATATAATTATAAAAATATGTTTGACGACAACATTATTATGGGCGAAAACGATGATAATTTTGGAGAAGGCGATAGAGTTGGGTCTGATGGTTTTACAGAAAATATCGATGATGAAGATGGTCCTGGTATAAACACAGGAGAAGAAGAGGATGAGTAAAAAATAAGAAAATATAATATGTAGCCTCTGTTTTTGTTTATAAACAGAAATTACACCATAATACCACAACAGCATACGTTCATGTATGCTGTTGTGGTATTATTGAAATTATATGATTAAACACTCCACACACAAGAAAACAAAAAAGAAAGGTGAGGGTACTCACCTTTTTAAAGCTGGAAGACCACGACCGTTTTTTGTTTTTTTTCTTATTCTTTTGAGTTTATTTTTTTTACTGTCTGGAACGTTAGTTTTGTGGATTTCATTTATCCCATCACCGAACATAACCTCATTTACAAACAGGCAGGTAATCCAATCAACAAAAATTTATGACCGTACAGGAAAGATATTACTGTATAATTATGGAAATGATGTAAAAAGAAGTGTTGTTCCCCTTTCTGATATATCTCCACACATACAAAAAGCAGTTATTGCTATTGAAGATTCTAGTTTTTATAGTCACGGAGGAATTCGTATATCTTCAATACTACGCGCTATGCTTGTTGATTTGTTTGGTGGCTCTTTTACACAGGGTGGCTCAACCATTACACAACAAGTGGTTAAAAACACCATCCTCACTGATAAAAAAAGTATATCCCGTAAAATACACGAGTGGGTACTTGCAATAAAGCTTGAACAAAAATATTCAAAAGACCAGATTTTGGAAACTTATCTGAATGATATGCCGTTTGGTGGAACATTGTATGGTGTTGAAGCCGCAAGTGAAACTTTTTTTCATAAAAACGCAAATGGTGTTGACCTAGCTCAAGCGGCGTACCTAGCAGCATTATTACGAGCCCCAACATACTATTCTCCCTATGGGCAACATAAACAAGAGTTAATTCAAAGAAAAAATCTTGTACTACAACGAATGAAAAGTGTTGGTTTTATTACAACAAATCAATACACCCAAGCAACCAATGAAAAGGTTATATTTTTCCCCAAAAAAAACTCAGGAATTATCGCACCACATTTTGTTTTTTATGTTCTTAATAATTTAAGAAATACCTATGGGCAACAAGCACTGCAGAGCGGACTAAAAGTAATCACAACATTAAATGTTCCACTGCAGGAAAAAATGCAATCCATAATAACAACAGCAGCGAAAGAAAATGTAAAAAAGTTTGACGCAAAAAATGCGGCGGCGGTCGCCATAGACCCAACCACTGGACAAATTCTTGCTATGGTTGGGTCGCCTGATTATTTTGATGTAAAAAATGACGGGAGTTTCAACGACACTTTAGCACTCCGGCAACCAGGGTCAACATTCAAACCTTTTGTGTACACCATAGCACTTGAAAAAGGGTTCACTAGAAAAACTACTATTTTTGACCTTCCTACACAATTTTCAACAATGTGCTCTCCACAAGATAATAAAAATGATAAACCACCTTGTTATGCTCCTGTTAATTTTGATGATAAATATCGCGGACCAATGACGTTTACTACAGCGCTTGCACAATCAATTAATATCCCCGCTGTTAAGACACTATATTTAGACGGTATTCAGCCAGTTATTAATCTTGTGCGTGCTGTTGGGCTCACAACAATACAAGACTCTAAAAAATATGGGTTATCTTTCGCTCTTGGCGCGGCAGACGTGCGCCTACTTGATATGGTAGACGCGTATGGCACCTTTGCAACTGGAGGTGTTCATAATCAAACAGCATCTTTATTAAAGGTTACAAAATCAGACGGTTCTGTTTTGGAACAATATATTCCCCACCCAGTAAAAATTATACCAGCACATATAGCAAACAGTATTTCTGCGATGCTTTCTAATAATACTGCGCGCTACCCTGAATACCCACCAATTAATCCACTTAATTTCCCTGGGTATGATGTTGCGGTTAAAACAGGGACAACAGATAATTTTAGAGATGCATGGACGATTGGATACACACCATCTATTGTAATAGGTGCGTGGGTTGGAAACAATAACAACGCACCAATGGTAAAGAAAATTGCTGGGTATATTGTTACGCCAACTTGGCATAAAATAATGAAGTATGCGCTTGGTATGTATCCAAAGAAATATTTTGGTGAGCCAACACGTATACCAAAAAATACCACTGGTATACTACAAGGGGAATATAAAATACCCAACACCGGAACAACAACGGTTGGATACCAAATACATAGTCTTTTATATTGGGTAAATAAAAACAACCCAAAAGGACAACAACCGACCGACCCATCACTTGATCCACAATATATATATTGGGAATACCCAGTAACACAATGGTTAAAAAATAACCCAACGCAACTTTCAGGAAGGTAAATTAATGTATTTTAGTAAGAGTAATACCTTGTTTATTTATTTCTTTTAAGATTTTTTTTTGTTGTATATATATTTCTGTTTTAATGACAGGGGGTGCTGAAATGGTAATGGTTGAATTTTTATATTGAATTTTTGATGGGGTTATTGTGATGTGTAATATATGTGAAATTACATCAGAGCATATTGTTTGAATGGTTGTTGTTTGTATATATGTTTTTTTGTTATTTTGTAAAATATCTTTAATTTGCTTCATAAACAAAAAATTATTGATTCATAGGCATAACAAGATAAAGGAATGTGTTGTCGCCAATACCATGTATTACAAGTGGTTGACCTATATTATTTACATTTAATGATATATTTTCTGTTGTTATAAGAGATAGTGGTGTTTGTAGATAATGGTAATTAAAAGAAAGTTCTATTTGATCTCCTGATATTTCAGCTGGGATAGACCCTATTGATGATCCAAGGTCATTATTATGTGATGAAAGTGATAATGTTTGGTTGTCTGGATTAAATAGTAATGTTGTTTTTTGAAAAGAGTCTGAAAAAATACTAATGTGTTTTAATAGTGTGTCAAAATCTTTTTTAAGAACAATTGCTTTTTTTATTGTTTGTTTTGGAATTAGTTGTTTATAATCAGGATACGTTCCTCCAGTTAACCTTGTGGTGATAATATTTTCATCCCATTTAATTACTAGTTGGTGTTCGTCAATATGTAAAATAATATTTATTGTTTGTGGTATTATTTTTATAATTTCAGATATATTTTTTGCTGGTACTAAAAATGAAAAATTTTCTGTTATTTTTAAAGAGATTGGTATTATTTTTTCAACAAGACGAAATGAGTCTGTTGCTACGGTTGTGATGGAGTTTTGTGTAAATGTAAAAAATATACTAGCAAGCTCAGGTCGTATATTTGATGTTGATGCGCATGAGATTGTTGTATTAATTATAGATGATAAAATTTTTGCATCTAGTGAAATTATTTGTTTATTTTGTGGTGTTGGAATATTTGGAAAATCTTCTTGTGATATTGTTTTAATAGTACTTTTTATATAATCAGATGTTATAAGTACTGTATCACCAATCTGCTCTAACACCACAACACCATTAATATTTAATGTTGTTGTAATTTGTTGAAGAATTCCAACAGGAATAGCAACAATTCCATTTGTTGTAATTTTCCCTGGAATTTTTAAATCAGCCGCTATTTCAAGATTGTTTGCTCTAAACTTAATACCATCATCTCCAGCAACAATAATTACACAAGATAGTATAGGAAGACTTACGGTGTTTCGTTGTGTGAAATGAATAATTTTATGCACAGCTTGTATGAATTCTTTTTTTTCTATAGTTATTAACATATGTATATTTTATATTTTTATTAACCCTCTTATTAGGGGTGTGGAAAATGTGTATTTCTGCAATATAGTATATAAATAATAGTTATTTTTATATTTAAAAAAGTGCAAAACATTACTTATAATGTATGGGTAACTTTTTATAAATAAATAAATACATTTCATATTTTTATTTATAGACATATAAGTGTTGAATAAATCTTTTATTACACACAACTTATAAAGCAATATTTAGTTATTAATACACACTTTATACACAATTTATTATTTAAATAAAGAGCGTATATCTTCCAACTCTTTTATTAAATAAATATCTTTTTCCAAATCTTTTTTTATTTTATCACAAGAATGAATAACTGTTGTATGATCTCTTCCACCAAGCTCTATACCAATACTAGTATAAGAAACATTAAAATCCTCTCGTAAAATATACATAATGATTTGTCGTGGGCGTACAATCTCTCTTCTTCTTGTTTTTTTATATATAGTATCTTTTTCCATATTATAATAATCACAAATCTTAGATATCACCTGTTTTGTTGATATTGTTTTGTTTGATTTTGAAAAAGAACGGAGAAGTTGTCGCACCTCTAATAAATCCAACACAGTACCTTTTGTTTGTGTGTAACATGCGATTGTATTAACAACACCCTCAATTTCTCGTATGCTTCCAGGGATTGTTGTTGCAATATATTCAACCACTTTATCATCAAGGATAATTGAATTCACTGCTAGTTTTTTATTTAAAATCATAATTCGCGATTCCATATCTGGCTCACCAATATCAATCATCATTCCAGCTGAAAATCTACTTCGTAACCGCTCTGCTATATCTGGAATTGCCGAGGGTGGTTTATCGGATGAAAAAATTATTTGCTTATTTGTGTCGTAAAGTGTATTAAAAAGGTGAAATAACTCTTCCTGAGACTTTTCCTTTCTTGAAAGAAATTGAATATCATCCATAATAAGTAAATCATATTGCCTATATCTTTCTTTAAACCTGTTTGCTGTTCCATTTTGTATTGAGTTTATATATTCAACAGTAAATTTTTCCGTTGTAAGGTAATATACTTTTCTATTAAGATATATCTTTTTGAATTGATTTCCAACAGCTTGTATAAGATGTGTCTTTCCTCTTCCTGTATCACCATAAATAAAAAGTGGGTTATAGGTTATTCCTAATTTATTAATAACCGCTTGCGCGGCGGTATATGCCATTTCATTAAACTGACCAACAACAAAAGAGTCAAAAGTATATCTTGGGTTTAAATTATCATTTTTATCAACATAAAAATCATTAAGTGGGAGTGTTGTAGTATATTTTTTATTTGTTATGGTAGGTTGTTTACTTTTTTCTTTTACAATAACATATTCAACATTTCTAAAATCATAAGAAATGGAACGTACTATTTTTAAAATTATGAAGTGAAACTTTTTTAAATACCACTCCTTAAAAAAAAGACTTGGCACTGCAACAAACACCACACCATTTTCTATTTTTAAAATAAAACTTTTTTTAAACCATGTATTAAAATTAGCTTGTGATATAAGAAGCTCAACCTGTGTAAGAATATGTTCCCATAAATCTTTCGGGCTTGGTGTTGAAATCATTACTTTTTTCTCTTCAATATACATAATGCTTTTTATTATACCCCCTTCGTTTAAAATAGATACATCTCTACAAACCTTAATTTTTTGCTTTTTTGAGGATAACCTGTTACTATAGTGTGGATATATGCCAAAACAAACATACCAACCAAAAAAGCGAAAACGAGCAAAAACACACGGCTTTCTTTCGCGTTCAAAAACAAAATCTGGGAAGAAGGTTATTCGTAACCGCGCAAGAAAAGGAAGGAAAAGCTTAACGGTGTAATAATACTATGTCATCATTGCGTCGAATGGGTCGACGAGAAGTGTTGGCTGTTTTAAAATCAAAAAAACAAATAAAATCAACCCACTTTTCTGTTATTTTTAGTGATGTTGGGGTGGGTTGTGCTGTAGTGGTAAGTAAAAAAGTTGAAAAACTTTCTGTGGATAGAAACAAAACAAAACGACAAGTTTTCTCAATTATACAAAACACTAACATCACACATGAAAGATTGGTTATTTTTGTAAAGTCAAAAATAACCAATCTTTCATATAAAGATATACAAAATGAGCTACAATCGCTTATAATGAAAACATAACCTTTATTAAGGAAGCACTATAATTATGATTACCAACCTTTTCCATACTTTTTTTTATAATCCAATCTATAATATATTGGTATTTTTTATTCACATAATCCCAACAGGGGATGTTGGTGTCGCTGTTGTTATTATCACACTATTAGTTCGTTTTGCTCTTCTTCCACTTTCTCTCTCTGCCGCAAGAACACAACATATGATGAGCTCTTTGACGCCACACTTAAATAAAATTAAAGAGAAACACAAAGATAATAAAGAACAACAAGCGAAAGAAACTATGGCGCTTTATAAAGAAATGAATGTAAACCCGTTTTCAAGCTTTATTGTTATGTTTCTTCAGATACCAATACTTCTTGCTCTTTATATGGTTTTTTTATATGGAGCGCTTCCGCATATTGATGGTAAAATTCTTTACTCGTTTATCACTGCTCCCACGGTTGTTTCAATGAATTTTCTTGGTATATTTCACATGGCGTCAAAAAGTATAGTTCTCGCAGCGTTTGCCGGCATAACACAGTATTTTCAAGCAACACTTACTATTGCCCGCACCAAAACAACACAACAACAAGGGAAAATGAAAGATTTTAGTAAAATTATGAACTCACAAATCAGATTTGTGTTCCCTATTATTATAGCTGTTGTTGCATATTCAACATCGGGCGCCATCGCACTTTATTTTATAGCTACAAACCTGTTTGGTATTTTTCAAGAGAAATACCTACAACGTTCTTTGGCTAAGATACAAACAAATCAACAAATAAACTCCAATAATCAAGCACAACACACAAAATAAAAAACTTTATTTTTTATTACACTACCTATATTTATATTCCTTGATGGTTGTTTTAAAGTCGGTATGCCCACAGTGCCCCATTTCTTTTATTCACAAAAGAAAGAACCTGTTGTTTTTTGTCAATAGAGAGAGCTGTTATATCAAATGGGGATCCTTTTGTTTTTGAAAAATCAAATAAAAGTTTTGCGTAGCGCCCAGTAACGTCTATCTCCCATAATTGGTCAGTAAATGATGTTGTACCCTGATACCAGCTGTCAGGATAATCTACATTTGGCGGGTTTTGCGGAATACCACAAAATAATGAACTATCATCGTATGACCACACACACTTGTTTGCGATGGTAGAAACAGGTAGGTGAACAACCGCGTGGGTTGGTATTGATACAATCTCAAGTTGCATTTGTCCGGAATCATTTACATAGCTTATTAATACTTTTGTTCCCGAGTGATTAACTAAAGCAACTAGTCCGTCTTCAGGGCCAACAATTGGTATTAATGTTCCGGTGGTGCCATTTTCTAAAAAGGCATAGCCACCGACGGTTGCCGACGGTTTTGTATACACAAGATAATTTTTAGGTCCAGCTACCAAAACACGTATAGCAGATAGTGGTGTTTGGAATGCGGTGCTTACATTTAATGCGTCCCTTGATGCTTTTTTTATAATGGAGCCATTTTCTCCCGATGATACCGCGAGAAGCTCATTTCCACCCTTAATAAGCACTTGAGACAACCCTTGCGGAAGGAAGAAGCCACCAACACCGGTTTTTGGTATGGCATACGTTGATACTTCCCCACTACCATTTCCAGTATGTGAAAGATATTGTACATATGCAAGAGAGCCGTCTGGAAGCCACGCTGCCGAGCGAATACCTGGAATCGTTTTATTTGATGTGCGTGTTTGCTTTCCTGTTGACGAGTTGTATTGGTAGATATTTCCGCTTTGTTGTTCTATGTATTGCACAATAACTGGTGTGGTGGACGACGCTGTTGCCTGTGTGGTTGATGCTGTTGTTGTACTATTTAGGTCAAGAGAAACCAGTGATGGCACTACCGGACCCTTACTTATTTGCACTAAACGAGGAAGTACGCGTGCCAACTCAATATTAGTTGCTGTAAGTTTGTTTTTACTTGCGCCACTTGGTACATTATTACCCACATTTGTCGCTGTGTTTCCATTGTTTTGCGCCACTGGGAAAATTGGTTGTGTATTTGCGTTATGTTGAGTAACAATAACATGCGCACCACGAGCAAAAAATAAGAAATATACACCGATACCAATCCCTATTAAGATAATGATACCCGCAATTATAATAAATGTCTTTTTCATAATTATTTTACCGTTACTCCGATAACGCGCGAGAAACTTCCACCTGTGCCGGTGCAAGAAAGTGTGTAATTACCTGATTTGGTGAGATTGTTGATTGTTTGGGAACCATGTGTTGGTTTTGTTCCGCTCCACGAACCCATTGCCACACAAGATGTTAGGTTGGTAGAAGTCCATGTAAGTGTGGTTGAACCACCCGTGGCAATGGAGGTTGGGGATGCAGTGAATGTTAGGGTTGTTGACGTTGTGCTGGGTGCGGGGGTTTTATTTTGTGTGGAATTAGATGTTTTTTTATAAACGCACACGTAGTTTTTGGGTGGCGAAGGAACTACCACACATGTATAATTGGTTCCAACAGATATACTGGAGCAACCACCACTACTAACCTTAAACACTTGGAGTGAGTGTCTTTGCAAAAATCTGTGAAAATAACTATCACCACTGTTACTTATTATTTTCAAGCATTTATTTTTCAATGTTTGTGGTATTTTTGGTGTTATAGGTCCTGACCCGGGAGATTTTGAAAGACACACCATACTTTTTCCATTTGTGGTTGTTTTTATTTCTTTACACAAATTAAAACCATTTGAAATCAATATTGATTCAACTTGTGTACCGGAGCATCCACCAACTACTGCGAACTGACCACTACTTGAGCTGTTTTGATCACAGGAGCCGTTTGTTGTTTGTGTGGAAGCTGTATTGAATTTTTGTGTGGACACA
>VAOZ01206366.1_pt1 | contig 17566 bp, 13 predicted proteins | sample 3394041 | NCBI WGS metagenome assembly VAOZ01 (sample SAMN08290431, study PRJNA428436) | hydrothermal vent metagenome | isolation source: Deep-sea hydrothermal vent chimney | place: Indian Ocean: Southwest Indian Ridge
ACCACTTGCTCTGATTTATCGGATGTATCGGCATGAGAGATTGCGTCTTCGACTAACCATTGAGTGGCCTCTGGGAGGTCTTTAAAGCACATTTCATAAGTGTTCAAAGTCTGATCCAACGTTTTCCTCAAGGAGTTTTTTACACTGGTAAGCAGACTGGCTTGATGTTCTTTCTGAGCCTTTCCAACATTATTCACGCGTAATTGCGAACCTGCCAGACCTGCTGCGCGCTCGCGAGACTGTTGCCGTGATATCAAATTGGAATATTGTTGTTCCATTTCATCCATTGACTGTTTTATAGCTTCGAGATACATCTGTACCTCTTCTAACTCTGCAGATGAATCAGGCCTTACAGGCAAGGTAATTTCCTTGAGAACTAGCTGTAATAGAGTCGCTAAACCGTCAACATCCTGTTTGTGACACTTCACATTATTTTCAAGATCCATTGCATTACGCCAAGCTTCCGCTTTTTGCAGGCGGCGTTGGAGTAATCGCTCGGCATCAACAATGGCTGTCCACAGTTGTTCGACAAAACGGCTAACCTCGTTAGTCATCATGGCAGCATAAGCTTCGACTTCTTCCGGGGCCGTGTTGTTGGAATATTCTGGTGTGGACAATTCTGGGGCGCTCATCAACAAGTCGGGTAGCCGTTGTGTTGCCTCATCAAGGCGTGCTATCTCGTACTGAAATATGTGTTCCTGATCTTGAATAATTACGTTTGCAACATCTATGCGACGACGAGCAGCTTCTTGGGCTTTCTGCTCTGCTTTTAGTTGTGCTGCTCTACGCCTGGCTTCGCGCGCATCTGCCTCTCGACGACGCAATTCGGCAGCTTTTATTTCTCTGGCCTTTGAATAATAGACAGTTTCAGTGGACATTTTGTTCTCCTATCGATTCTCGCTTACTTATCTGATGTTCGTCGATTTGTACTTGCGCAAACGCACCGCGTAAGTCACATTCAAATAAAGCTTGCACAGCAAGGTTTGCATCCGCCGACCCCTTTAAGGCACAATGTGCAAGTGTCGCGAGACTTTTTTGAGCTTCTGTGTGTGTAAGATCCAACTCCCGCCAATTGAGCGGCGTTTCTGGATTTACAACACCACTCAGTTTTATCAAAGCAAAATCATTACTTCTTCCAGAATCCATCGCCTCAATAATCATCTTCGCCTGGCCTTCCCAAGAAGTGTTTCCCGCCCATTTCAAGATATTTTCTATCTGGACAATCGCCTCACTCCAATTCTGTGGTTGTACAGCGGTACGTAAAAGATCTTCTAAACGCCAATAGGATTTCCCCGCGAAACTAAATGCAGCGGAAGAGGCATCATGAGCAAGAGAGGCCCAAGCCTTAACTGTTGGAAGTGAACTAACATCACAACCAATTGCTGCATTTAACTCACTATGCGTCCATCGACCTGTTGACTTCGGCCATAAACATCCTTTAAGGATAGCTGCCAAGCGCTCGTCCATTATTGTATGAAAAGGGACGTCACCGATCTGGATATCCTTATGGGTAAAATATTGCCCCCAAATAGCTTGACTCAAGAGTTGGCCAACTGAAAATATAGCTGCATTTTCGCTTAATATAGACTGCTGTATTACTTCGGGTGCGGTAGCATCTTGTGGTAATAAGGAACTACGCACAAACTCAGGTCGATATTGAATAATATCTACCTCAGTTTGAATTTCAGCGATAACTCCTAGCGATGTTAAAGCAACCTTTCCGTCGTCAGATAGTGAAAGCTGGGATGCTTCTAACACTATTGGTTGAAAGCCCCCAATGCTCAACTCTGTCAAAACCGAACTCAATGATCGCAGTAAGAATTGGGCTCTCTCCTCCGAGGGGTTGGACTCTGCAAACCACTTGTCCAACATCACCCCCTGCTGTACCGTTGAAACCAATTCAAAGTCAGTTCGCGCCCCGCCCATATCAACAGTTCCATATGCTACCAACTTAGGAAGTGATGATAACGATACTGGTATGATCCGATCATAAGTAGCCGGGGGGGTAAGTGCCCCTGTGCGAAACCGGCGATAAACTCCCTTCTCGACCACGTTTAATATTTCTCTTTCAACCGGCCACGTATCCACTCCACTCGAACTGAAAAGACTCCCTGAAATTGTCCAGCCAGCATCCAGTACTTCTTCGGGTAACAAACTTGCTCCCAAGCTTGTTACAAGTGAGTCGTCACTTTTTTCTTTGCTGCGGCGCAATCCCAAACGAGACATAAAATCGGATAGTTTGTTTTCCGACTCCAAATTAGTTCCAGCTGTAACCTCTCCAGAGGTACTATCAAATACGACATGCTCAGCCTCTGGAGCAGAAACCAATGCCTCATCTATCCCTAATTCAGGATCAGGCTCAACTTTAGACACAATAAGAGGGATACCATGTACTGGACAAAAATCCTCAGTAGGATACGCTTGGCCACATGTAGGACATTCTGGATTATTCATATTCGACCACCTCATTTGTACTTGATGCCATTTTCTGTATTGGCTTTTGCCAGGTCACTTTCAAGACACTGGATCTATCCGCAGCTCTAGCCATCCTGTGAGTATCTGGGATACCCACTGTAACTACACTATCGGGGCCGCTGGCCGAAAATTGCTGCCTATGGATGGGCCAGTTCATCCAGTTGTGATATAAATTCTCGGCTAATCCCGTCAAAAGCATGACTTCCTGGTTACTAGAACCAGCCATAGGGGAAGCTGGTAGCGTATGGTCATATGGACCAGCAATTACAACATCGAGTACATCCACGAGTTGTCTGTGATTCTTAATAAAATCTGACCAAGCCAATCCGGTGAAAAGAGTTACTTCCGTCTCTGGAAAGACCTCACGAAAAGCTCGCACCAATTTCAAAACCTCGGCAGCTTGCGAAGAGGGTTCCCCTCCGCTTATCGTCAATCCAGCAGGTCGAACGGTTTGCACTTTTGCCAGTTTTATCAAACTATCAACGCTGACATGTTTCCCCTTATTGTTAGCCCATGTGTGCACTGAGGAACAACCAACACAGGTGAGACTACAACCCTGAACCCATACACCCATTCTCTGGTCTGTCGCGCCAAGAACATATTTACCGAGACCAAAGGCTACCTGGTTTATATTAAGCATCAGATTTCCAGCTCTTTGGTTTTGGAACCAAAAATGTATCGAAATATTTGCCCTGTCCTGTGCATAAGTTTGAAAGTAATTTCACCGTCATCAATAGGGAACATAAAAGAGCCTGCCAAGCTTTCCGATGGCTCCGCAGTAACCATTGCGGATTGCAGTCCAAAAACCTTATCTGGGGTTATTAACACACGCTCAATACCTTGAGCTTCAAAATGAAGCCGAGCCTGCTGCCCCCAATACCCGATAATTCTTTTTGAACAGCGAAATACTTCAGGGGGCGCATCTTCAATCTCTGTTGCTTTTACCATACGCATCCACGCATCCTCAAGGGCATCAATAAAAGGCTGAGCATGAATCAGCAGCCGCAGTTCGGGGGTTGGGACGGTATTAATTGAACCCTTCGCCAAACCTTTCGACACAAGCGCTTGCCAATTTCCAATGAGCTCTCTCTCAAGTGCTTTCCTGTCGTGGTTACCAAGAAGAGCAAAAGCCCTCAAAGAGCAATCTTCAGGTAAATTTTCGATGCTAATACCACTGCGCACGAGAACCCGCGCTCTACTTTTTAGCGTTTCATAATTGAGATGCACAGACTCTAGTAGTTCATTCACATTGGGTTCAGTCGTATTCAAAGAATTAGACTTCATGCTAGCCCCTCCTCTGAACCATCATCTTCAGGCTTTTCTTGAGATTTGCCCGCCTTACCAGGCGATGCAGGAACTGCGGCCAAACGAACATCAATAGGTGCGAGATCTTCAGCCTGCTCCTTGCGAATACCGTTGATAGCTTTTGCTAACGATGACTTCCTAAGCAACGCTTCAGCTTTTTTTACATCATCATGTCTCTCACTAAGCCCTTCAGTAAAAGCAATGCTCACCATGGTGTCTGACACTTGATCGGATAGCTCTGATTTACTGACAATAGCAGCTGCATTTTTTATCTCTGTGGTGAGTACTGCCACGTCAAAAGAGGTGGAAGGTGTCAGTGTCAACGCAACCAGAGCCAATAATTCAACAACTAATAACAATCCAAAGGTGATTAAACTAATGGCCCTCATGCCGTCAGCCACATCAGGATCTGTGTAGAGCCCAATGAATATTGTTGCATCTGCAAAAAGACCTGATTTCGGTGCGACATACCGTGAATCTGACTTCATCTGAAGATCAATACCATCAAGCAGTTGACGTTGGTGTACTTCAGATTCAAGTCCTTGCGTTTGCAAAGCTTGTAAGTCAGCACCAACCTGTGTAATTGCGCGAGCAGCAGACTCTTTACGTCGTCTAGCCTCAGTAGCCACGGCCTCATTTTGGTCCGCAATGGCTCTTTGGGCTTGTGCTCGCACACCATTTCCCACCGCTCGCAAACCAAGCCCACCTATTTCAGAGAATTCTTCATCCCTAGCAGCGCGTGCTTTAACTAGGGCCTCATTCTCTGTAGTTGTAGCTTCACGCTGTGTCTTTACTAACGTGGTAAGGCTTTCCCTAAGCGATTTTTCGCGGAGAGATACAAAGTTTTTCCGTTGTTGATATTCGGCTGTAACTCGTTTGACTAATTCCTGATGAAGCGATTGATTGGCTATTCGTGCAGTATCAGCCGATTTCGCGGAAATCAAGGATTGGCTTTGTTGCAATTGAAATGTAAACGTACTTGCTAGACACAAAATAATCGAAAGAGAAACCCTGAGTATGAGAGCGGTATTGGTTGTTCTATTTGTTCTTATTCCGTAGACACCCAGCACACCAGCAAGAGGACGATGACTCATACTGATAATTCTGTCGATGCCTAGGACAAAACCACAGGGAATAATAAACCCCAGAATGAGGCCACCAAGGCCAAAGTACTGAAGACCAACCTTTGTCCAAATCATTGCTAAAAATATAAAATTAACCAGAAAAACAACTCCAAGGCAGGTATATAACATCCTGGCTCGAGTAGATGATATTTCCAGATTGTCTCTATCAGCAGCAGCCATCCACCAAAAGAAATAATTTATATTGTTCATGTCGATTCCATCGGTTGTTACAAACAGATTACCCAATATCAGTTTTCCCAGATTTTCCAATTTCTGCGTATTCTGACCCAAGCACGGCAGTCACTAACCAGAATTTTGAAACTAGGTCAGAGTATATTTGATATGTAGTTTTCCAGAATTTTCCGAGATGCAGATTGGACTGAAGGGGGGGTCCATTGAGGGAGTGCTGCGTAGCCTGCGCCGAGCTTGCGATGGTGTGGCGGAGCGGCACGGACGCAGGGCGGCCGGGGCACTATTAGGCTGTCGAAGATCGAGTGCGTTTTGGCGGCTGGGACGCCCCAAAACGCATCACGAGATCAAAGACTCGCTTGATTATGTCAAAGATCTATCGCGTTTGAAAAATATGATTCAGTGACTTGACATAGGTTTCAAGTTGTTCATCAATATCCTGGTTGTAATAAGTTTCATGGTATTCATTAAAAATGCTCGCTAAGTCATTCACTAAATCTGGATCTAGACTGCTATATTTTTTTTCGGAGATAAACTCATTAAGCATCGTTATTGCGTCGCCAAACGTTGTGCTTTCATCCAGACTAGTATTCCCATGGTAAGTATTAAAGAATTCCATGAACATATCATTGAAGTCAAAATCAATATCGTCGAGTTTGGCTTCTTGCGAAATACCTGGCCTAAATTCCTCTAACCAGGATCTTTCCTCAGGGAAAAGGTCCTGATGCACAATCGTACAGACACAATCCTCACCACCCTGGCTACTAGCCCCCGGAGCGGAAAATCCAAGGTGGGTCGTAAAGTAAGCCTTTGCCGATTTATTTTCCATCCCAGACTGAAATCCAGGAAGATCAACGTATGCGTACCCTCCTGGTGATGCAAAATAGCAAATCGTATTATCACGACTGGATGATGAAGACCATAATGTTATTAATCGATGTGTGAGTAAAGTACGGATAATTTGCCAACCATTTTCGTCATTGTCTTGCCTTCCGAAAGTTACTGGCACTTTTTCCTCTTCATCTAGCTCATCAAGTTCATTGTCAATAAATTGCTTTGTTAACGATTTAGCATCATTCCATATGGCAGTATATTCTTCTATATCATCCATCTTTTTAAGATAGAGCTGTTTTGTTAAATATTTTTTGAACCTTCCATTAGCAGGCCCCGTCATAGACCGCATTATCTTATGCCTTTCCACATCTTCATCAATTTTTTCTACAAACTCATATAAATTTTCAAGGGGGTGTAAAGCCTCATCACCTTCGCCACCCTTATATATAATATTATCCTCAATCGTTCCTACAAGTTTTTTTACAGCGTTTTTCGGGAGGGCAGTTATAATTCTGGTGACAAGATGCGGATATTCGGCCTCACATAGCTCCAGAATGTCAATCCCCTGTTTTTCTTCATCAAAATCGCCATGTAAAAGTTCCATATCTGTCAACACCACATCAATTTGCTTGCCTTTTGCTTTTAGAATAGCAAAAGCCTTGTTTCCTGACCCACATGGTTCAATACTAGAAAAATAATAGGAGAATGTATGTACGAGTTCATCTAGCGTGTCTTTATTGTCTTCAACAAGCAAAAGTTTTGCACAAGACTTTTTTCGATAACTCCCCTCAGGATTGCCTATTTTCGTTTGGTGTGCGTGAAGTAAACCATGAACCTCATCAAGCAATGTGCTCCGCTGATTAATCTCAACACAGTTCCTAAGGGGGAGTATCATGTTGGCTACCTCATTAGAAATAACATCGCTGTTAGCATAAAGATCATCAACAAAGGTTTTATACCTTTCTTCTTTGAAGTTATTCCTGAGATTTCTGACATCATGAATCAGTCTATCCAGAATGCCCGCCTTTAAAAAACAGTAGTTCCTTAAATAATTAAATTTTCTTTCGCTGTATTCGGGTACCTTAAGTCCTCTAAACTCAAAGCTACCATCTATCTTGAAATGACTGAATTTCGTAATAAATATTCTGTTGCTATTTCCATATATTTGAAAAAGAGTCTCTCGACTAAAAGTTGACACAAACAGGAGATTGAATTTTTTACTGCGGTTGGGGCTGTTCATCAACAGTTTAGCAACTTCATAGCCGTGAAAAGTGGCAATTGGAACATCCCAATCCAACTCAACTAGTATTACAACATTGGATATCAAGAATTTATCACTAATAAATGACTGCAACTCCTCGTTTGAGGAGATAAATAGACCGTCACTATCTTTAGCCGCAAGAAATTTTGTCTTCTCGTCAAAAATATAGATTGTCTTATCTTTCATAGGTAAATACCATTATCAAATAAGCCGCAAGGCTACTTGCATTCCCATGAATCTGGTGACTTTCCCAAGTAATCAATAAATGCTGTTAAAAACTCCTTTAGAAAATCAATGTCTACTTTGTCGACTGCCGCTATATGCGAAACTTCGTTTCGTTTTTTATATAAGTCTTTACCCTCTGTGTCTTTTCTATAATCGAGTACCATGCTATTTGGATCGTTCTTTTTGTTTCTACGGAAAATCCTCGTCAAACCATCAAATCCATGAATATACTCAATCACTTTTCCGAGCTGCTGAACAATTAATGACGGATAAAACCAATTTATTTCTTTATGAAATTCATCGTCTGAGAATACATACTTCAAATAAATTGAATAAAAATTTATGACTTCTTTCATTATCTCTAAAATTGGCTCTTTCGCTGGATTTTGTATTGCATTCTTGAGTTTCCTTTTATAAAAGCGTTTTTCTTCATCGTCCCAACTATCTATTTTTGGATATTGCCATTGTCCTTGCTCCCACCAAAAGGCTTCTGACTCGAGCCTTTTTACTAACCCCCCTAGTTCTCTTAATAGCGTGTATTCGGCCCCGCATAATTGATGAACAGATCGAATAAATTTCCGATAATTCTCGATAGTAAATGAATTGCGCTCATCCACATTGTTTGAAGAGGTGACATCTAAACCCTCTTTCATCCAATATGCGTTCGCACCAATTGACAATAATGATTGATAGCTCCAATGCTTATTTGAAGCCGTTGTCATCATCACCGGGATACCAGGAAATTCTTCACGTATTTTTATAAGCACTTCGGCACCGGATAACTGGCGAACCTCAGTAAAGTTCCCTGTTTCATTTTTTAATCTCAGATCGAGAAAAACCAAATCACGAGAATTATCTTTGATATCTACAATCACTTCGTTACAAAGCGCGTTAATACTTTGATGTGTACCAGATAAAGATTTGAATTTTTCGGGTGACTTTTTTCCATATATAATAACTTGAATTATGTCGCTCCAACCAATATCGGCATTATCATCAACGTAGAGTATTCGTGGGTAATCCCCTTTATTTTGTGACGAACGATATTTTTCAATTTCTTCTCTAAACCCATGGGCATCATCAGAACTCGAAAATAATACTTTTGTATTTATTTCATTCAATTCATTTTTAATAATTTCAAGGCTTTTCTTGCCAAGCTGTAAAGAATTTCTAGCTTTATCAAGTCTTTCCTCAAATACTTTGGTATCAAAATATTCTTCATTACCGTATTTTTTTATCCTTTCTTCCAAGTCTTTTACGTAGTCGAATAAGTCGTTTGGTTTAGGATTTTTTTTGCCTGTGCCCTCTATCCTCACTTGTAGTTCCTCAATGCTATGTGCTTTGTTCGTTCTTGCGTTCTCAAGGTCTCTCAATGCAATATCACTCAGAGTCCCACTTAGATCTACACCATGGCTGTAAAGGAACATTGCTTCTCGGCTCTTAAGTAATTTGAGTTTACCAAGTAGCATTAATGGGTATTGATCTGCCCAATGCTCTAATTCATTTGCAAACAAATGTTTGTGCACATCAATTAACCTCAGAACGCCCCACCAATTTGCCCAATTATGGCGTTCATTCTCAGGCAAATGAAAGTCAGCGAGAATATAAGGGTCAAGCTCTTGCTCTTCATCAAATATTTCTGTGCCAAGTGTTTCAACTTCATCTTTTGTCTTTTCGGAAAAATCATAATGGTGCTTAGAGAAAGAGATGCCTTTTGAGGTAACAATAAGGTTCCCATGGTCTTGTCTAATGAGATCAATCGGCTCAAATGGCGTAATCAGAACAATATGTTGTCGCACATCAAGCATTCTCAAAAACTTGATTAGAGCAATTCCTGCATTACGTTGTAGCCATTCAAAGCCCTCATCGGCACAGGTTAAAAACTGTTCAACAACAATAATGCAGCTGTCACTATTTAGGGTTTCCTTTTTTATTTCAGCGGCCACATCGTACAGATATTTTTTTTCATTACTGCCTACAGTGGGTACAAGTATTTGTTCGACTCCGCCTACGTCGGAAGTAATGATGCTGCATTGTTGCCATTTTTCAGGATTGTCACATATCACTACAAATTTCATCATTTTTTCGCCGATAGTGTGACAATTTCTTTTTCAACGAGTGTTAGATAATCTGACAATTCATTGATGTTGTTTTCAACTTCATTTTTTTTCATTTTATCGGCGGCTAATTTTGTTTTCTCCGATTTCTGTACCAATTTAACTGCATCCGCACCTTGCTCCAGTGTAAGAATATTCTTGTTAATTTTAAGTTGAACTAAGCCGATATCTTTGTAGAGATGAATAAAAGATTCCAAATATGGATTCGGCCAGCGAGATTGAAGCTTTTGAAGGATGTTTGAATACGTATATCCACACACTGAACCATTAGAGACACATTCAGCCAGCTCAATTAGTTCATTCCAATAAATGCTTTTAGAATCATGGGAATGTTCAATAATATTCTTGAAGCTGTCACCCATAATTTCTTTTATAAATTTAATTTGGTCATTTTTCCTAGCTCCATTATCAACACCCTTATGTAACAAAACATATATTTCCTCACCTTCGATAAATTTCCTAAAAATACCTTCGTGGAAATCTGTACCATCAATATGTACTAAAATGTCCCAATCCGAACAAACTTCTACATCAGTTGGCGAATTAATTACACACTTACTCTCACGCCCAATCATAGCTATAGATTCATCACCAAAGGTGCTAAGCCCCATCAAGGAAAATGGGTTTTCTACACCATAAGGTGGGAAACAACAGTCATTGTTATCTGTAAAAATAATATATTTAGCCATCATGGCGCCTTGCTGATTTAAGTAATTGATAAAGGTATATTTTACTGCGATAGGTAATTACATATTGATTAACAAGGGAAAAGGGTAAGTAAAAAACATTTTCTGGCAAGTTCGAAGGCTTCCCCCTGCCAGATATGATGACTAACTCTGCATTTGTTTCTCCGCCCTTGTAGAAGGATTCAATAAATGCTTCAATTTTCTCAATCTCTGTACCGCCCACCGTTTTTTCAATTATTCCCTGGTGAACAATAATATAGTCATTTTTCTGTTTTTCTGTTTCCACCCAATCGTGTATTTTGCCCGCTATAGTCTGTGTTCCTCCAGATTCGCCTTCACGAAAATTATTTCTATTAAGATCCATTTCCTTGTCGCCAGGAATGTGTATATTCATGCGTCCAAGAGTCTTGTTTACTTTATCATCTCTACATACTTCTGCCTGTATGCGTTCGTCCAAAATCCCAACATTTAAGGTTGCCGCCAAATGTAGTTCATACTTCAGTGCAGAGTCATTTTTCTCTGTCGCAAGGCAATCGTTTACTATTTTTTGTGTTGGCGATGATGATCCATAGGATTCGTAGTAAAGGGCCTCACTAAATTTAGCCACGTCGAGGCATGAGTCAGGATGGTAATGAAAAATTATTTTTTTGCTGTCTTTGGCTTGTACGAATTTATCCGCGTTAGTATAGCACACCATATCGCACACCCCATCCGACAGTATTTCTTTTAGTATTTCTAGCTCTACGTCATCTCCCTTGCATAACTCACAAATTCTATCCTGGCATAGTTCAAATACTATTTGATTGCTAGTAACTTTTTCCCCTTCTACCAGAACACCTTGTTCCAATATTAAATATTTGTGGCTAACTTCATGTCGTTTTTCACCCCTAATTTCAAGGTCGCCAAATTTTAGCAACCTATCAAGGTCGTTTAAATCACCTTTTTTTACTAGATGGATACCGCGTGATTCCATCTCCACTACGTTATTAATACAATCTGGAATATCATTCATTACGATGCAGGCTAATTTTGGCTTGAGAAGATATAGCTCATGCCCAAGATTTTTATTCTCATCTAAAACAATATTTAGCAATTTCAGATCACATGACATATTATCCAAATCTTCTAAAGGATATTTACGGAGGTAAGCTGAGCAAATTTTCATTTCCAGAATCCCCCAGTCGTTTTGACGTAAGCGTCCATCTTCCGATAATATGTCTCGATCTACCTTCCAATTCATCCAGTCAGAAAATGTTAAGTTTTTACTCTCGCTGTAATTATCTTTTATCCTCGCATTACTATTTGCTTCGCCTAAGTTATCCCATATAGTAATTTTATAGTAATCGTTATGTTCAAATTTTTCATCTACCACGACAACCAATTCCAGTAGCTTTTTAGTAATGGACTTTCCATTAGATACATCGTCAACGGTAGGAATAATCGAGTGCTTTACTGAATTTCGTATAATATTTTCGAGTATTACATAAAAAGCCTGCGCCCCAAGAATATCGTTGGGTAATGCCACGATAGTTTCCACATCATCCTTGAATTTCACAGAAATATTTTTCTTCCCTCTATCCTCTTCATAGGTGACTTCACTCGATCCACTTATGTATTGAATAAGGTAGCGAGGCCATTTTTCATCGGAATCGTTACCATTAAAAAATTGCTTTACAACTCCATCAGAAAGCTTGGACGGAAAAGTAACCAATGGCTGAGAGGTAACAATATCAGCGATAAACTCAATTCGATTTTTCAGGTAGCCTAAAAACACTTGCATCTTTTTAGTATTATAGGATTCCAAATTTGCAAGTTTTGCCAATACGTGTGAATTGATATTGTGAGACATTTGCCGGTCCATCACTTGAGAAATCGCAGCTTTACGAGTTTCGGTTCTGAAATCTTTAACTTTGACTCGCTCTTTCACCAGTTCTTCACTTTGTCTTTTCATATTAAAAGTGAGTTGGTTGCAAAGCTCTAATAAACACTTACGAAATAAGACCTCACTAAAATCCTTATTTTGCACTTCAGTATTGTTATTGACATAATATACAGCAACACCAAAGCCCGTATCTTTGTCGCCTATATTCCTTTCATCCTTTTCAGTAGTCCTTTCATCCTCTCCAGCCGAATCCAGGAGTCCACAGTAGGCAAATGCATATATATTTTTTTCAGCCAGTGCAGGAAAAATGGTTGTTAAAATTTCATAATATTCCGATCGCCTTTTCTCTTTATCTTCTTTGCCCTTAGGATTCCCTTGAGGAATCGATCCTTCACAGTCTGACCTCCAACTACAACCTTCAGCCTCATCAGAGGTTGGGCTTTCTTTTAGCGTCGTCTTTGGTTTTGGTATCTCGTCGGGCTTACTAAAAGAGTACTCAAATTTTGCTCTATGTAGTAAAGAAGAATATTTTTCAAAATGTGTATTTGAAGCGTTCACATACTCTTCATGTTTATCCTTTGGAAGATAATTAAATTGTACAAAAGTAGAAACACCATCTACAGTTATCCTCATCGCCAAATGACAGAACTCTAAACTCTGCTCTATAAACCAATCCTCTACAGATTCTTGACTCGTCTCAACTTTAAGTCCACTCATAACCATCACCAGAATTTATATTTCTTTCAAACCAAGTTAAAATTCAAGATATTAAGCTTTTCTATAAGTATGGATTTCGCACTGATAGCCTTCCCTGATATCTGAAACACTATTTGTGAGCTCCAATCCAGAACTTTGACTTAGTTTATCAAAAAGAACATGATCTCCTGAGCTCGAGAAACCGACCGCAACCACCCCATCATTTTTAAGAAAGCTCGCCGCGTCTAAAAAGAAATCTCTTAATGCCTTATAATTTTCATCGGCAACACCCTTTTCAAGGTCATCATTTGCCTTACAACCATGATAAGGAGCATTGAATATAACTACATCGAAAAGCCCATCTACATTTTTAAAAACATCTGAATACTTCGCGACACATTTATCATTAGTGCCAATACGAATGAAATTTTGATCCGTGTTATCAATAGCCGCAAGATTAATATCAACGGCAACTACTTTTTCTGCTCCTGCTCGAAAAGCCGCCATTGACACAAGACCACAACCGCTTCCAATTTCAAGCACATCTTTATCTTTAACATCAGGAAGGTTTTCAATCATATAATGTCCAGCCCAGTCATATTTTGGCGACATGACACCCGGCAATATCAAAATGTCTTCGCCATTTAGTTTAAAAATATATGGCTCTTTATGGGAACGAACCAAATCTAAGTAATCCGGTGTCGTTTCATGCAATTGATACCCATGATCCTTTTTATCTATCATACTCATCTCTAAATTTTCATAGCGTAACGCTATTTTGCTTCCACCAAAGCACATTGCCTGGTAATTGATGTTGTGCCGTACTTATATCTTTTGCCCAACTTTCTGTAAGTTTCATCTGGAAACTAGCGTCTAAAGGTATTTTTATACAGCCAGAAATCTCACATGATAAAGCCTGCATAATTCCTACTATCATTAACAGGCGCGTTAGTATTATTTCACTTTCATCTTCGTATTCGTGCTTTCCGTCAAAATTATAAGGAAAGCCACCGTTGGCGATGACAAATTTACTCGAGTTTGTACTAATTTTAATTAGCTCATGTATCTCCTTACGGTTAGCTTCATACTTAAGTAAGAGGCTAGAAAACTCAATATCTGATGAAGAAATGGAAATAAATTCAACATTCCCAGAAACTCTAATATTTGAAGGCACCGAATCGTATCCGGTACAGCCTATTATTATTTGGCTAACATCAACGAGCTGTTGCACTGCTGTTGCACGCTTAACATCCAATTCCAGTGCAGCTTTTTCTCTTATGTCGTATGCGATAACCTTATGGCCATTTTGAATTAATTTTTTCACCAAATAGCTACCTAAATATCCTAGTCCAATGACACCAAAAGTTGTTTCTTTTTTGAGTTTTCCGTCATTCAGCAGCCTTCTCCAAACCCCTTCAATTATTTCCTTGCTTTCAAAAAAACGTTTTGCCGCACAGACTGCTACTTGTACAGTTGGTACTTTAATATTCTTCTTTCGGGTACCGAATCTTGTTTGCTCAATAGCAATCGTCTTATGAGTAAGTTGATCTGGTACAGCACAAGACAAATGTCCCCCTTCATCTAACACTATTATTTTCTTACACTCGATCACCCTCTTGCACTTAGATATTTTTGACCAAAATTGATCAATATCACTTTGAATGCAATCTGAGTATTTCCCAACGACTAAATCAGCATTATTTTTACCAATGTTAAGGCCCAAGCTCTTTAGAAGGCTAAGCTCCGTCTGAATGGTTGAATAGGGCTTGCCCAGCAGAAAAACATTTTCTGGCAGGCACAGATACTGACAAATGTAATTCATTAAAGGATACAAAGAAGGCAAGATATGCTGATGGCATACAAAAACAGTATCGCTACATTTAGGAATAATATCGTTACCCAATGCCTTATTGACTATCTTTTCGAACGAGCTTTGCATTTCTGTGTTTCCTTAATCACTTTTGTTCTCTTCTACGAATTGACCTTTTCTTATTTCAAAACTACGATAATCTAGCAGGGAGATGAAGCTTTTGGAATGAGAAATTACGATGAACCCTGTTCCGGCTAGTGATTGTTTTTTTATAATCTCAGCAATTTTTATAATTGATTCATCATCTTGCCCTATTGAAGGTTCATCTAGAATTACCCAGGGCCGCTCCATAGCAAAAGTAACGCCCATGGCTAGTCGCTTCCTTAGCGAAAACGATAAATCCATTGGATGCTTATTACGAGACGACTCTAGACCAAATGTTTTGAGAATGCTTAATATGTTTTTATCTGTCTTATTTTTTGCAGAGAGCTTAATTTCATTGTAAACATTATTTGAAAACAGCTGTAAATCTGGGTTCTGAAAATGATATGCGAACACTTCAGCAGGATGTTCAAATGGCCTAAATTCTTTCCCATTAGCGCTAAAAACTCCAGATTCAGCTTCTAGGATACCGCACATCAACTTGGAGAAAGTGGACTTCCCTGAGCCATTCTCCCCTTTTAAAACAAGAACCTGACTTACATCCAAATTGAAACTAGCATCTGTAAATATTTTCTTCCCTGCTTTATAAGTAAAATTTAAATTTTCTATTTCGATTGAATAACTGTCATTTATATAGGCCAAATACTCTTCAGGATTTATCTCTTGATCTTGTATGCGCTTTTTTAATACCACTTGGGACGACTCATCAAAACAGTCAAATTCCCTCAGGCGGTTATCGGCAATTAAAACGCTTTTCAGAAAATCTAAGCGACCAAATAGATGAAATACTTTATTCCGACTAGTTTCGCTTAGCTGCTCTAATGCGCAGTCCAGAGCAATACATGGATTTTGCTTAAGAACAAGAGCCAGAATTGTAAGCAAAGTTTGCTCACCGCCGGATAATACGAATGGGTTTTGATCCAGCTTATCAGATAACAAAAGATCGACTATCGCATTTTTAACCCAGGGTTCATTGACTAAATCGTCTTGAGAATAATGTAAATTCAATTCTTCTTGAACGGTACTAGAAACCCCAGAAATATAATTTGAAACATCAGAGCCCAAATACTGAAATTTCCCTCTACTTACATCGGTATTGGATTGAAAGCCCGACTTATCTTTAAGGTAGGTTGTTCTTCCTGAGAAGTTGCCACCGATGACCGTCATTATTTTATTTCCCGTTGGATCCATCTAAAACTCCCCCAAAAAAAGGGAACAGAGTGCAATAGTGACAAACCAGAATAATAATAAGTAATCAGTCACCGATGACTTCGAGAATTCTTGCTCACTAGCCTTAACCCCGATTACATCAAGATCACGATGAGCCCATAAATCTGATCGTCGTATTGCGGAGATAATACTGGTGTATATTACGGGGCTAATAGTCGATGGAAATGAACGCCATTTTGCTAGACGGCTTTTACCTACAAGCCCCCTTGCTATTCTGGCTTCAACAACAACCTTACTTTTCCGTTTAAAGTCTTCAAGCAACACCAGAGTAGACGTTATTGCCAATATGATATGTTTATTACAGCCCATTTCCCTTAGAAACCGTTCAAATTTCTTTTCCTTTATTAACGGTAGTACCAACCACTGCAAAATACCCCCAATTGCAGCAATGCGTAAGGTTAGAAAAGTGACATACAAATATACGTTACCGTCATATATGGTATCAATTTCTACTGCTCTTTCGTTTGCTGATAGCCATACAATTAGTAACGCTGCAAACATTGGAACTACAGTAACAAGCAGAAAAAGCATATGTATTTTAAATGTACTCTTCTTTATCATCCCTATGAGAGCTGTTAACCACAAAACAAGGACTACCCATAAAGACGACGTAAAAAGCACTGTTACATTTGCAAGGATCAGGATAAAAGCGATGATGAACGAAGCCATTATATCTTTGTAATTACCCTTTCCTAAAAAACTTATTTTGCAATACTGCTGAAGTGCTTAATCGACTTAGCATTATATTTGGAGCATTGCGCACCAGCAAACACGCCAAAACAAGCTGAATGGTTTTATCAATTGGCTCAGACGCTGCGCCGCTTAACAAGACTGCCTTTACAACTTGAGTGCCACTATTCATTAGTACTGCCGTTATCAGGTCTCTTCCACTTCCCGCGACACCGCCAAATACATATACAATAACGGGAGCAGAAGCCACCGCAGCAACAACTCCTAAGCCTATGCCTGCAGCAACTAGAAACCAAATATTCCTAAGTGCCTTTAATTTGTATGCCATAAAATATACATATGTTGCAATAACTAGCTGTGTGCCTACAAAATAAATGTAGACGGGGTTTACAACAATCGACATCAAAGCAAAACTACTGACACCAACTATTGCGCCAGCCCTCCATCCCAACACCAATGTAATAAATATAGTTCCTATTGAATCGACAAATATTGGCAACTTAGTAAAGCTCACAATCGTGCCCAAGGCCATATTCAAGACAATACCAATTGTAATCATCGAAATGGTTAAATAGGTGCTATTTTCTTGTTTTTGACTTTGCATAGCTTTGTTACCCTGTGTTCAAACTTGATTTATAAGAAATATACCAGCCAGTTTTCGTAACAATTTAGGCAATATTATTCCAGTTCTATATTGATCATTGCAGACATCATGCCAATTACAGTTAAAACCCACGATGACCAGAGCCAAGAGCAAACCAAACACAATGTTGTTAACAAAATTGATGCCCCATACGAGGAATTATATATCATGAAGGGAGTTTTCCGGAGTTTCCCCAAACTCAACGACTATGGACTAAAAGTCCATAGGTTGCTTGCG
>VAOZ01177492.1_pt1 | contig 17283 bp, 17 predicted proteins | sample 3394041 | NCBI WGS metagenome assembly VAOZ01 (sample SAMN08290431, study PRJNA428436) | hydrothermal vent metagenome | isolation source: Deep-sea hydrothermal vent chimney | place: Indian Ocean: Southwest Indian Ridge
CCATCCCACTTTGAGACCATTTTCGGGATTGAATGAGCTGCATGGTGGTTCCATGGAGCGAAATTCAAGCTCGGAAATGAGCCGAAGTGGGGAAGCCGATCACCGCTCATGAGTTTTTCAAGAGGCTCTTTAGCATAAGGGTTTCTATTTCAGGTTTTTCAGCGACAGTTTTCGTTGCTGGTTACCAAAGGATGTGTGAAAGCCATTGTTGCTGATAAAAATGGAAATTCATAGTGCCAAGGAAAGAATTTATTAAGCCTAACAGATTGAAATATAATGGCTCTTTAAAACATAATGACAACGATGGGGTAGATGGTAAAGTAAGGTTGCCAATCCGGATGGATGCGCATGACTGGCCTGTAGTATTTATGAAGGGTCCGGGTTAAGATTCTGCGTTCAAAGAAATATGAAGGAGGGGTTGGATTTATGCGAGGAATGGTATCCACACCGCTTGCCTTACTGTTGGTATTATCATCCTGTAGCACTATTTCCAGCCCGACTACCAGGCTGCATGCTGCGGGTAGTACCGCGACCACTGGCGCAAATGCTTATGGTCGCCTGGCTGCGTCGAGTCGTAAGGTGACTGTGCCGCGGCAAAGAATCAATCCAGCGCCGGGCCATATCCATGCTGGAAACACCTCAAAGGTGCCTATTGCGGTTGGATCTCTCAAAGAGAACACCGACCCGCTATTACAAAATATCTCCGAGCGCGATATGGTCCGGATTCAAGCTGAAGCCAAGCGCATTTATGCAAAGCTATGGCCTGTGTTTGCCGAACGCTCCCGTTATGTCCGTAGCCGTATATTGCCGATTATTAAACGGTTGCATGCGCCATCCTCTCTGGACATTCTTCCCATCGTTGAATCCGGCTACAACCCGTATGCCCTTTCTTCTGCGGGAGCCATGGGTTTGTGGCAATTGATGCCGGGGACAGCCCGCATGCTCGACGTACGGGCACCTTATGGCATCAATGGTCGCCGTGATGTGGAGCGTGGGACGGAAGGCGCAGTTCGATATTTGCTGGCCATGAGAGCCCGCTTCGGTAACTGGCCACTGGCGTTTGCCGCTTATCACCGCGGACCTGGGAGTATTGCCCGCGCCCTTCGCCGCCATCCATGGAAACCCTCAGATGGCCTGGATCGATTGCCCGTGCCGACCATCACCCGCACTTATGTCCGTAGTATTCTGGGCCTCGTTGCACTGCTTCAGCATGGTGTATGGCACTTTCCGGACCCATGGCCCATGCGTGCTTTAACATTGCAGGCACCCGTAGACATCAACTTGCTTGTTCGGGCCACGGGCATTAGTCGCAACGACCTGTTTCGTTTTAACCCGGGGCTGGATCATAGCCAATATCTCGACTCGCCCGTTACGTTGTACGCGCCTGACCGTATGCATGCCCGCATGCTGGCATCGGCTTCCAAGGCTATTCCCGCGCACATCCGTATCCGTATCCGTCCGGGCGATAATCTGTGGACGTTGGCAAGAAAATATCATACCACGCTACGCCACCTGAGGCAGATGAACCCTCACGCTAGCGGTTTGTTACGACCAGGGTGGTCCCTGCGGGTCCCCGCTAGGCGCTTTAACGCCGCTTACCCCTCACCCAATCCCCTGCTGGCAAAGGGAAGACGCATTCGGTACCGCATTCGAGGCGGTGATAATCTGTGGAATATTGCCAAACGATTTGGCACTACGCCGAGGGCTATCGCCCGTACCAATAGCCTGCGCCAGACATCCATGCTGCATCCGGGAGATCGGCTGTGGATTTTAGCACATATTCGTCCTTCCTAGCCTGTATGTTCGCACATGCAGGCTAGATGTAATTTCTGCTATCTTTTAGTAATCTTTCTGCTCGTCGGATATGTAAGCGGTTGTTCCAGCTCTACCCCCACCCACCAGGGACAGGCCGTCGAAACAAACGGGCAGACTTCTGCTGCAATGGTTTCCCCGGCAAGGGGAGGCAGGCTGGTATCAGCAAGTATTGGTGATGCCAGTAATTTGATTCCGATGATCGCTGGCGATGCCTCCAGTCAGGCCATTGCCGGGCAAATGTATCTTTCGTTGCTTAAATACGATAAAAACCTCAACCTGACCGGGCAACTGGCCCGTTCATGGGACGTATCGAAAGACAATCTCACCATCACCTTTCATCTCCGCCCCAAGCTGCATTGGACGGATGGAACGCCCTTCACATCCGCTGATTGTGCGTTCACCCTGCGTCTGATCCAGGACAAGCATACCCAAAGTCCCTATAAATCGGATTATATTAAGGTTGTCGGCATAGAAACGCCCGATGCTCTAACCTTTGTCGCTCATTACTCCGAACCCTTCTCACCCGCGCTCTCATCGTGGGCATCGCTGGATATTTTACCCAAACACATTTTCGAACATGAAGATATCATGCACACGAAACTGGCGCGGCACCCGAAAGCCACCATTGGTCCCTACCGCCTGGCGGACTGGCAGGCGCAGCAATCCATCCTGATGCGCGCTAACCCCGATTATTTCAATGGTCCGGTATGGATAACAGAACGGTTGACCCGCATCATTCCTGATCCGGCAACACAATTTCTGGAACTGTCCGCCGGGAATCTGGACTCAATGGATCTGTCACCCCTCCAGTACACTCGCTTGTTCGATACCAAGCCACGGTTGAAAGCGAATTATAATCGTTATAAATACCTGGGGTTTGTCTATACCTATCTCGGGTTTAATCTGAAACGCCCCTTATTCGCTGACCACCATGTTCGCGAAGCCATCGCCTATGCCATCAACCGCCAGGAAATTGTGGATGGTGTATTGTTGGGTCTGGGAAAGGTCATCGCCAGCCCGTACAAGCCAGGAACAAAATGGGTTAACACTCAGTTGCATCCCCGGCCCTATGACCCCGACAAGGCAAGGGAAATTCTCCGGTCCGACGGTTGGCGTGACCATAATGGCGATGGTATTCTGGATAAGGATGGCAAGCGTCTCTCCTTCACCATCCTCACCAATAATGGCAACACACAACGTGCCAATGCCGCTACCATTATTCAGCAACGTCTGAAAGATATTGGTATTGAGGTGAGGATACGTCTGGTGGAGTGGTCGGCTTTCATCGGAAACTTTATCGACAAACGAAATTTTGATGCGGTGATTCTGGGCTGGTCGTTATCACCAGAGCCAGATCAGTACAGTATCTGGCATTCTTCACAAACAGGGAAACGGCAATTTAATTTCCTTTCCTACAGTAACCCGAAAGTAGACCGCGCACTGGTTGAGGCGCGCAGAACCTTCAATGAGAGTAAACGCAAACAGCTCTATGATGTGATGCAGGAGGAGATCTACAAGGACGTACCGATGGTGTTTCTCTACGCTCCCTACTCCTTGCCCGTTTACGCCAAGCGCATCCATGGTATCAAACCTGCCCCGGCCGGTATCGGCTACAACAGCGAACACTGGTTTGTACCAAAATCAGAGCAGAAGTATCAGGTGTCTATTCAACCTTGATAACTTTTCCGTTCTTCAATACTCACACGACGGAGCCTCTTGCAAAACTCGTGAGCGGCGATCGGCTTCCCCACTTTGGCCCATTTTCGAGCTTGAATTTCGCTCCATGGAACCACCATGCAGCTCATTCAATCCCAAAAATGCTCTCAAAGTGGGATTGCCGCTCATCCACCCAGAGTTTTGCAAGAGGCTCGACGGATTGAAAATGTTGTCCTGGAACTTGAACCCAGGGTCCGATATTGACATATGGCGCATGCTGTAACCCTTTGATCCGTATTCAATGTCGGTTCCTGGGTTGAACCCAGCCCTTGATTATCGGACATGATTTAGGTAGAAAGCGCGCCACTTCACACACCGCCTCACACTGATTGTGTCCGGATGTATCCAAGGGCTATGGGCGGTGGAGGATATAACAATCGGAGGTAGACGAAATGTCTCAATTTTCCATGAAACAACTGCTTGAGTCCGGCGTTCACTTTGGTCACCAGACGCGCCGGTGGCATCCAAAAATGGCCCCCTATCTATTCGGTCAGAGAAATGGCATCCATATCATTGATTTACAGAAAACCCTGAAGATGGCCAATGAGGCCTATCAGTTTATGAATGCGCTGGCGGTGGCTGGTGGCCGGGTACTGTTTGTCGGCACCAAGCGTCAGGCGCGTGATGCGATTCGTGAGGAGGCAGGCCGGGCCGGACAGTTTTATGTCAACCATCGCTGGTTGGGCGGCGCCTTGACTAACTTTTCCACCGTGCAGCAATCCGTGCGCAAGATGAAGGATTTACAACGGCAGAAGGAAGAAGGAGTTTTCGAGCTGCTGACCAAGAAAGAAGCATTACAGCTGCAGCGCAAGCTGGAGAAGCTGGAGCGTTCTTTGGGCGGTATCAAGGAAATGCTTAGTCTCCCGGATTGCCTGTTCGTCATAGATATCCGCAAGGAGGCGCTGGCCGTTGCAGAGGCTCGCAAGCTGGGAATTCCGGTTGTTGCGGTGGTGGACTCCAATTGCGATCCGTCCGGAATTGATTATGTCATTCCAGGCAATGACGATGCGATCCGCGCCATTCGCCTTTTTTGTAGCAAAATGGCGGACGGGTTGATCGAGGGTGCTGAAACATGGCGCCTGGAAAATATTGAGGAGGGGAGCGAAGATGTATCCGCTTCAGTCCCGGCAACCGGAGAGAGCAAGGCTGAAGTTGCTGCCTGAACTGAATATGACGAAACGGAGGAAGTGAATGGCCAAAATTACGGCTGCTGATGTTAAAAAACTGCGCGAGATGACGGGCGCGGGTATGATGGACTGTAAGAAAGCATTATCTGAATCGGATGCTGATATGAATGGCGCTGTGGACTTTTTACGTAAAAAAGGATTGGCGGCTGCAGCAAAAAAGGCAGGGCGTGTGGCTGCTGAGGGCGTCGTTTTGGCAACATCTGCCGGGAATTCCGGTGTAATTCTTGAAGTTAATTCAGAAACTGATTTCGTTAGTAAAAACGAGAAATTCAGAGTGTTTGTCGATCATTTAGGGCAAATTATCGCGGATAAAAGCCCGTCCGATGCCAAAGCCTTGAATGCGCTGCACTTTGATGAGGAATATTCGGTTGAGCAAGCACTTTCCCGACTTATTTCAACCCTGGGTGAGAACATGAGTATCCGCCGTTTCGATCGCGTTCATCTGGATCATGGTGTTGTTTCTTCCTATGTGCATGGCGTGGGAAGGATTGGTGTGCTGGTGGGCATCAAAGGCGAGAATGAGCAAGCGCTGAATGATCTCGCACGTGGTATTGCCATGCATGTGGCTGCAGCCAATCCTCAGTATATTCGCCGCGAAGAGGTGCCCTCAGATGCGGTGGATCGCGAGCGGTCCGTGCTGTCTGAACGGGCAGCCGCCTCAGGGAAGCCTGAACACATTATCGACAAAATTGTGAGCGGCCAGTTAAACAAGTTCTACGCTGAAATTTGCTTGCTGGAGCAAGGCTTTATCCTGGATACCGATCAAACCGTTGCTAAAGCCCTGGCTGCCGCGCAGTCTGGTGCCGAAGTGGTATTTATGCGCCGCTTTCAGCTTGGTGAAGGTATCGAGAAAGAAGAAGGCGATTTTGCCGCGGAAGTGGCTGCTCAGATCAATGGCTGATTCGTCCCGCTCCGGGGGCTCACAACACCAGTCAGGGAAAGAGCGCCGTTACAGCAGGGTGTTGCTCAAGCTTTCCGGTGAGGTGTTAATGGGGGAGGGGGGCTATGGTATCGATTCTGAAACAATTTCCCGTCTTGCATGTGAACTGGTCGATGCCCGAAAATATGGCGTACAGCTTGCCGTCGTTATCGGAGGTGGAAACATATTCCGGGGGCTGGCGGGAGCGGCGCAGGGTATGGATCGGGCCAGTGCCGATTATATGGGGATGATGGCGACCGTGATGAATGCAGTAGCCTTGCAGGATGCCATTGAGCGGCAGGGTGAGGCCGTCCGTGTCGTTTCGGCATTGCACGTTAAAGAGGTGGCCGAGCCTTATATCCGCCGCAGATCGATCCGGCATCTGGAGAAAAATCGTATCGTGATTTTTGCCGCAGGTACTGGCAGTCCTTATTTTACGACTGATACTGCGGCCAGTCTTCGCGCCATGGAGATTGGCGCTGATGTTGTCCTGAAGGGTACCAGGGTGGATGGTGTTTATTCTGCGGATCCTGAGCTGGATCGGCATGCAACGCGTTATACGGAGCTGTCATTCACTGATGCCTTGACGAGAAAGCTGGGTGTGATGGACGCGACCGCAATGTCGCTCTGCCGGGATAATGATATGCCGATCATGGTGTTCAACGTTAATGAGCCGGGTAACCTGATGAAGGCAGTCCGTGGCGAGGCGATAGGAACGGTGATAAGGGAGAAACCAGGCCATGCTTGAAGCTGTTGAATCGAGAATGCGAAAATCTATTGCAGTGTTGAAGGATGAGTTATCAAAAATCAGGACGGGGCGGGCCAGTGTATCGCTACTTGATCACGTCGGCGTCCCATATTATGGTAGTAAGATCCCGGTGAATCAGGTGGCTAATCTTTCCGTACCCGAACCACGCATGATCGTTATCTCTCCCTGGGAAAAGCCTATGCTGCAAGTGATTGAAAAGGCTATTCTTGCCTCTAATCTCGGAATCACGCCCAATAGCGACGGAGAAGTCATCCGTATCGTATTGCCGGAATTGACGGAGGACAGGAGAAAAGAGTTTGTACGGCAGGCCAAACAGCTGGGTGAGAAAACCAGAGTGGCAATACGTAACGTGCGCCGCGATGCCAATGAAGATGTAAAAAGGCAGATGAAGGATGAGGGTATGTCCGAAGACGAGGGTAAGCGCATGCAAGAGAAGATTCAGGCACTGACCGACCGTGTCATCGCCGAAACAGATCAGGTACTGGACCGTAAAGAGCAAGATATTCTGACGGTCTAGTCGCTTGCCTTCAACATGCTCAATTCCTCGCCATGTCGCCATCATCATGGATGGTAACGGTCGCTGGGCCAGACAACGGGGCTTGCCACGGCTGGAAGGGCACAGGCAAGGTGCGGTCAGGGCGCGAGAAGTGGTCGAGTGGGCGGCTGAATTCTCTGTACGGCAGGTCTCGCTGTTTGCTTTCTCGACGGAAAACTGGTCCAGACCCAGAATGGAGGTGCGCGGGTTGATGTCCATGCTGGCATCCTTGCTCCCACGCGAGATTCCAGCCATGAACGAGAAGGGTGTGCGGGTGCGTGCGTTGGGGAATATCAGTGCCTTGCCGGAAAAGGCGCAGCGGGCGGTTGAGAGGGCGTGCCGGGAAACCCGGACGAACCATCGAATTGACCTTGTGCTTTGCCTGAACTACGGGGGACGGCAGGAAATACTCGCGGGTATGCGCGCAGCGTATCAGTGGGCGCTGGAGCAACCGGACGCAGAGAAAGCATTGGCGACGCTGAATGCCGGAGAGTTCAGGAAATTCTTGTGGTGTGGTGACCTGTTGCCTGTCGATTTGCTGATTCGTACCGGCGATGAACATCGAATTTCCAATTTTTTCCTGTGGGATGCTGCGTACTCCGAGCTTTATTTCTCCAAACAATACTGGCCTGCATTTACGCATGAGGATTTTAAGGCTGCTCTGGATGATTATGCGCGTCGTGAACGGCGCTTCGGAAAGATTATCGAAAAAATAAATAAATCGGGTTCTGACCGGTCCGAAGTGGCAGGTGTATATAAATGAACCCTGAACTTCTGAAGCGCGTCCTGACTGCGTTGATTCTTGTTCCCCTGATGGTCTGGTGGATATTGCTTGCACCATCGCCATGGTTTAGCTGGATTTTAGGCGCGCTGGCCATCGCGGCATTGCTCGAACTTATCCGTATGCTTGATTTACCCCTGAAATTTTGGTTTGTATTATCCGCCAGCGCCGTTGTTGTGTTGCTTTTGGCGGGCCAGCATCCCGCTGTGGCTATTTTACTGTTGGGTACGGTGTGGATGGTCCTGCTCATGCTGGCGAGCAGAACATCCACTGGTGATGCGCTGCACAATGCGATCAATCGCCTGACTTTAGCTTACTGGATGGCCGTCTGGCTGCTGTTATTTGTGTGGGTGATGTCGTTGTTGCACAAACTCCCGTTTGGAAACCAATTCCTGATGGGTGCATTCGTGGGCGTGTGGGTATCGGATATTGCAGCCTATTTTGCCGGGAAACGCTTTGGCAAGCATGCGCTCTGTCCGGCCATAAGCCCCGGAAAAACGGTGGAGGGCGCGTTGGCTGGTATACTTCTGGGAACATCGGCAGCAGCAGGCATCTGGATTCTATTTACCCGCATCTCTATACACCTTGCCATTGTGCTCGGTGTCGTTTTGGTCCTGACGGGGATTGTAGGAGATTTGGCCGAGTCGGCAATCAAGCGCGCCGCGCATGTGAAAGATAGTGGAAGGATATTGCCGGGGCATGGGGGATTGCTGGATCGTATTGATGCGCTCATACCCGCTGTCTCGCTGGTGGGCCTGCTATGGATCGGTCTGTGAAATATCTGACTATTTTGGGCGCGACGGGCTCCATTGGTGGTAGCGCGGCAGATATCCTGTCGCGCCATACGGATGCGTTTTCCGCTTATGCTCTGGTCGGGCATCGCAACCATCGACGTATGCTTGAATTGGCGCATACCCTTCATCCTCGCTGGGTCGTGATGACGGACACCGATGCTGCGAGACAACTCAAGGGACAATTACCCAGAGGCGTGAAGCTTGAAGCAGGCATGGATGCGGCGATTACCATGGCTACAGAGCCGTCGGTGGATATGGTGCTTGCGGCCATGGTGGGTAGCGTTGGTTTGCCGGCCGCACTGGCTGCCGTCAGGGCAGGGAAGCGAGTGGGGTTGGCGAACAAGGAATGCCTGCTCACGGCGGGCCGCATTTTCATGCGAGCGGCGCGAGAATGCGGCGCCGAGGTGATTCCTGTGGATTCGGAACATGCCGCCGTGCATCAATGCCTGGTGGGGCATGACCATGCATCGGTTTCCCGTATTATTTTGACTGCCTCTGGCGGCCCGTTCCGGGATCGCGACCCGGTAACGATGCATACTATTACGCCCGAAGAGGCGGTGGCGCATCCCAATTGGGATATGGGAGCCAAGATCAGCGTCGATTCGGCGACCATGATGAACAAGGCCTTGGAGCTGATTGAGGCACGCTGGTTGTTTGATATACATCCGGACAAGCTTTCAGCCATCATCCATCCACAAAGTATTGTGCACGGTATGGTGGAATACACGGATGGTTCGGTTGTGGCGCAGCTGGCTGAACCGGATATGCGCGGCCCTATTGCCTATGCCATGCAGGCCTGCCCCCGTTTGTCGTCCGGTATTTCCATGCTGGATTTAACGGCATACGGAAGGCTGGATTTTCAAGCTGTGGACGAAGCGCGTTTTCCGGCCATGCGTTTGATAAAAGGGGTGCTGTCAGGTCATGACTCGTTGGCGATTGTGTTGAATGCTGCCAATGAAATCGCCAACCAGGCTTTCCGGGAAAGACGTATTTCTTTCACCGATATTGTGCGCGTGGTTGAATGGGCACTGGAAAGCAGTGAGGATGTTTCCGTTGACGGCCTGGATGATGTATGGTCCCGTGACCGCGAAGCCAGGTGCCTGGCAGAAACGTTTATCTCGAATCTGTGAATAATCCTGTCTAGACAAATACTGTAGTGGAAAACGGAGGGTAGCTTGATCGAAACCATGCATACGATGGTTGCTTTTGTTGTCGCTATTGCGTTACTGGTAGCCGTGCATGAGTTCGGGCATTTCATCGTGGCTCGTAAACTGGGCATTAAAGTCGAGAAATTTTCTATCGGATTTGGTCCTGCATTGCTGTCCTGGCGTAGCAGAGACAGGGAAGTGCTTTATGTCATCGCGGCTATTCCTCTCGGCGGCTATGTCAAAATGCTGGGTGAGAATCCGGACGAACAGGGGGAAGGGGCCAGAGATGGTTTGTCTGAAGAGGATAAGGCGCGCGCCTTTGATGCCCAGCCCGTATGGAAACGCGCTTGCGTTGCCGTCGCGGGACCAGGCTTTAATTTTCTTTTCGCTGCTGTGGCTTACATGCTGGTGGGCTGGCTGGGCCAGCCTGTGTTGCCACCCATCGTAGGGCATGTGGCACCCGCATCTGTTGCGGAGCAGGCAGGCTTTGTACCCAATGATAAAATCATCGCACTGAATGGCGATCCGGTTCATTCATGGCAAGAAATGGAAAATAAGTTCAAGGGTGCTGTCGGTAAACTACTGGCTATTCGGGTGGAACATGATGGCAATATTAAAGTTTTGCACCTCAAGGTGCCTGTTCCGCAAAAAGACCCGCTACTTTTGAATGTCGCCTCTAAAGTCCTGGGTATCGATCCCGGTATGCATGTGTTGGTGGAAGGAATCATAGCGGACTCGCCAGCGGCGAAAGCGGGGCTGAAGCCAGGGGATGAAGTGTTGCAGGTGCAGAATGAGGCCGTGACCAGTATTGGTGGATTCATTCATCAGATACGGGCGTACGCCGGCCAGTCCATTACCCTGAACGTCAGGCGGGGGCGGGAAACACTTGGTCTCGCGATAACACCTGAAAGCGATAAAAAGGGTCGCGGACGTATCGGTGCCAGAATGATGGCCAGGCCTTCCTATCCTTTGATCGTCTATCGCATGGGGGCCGTTGAGGGGATGGCGTATGGGTTTACGCGCACATGGGAAGTTACCACATTAACTTTCCGGGTGCTTGGCAAGATGTTGACGGCATCGATATCACCCCGCAATTTGGGCGGGCCCATTGCCATTGCCCAGATCGCAGGGAAGGCGGCGGCATTGGGCTTTGTCGCGTTCATTTCATTCCTCGCCCTTATCTCCGTGAATTTAGGTGTGCTCAACCTGCTCCCCGTCCCGGTTCTGGATGGCGGCCATTTGCTTTATTTATCTATTGAGAAGGTGCGCGGCACGCCGCTTTCCCCCAAGATGATGGAACGTACCCAGATGGTCGGCATGGTACTTATCGCCTCGCTTATGGTATTTTCCTTTTACAATGATATCGCAAGGTGGTTCCGGGGTTGAAGGGTGCATCATGGTTTGCCGCTGTGCTATGTATGGCGGGTTTCCTCTACTCAGCATCGCCCTTGCTGGCTAATGATGCGTCGTCGGTGGGACAGGACAAGAGGATTGTATCCATTCATATTGCCGGCAACCATTTTATTTCGACCACGGCCATTATAGACAGGATTCACGCGAGGGTAGGGCAGAAACTTGATGTGCGTCGCATTAGCCGCGATGTCAGGCGCTTGTTCGCTACAGGGGACTTTTCGAATATTCGGGTGACGGGCGTTGTCAGGAATGATGGCAGGCACTTGACGTATCATGTCAAGGAAAACCCCATGATTGCATCCGTGACACTGGATGGCTTGCACGCAGTGAAGGAAAAGGATGTAAAGCTGAGACTGAAGCTGAAACCTGGCCAGATATTCAACGAGTCCGATCTGCACCACGATATACAGGTTATCCGGCGTGGGTATCTGAAGAAAGGCTACTATCAACTCAAAGTCGATGTCATCCGGAAACTGCGCCCGGATGGTCGCGTGGATGTGATATTACAGGTACATGAAGGTAAGGTGACGCGCATCAAGCGTATCCGCTTTATCGGCAATGAGGCCTTTTCGAGCGCTGATTTGGCGAAGACTATCGCATCCCGGCAGTCCGGCCTTATGGCCTGGTTCAAGAACCGCGATGTGTTTAATCGGGATCGTTTACAGGCAGACCGCCAGCTCCTTCTCCGGTATTACATGAATCGGGGATACCTGGATGCCAGAGTAGAATCGACGCTGGTTGCGCTTTCTTCTGACAAACGCTCATTTTATATCACCTTTTCTATTCACGAAGGTGCGCAATATGAAGTCAGTTCCGTCAATCTTCGGGGTGATATTGTCCCGAGCAGGGATGCTCTGATGCATGTGGTACAGCTGAGCAAGGGAAAATTGTATTCGTTGACCAAACTGCGCAAAAGTATTGATGACATGACGACTCTGGTGGGCGATAAGGGCTATGCCTTTGCTACGGTGACGCCATTACTCCACCGCAATGTTAATGAACATACAGTTGATGTCACATTCGATATTGAAAAGGGTCCGGAGGTTTACGTTGAGCGTATTGAAATCAGCGGTAACAATAAAACCGATGATCTTGTAATCCGGCGCGAATTACGGCAGCAGGAGGGCGCGCGGTTTTCCAGCAGTAAGCTGAAATACAGCAAAAGGAGATTGAAGAAATTGTCTCTTTTTAAGGATGTACGCGTATCCATGCCCAGAGGTAGCGCACCGGACAAGGTTAAGATGAAAGTGAAAGTGGAGGAGAAGAAAACCGGATCTTTTACTGTCGGTGCCGGATTTTCTCAATTGCAGAAGGTGTTCGTTCGTACCGCAATCAATGAACGAAACCTTCTGGGCAAGGGTTATGTCGGGAACCTGAGCGGAGAAGTCGGTGTCAAGACCCAGAACTTCACCGGCAGCCTTATGGACCCGTATTTTTTGGGTCAAAATATGAGTGCCAGCCTGAATGTATTTAAACGGCAAACACGCTTGCAGAAACTCACCTCTTTTAAGGAAAATAACTTTGGTGGCGGATTCGGTGTAGGTATTCCCATTAGCAAGTATCTTAGATACGGCGTCAATTATCAGTTTAGCGATACAGATATTTTTGGTCTTAATCCGAACTCATCGTTATTTTTACGGTCTCAGGCCGGTAAGCAGACGACAGGGGAGTTGACGCAAAGCCTGAGCTGGGATACGCGAGACAGCTTTATGGCACCAAGAGAGGGCTACCTGCTTGGTGGCAGCCTGGGTTTGGCTGGTTTGGGGGGTAGCAACAGGTTTATCCAGTCGGCGGTTTATGCCAAAGCTTATTTTCCGATGGGCGACAAATTTACGCTGAATCCATCGTTCAACGTACGATATATCCGCGGCTATTCCGGACGCGGTGTTCCGATTTTCCGCCGTTTCTCGATGGGCGGTATTGGCACCCTTCGCGGATTTCACCGGTTTGGCGTCACCATTCGGGACCCGGCGACGGGTCAGATCATTGGCGGCAATAAAACAGCGAGGGCTTCTGTTAATTTGTTTTTCCCCTTGCCCTATATGCAATCCAGCGGGATACGTGCCTTTACTTTTACGGATGTCGGTTCGATCGCAGCACCTGACCAGAACCTTAAACTTTCCCAGGTGAGGGTATCAGCCGGATTTGGTATTCAATGGCTTTCCCCCGTTGGCCCTGTCGATTTGGTGTGGGGGTTCCCCGTGCGTAAACAACCGGGGGACAGGACCAAGAGTTTTTCGTTTGCCTTAGGTTCGTCGTTTTAAGAATAGAAGAAAACGTATAGTATAAGCCGGATTTATCAGGGATAATCCCGATCGGGGATAAAAGGAGTCATGAATGCGATACCGAATATTAGTGACAGCAATGCTGGTGATGGGTGTGTTCAATAGTGGATTGCTTCACGCCGCCGAATTGAAGGTTGGTTTTGTCGATGTGAAGAGTGCGATTGAAAATACAAAACAGTACCGTGCCGGACAATTGCAACTGGAAGGTATCAAGAAGGCCAGGATGAAGGAACTGAAAGCCATCAAGGACCGTATCGCCAAGATGAACAAGAGCCTGGCCAGCCAGTCCATGGCGATGTCACCGGAGAACTTGTCTAGAAAGCAGCAGGGTGTTAATGATCTGAAGAAGGACTTCAAACGAAAGTTGCAGGATGCCCAGGAATCCATGTCGCTCGAAAGAAATCGAATCCTTTCAGGAATTAACACCAGATTCGGTAAGGAAATTCGTAGCTTTGGTAAGAAGAATGGCTACGATTTTATTTTGACCCGTCCTTCGGCCCTCTATGTGTCGCCCGCGCATGATGTAACAGCTCAAATTACCAAGCGCCTCGACGCCAGCAAATAATCCCGAAAAAGGTCTGCAGAGGGTGCTTCTTCGCGACATTACCGGACTTGTGGATGGTAAGCTGGAGAATAGCGATCCTGATGTGAACATCACCGGCGTGAATACGCTGAAAGAGGCCAGACCAGACCAGGCCTCTTTCTTGGCTAATATGCGTTACAAGATACAAGCTGAAACGTCGCACGCCGGTATCCTTTTTCTTGATGATAAAGTTTTCCCGGGAGTATCCCGCCCGATTATTCGGGTGGTGGACCCCTATCTGGCATTTGCTCTCCTGCAACGACACTTCCACCCCGAAAGACAGGCCGACGGATTAAGACATGAATCAGCCGTGATTGATGTGACGGCCAGCCTCGCGGAGGACGTTGATGTCGGACCTCTGGTGATGATCGGCAAGCGAGTCCGCATTGGGTCGGGTAGCCGTATTGGTGCAGGCTGTGTCGTCGAGGATGGAGCAAGTATGGGTCAGTCATGTACTCTGCATCCCCGCGCTGTGGTTAGCGCATCCTGTGAGCTTGGAAACAATGTTATTTTACAGTCGGGCGCGGTGGTTGGTTCGGATGGTTTTGGCTACGCATGGACGGGGCGTGAGCACCTTAAAATCCCTCAGGTCGGCCGCGTTCTGCTTGAAGATGACGTAGAAGTCGGAGCCAATACCTGTATTGATCGAGGCGCTATTGGTGATACCGTGATTGGTCGGGGCGTTAAGCTGGATAACCTGATCCAGGTCGGACATAATGTAAGAATTGGCGCGTACAGTGTTATAGCTGGTCAGGCTGGCTTCTCAGGTTCTGTAGTGGTGGGTCGGGGTTGCCAGTTCGGAGGCCAGGCGGCGGTGGCCGGACATTTGCATATTGGCGACGGCTGCAAAATTGCCGGCAAAAGTGGTGTTACAGGCAACCTGGAAGCGGGTGGAACCTATGCGGGTTTTCCAGCCGTGCCGCACCGCCTATGGTTGAGGGTGTCTGCCATCATGTTACGTTTGCCGGAGATGTGGGAAAAAATTGGTCGTCATATATCCTGACGGGATCGTAGAAAGTCCGTCTGCGGGCCTCGACGGCGAGGAAGCTTATTATCAGATATTTTCCACACCATCATTTTTTGAAAAAATAGCATATTGAGAGGGTTGAATGCCTGAATTAAATATTGATGCGATTATGAAGTTACTTCCGCACCGTTATCCCTTTTTGCTAGTGGACAAGGTGCTGGACTTTGAGAAAGAAAAGTTCATCCGAGCTATCAAGAATGTGACATATAACGAACCCCAGTTTATGGGGCATTTCCCGGATTATCCAGTGATGCCGGGCGTATTGCTGGTGGAAGGGATGGCTCAGGTCGGTGGGTTGCTGGCATTTCAGTCCATCTCCAAAGAGAGGGAATACCTGGTTTATTTTACCGGTATTGATGGTGTTCGTTTCCGCAAACCGGTGCGTCCGGGAGATCAGGTGGTGTTTGAGCTGACCTTGTTACGCCGCCGTGGTTTGATGTGGAAGTTTCACGGCCAGGCGCTGGTGGACGGTGAGCTGGTTTGCGAAGGCGATTTGATGGCGACCATGATGCCCCGTGATGAGGTGGGCTGATGATTCATCCTACGGCGATTATTGCAAACGGTGCCGAGGTCCATTCGGATGCCTCCATCGGCCCCTATTGCGTGTTGGGGGAGTATGTCCATATCGGTGCTGATACCGAGCTTGTTTCACATGTGGTGATGTCAGGGCATACGGATATTGGAAAAAGGAACCGCTTCTTTCCCTTTTCGAGCATTGGTAATGAGCCGCAGGATCTGAAATATCGCGGCGAAGCATCTCGTGTAGTTATTGGCGACGATAATACCATCCGTGAAAATGTGACTGTTAATACCGGCACGGAAGGTGGCGGCATGGTCACGCGTATTGGCAATAAAAATATATTGATGGCATATGTCCATGTGGCGCATGACTGCCAGATTGGCAATGAGGCCATTCTGGCCAACTGTGCCACCCTGGCCGGCCACATCGAGATTGCGGATGGTGTCATTGTCGGTGGATTGTCCGCCATCCATCAATTTGTGCGCGTCGGTCGTTATGCGATGATCGGGGGCATGTGTGGCATCAATAAGGATGTCCCACCGTTTTGCCTGGTTTCGGGAGGTTACCGTGCTGAACTGACCGGGCTGAATCTTGTAGGTCTGAAGCGACGCGGCTTCTCGCTGCATGATGTCAAGGTTCTAAAACAACTGTACAGGATGTTGTTGCAAAGCAATGAAGCTCTTGCGGACCGGATTGATCAGGCACAAGCTGTCGCAGACGAGAACCCATATGCCATGGAAATGCTTGAATTTGTTGGCAGCGCCCAGCGCGGGCTGGTCGTTCATAAACGCGATGTCGGATAAAGAAGGCGTGCCGATTCCCAGGCTGGGGCTGGTGGCAGGTTATGGTTCCTTCCCCCTGGAGCTTGCGGCCAGTCTCCAGAGCCGGGGCGTGGAGGTGCATACCGTTGCCGCCCGGGAAGAAACATCTCCCGAAATCGAGCGCTATTCAACATCAACCTGTTGGCTACATGTCGGCCAGTTGGGCGGCATGATACGGGCATTCAAGGGTGCCGGAGTGGATGCCATCGTTTTTGCCGGTAAAGTGCGGAAATTGCATCTCTTTCGTAATTTTCGGCCTGATTTTACAGCGATCAAGACACTGGCGAAGATGCCGGATCGTAAGGACGATACGCTGATGAACGCCATTGCCAATGAGCTTATCAAGGCGGGCATCAAGGTGTTGCCGCAAACCGAATTCGCGGGCGAAATGTTGGCGGGGGAAGGTCTCCTGATCGGCCCGAAACCCGCTAAAGCTTCCTTTCAGGATATGGATTTCGGTTACGTTCAGGCGCGAGGGATTGCCGCGCTTGATATTGGTCAGACCATTGTGGTGCAGGATGGCGCCGTACTGGCGGTAGAAGCGATTGAAGGTACCGATGAAGCAATTGCCAGGGGGGGCGCAATGGGCAATGGGAAGGCGGTGGTCGTCAAAGTGGCCAAGCCCGTACAGGATTTGCGTTTTGACGTGCCAGCTATCGGCCCGGATACCCTTGAAATTATGCATACATCAGGATGTAAGGTGCTGGCCATTGAGGCTGGAAAAACGCTCATACTGAGTCGGCGTAAAATGAGAGAAGTTGCGCAACGCCACGGGATATCCGTATTCGGTATGCGCGGCAGCGGCGCCTGATGTTATTTTAGGCCGCTTCCCTGCCATGCAGTAGATTTCCCATAAGTCCGACAGACTCCTAGTAGTGCGTCCCATAAATACCGACTACATATTTGGCAAGATAGAATAATTCCACTGCTATTATATTAGACCCCATAATATTCATAATAACACTGAAGA
>VAOZ01158239.1_pt1 | contig 17281 bp, 5 predicted proteins | sample 3394041 | NCBI WGS metagenome assembly VAOZ01 (sample SAMN08290431, study PRJNA428436) | hydrothermal vent metagenome | isolation source: Deep-sea hydrothermal vent chimney | place: Indian Ocean: Southwest Indian Ridge
ACATATTTACCCAGCTTATTGAAATCATAGTTCCGCTTTGCCTCTTTGAATTCCACCCACTCGGTTTCCGCTGGCAATGCCAGCAATTCATCAAGCAGGTTTAGCAAGGTAGCATCAGTCATAGTTACTTCCTATCAAGCTGCCATGGGCAGCAACGATTGGCACAATTCAGCAACATCATGGATTCCGACTCAAGCCAGCAGGCGGGGTTTTACCAATCTTTGGGTCTTTCGCAGAGAGCAAAGGCCCAAAATCATGCATATTGATTTCAAACAAGCTGACTGCAATCTGGTTGCTGCCATGCACATGTGCCAATAAACGCTGATGCTCTGCTGTATAAGGCGCCTGCGCTGTTGAGCCTCCAAACTCTCCCGAATTAACAACCACAACATGCTGATACATATGGTATCTCAGAGCCCCAACCATTGAATCAAATGTTGTTACATCCTTATTCAGTGCGGGAACAATGAAAAGATGGGAGACATCCCGTAAATCTGCGGCCAGGGCAATATCAGTTGCATCATAGCAAATGGCCCCGCTCATTCGGTATTTCTTATTTCCATCATTAAGTTCGATGATCGCCTGATAAGGTCGCCATGACTTCACCCCAGCATCTTTTTCTTCCTGAGTTAGATGGTATTTTCCCTGATTAACATGAATCCAGGAACGTCGATTGTTCTGCCTCTGGGGTATAAACCAACGAGCAACATTTATTGGCTTCACACTCGCAGGTTCTGCAATGAAAGTCATACCAGCAAAGACAATCGCTCCAGTTGCGTCGGAAAGTCCCCTGATCAAATCAATATCTTTTTCGTGAATTGAGAGTTCGGGGAAAACAATAAGATCCACAAATGGTTTTTGCTTCTTTCCGTGAGCAACATCATGGGCCAGAACTTTGCGATGAATGATGTTCATCAGCGAGGCCAGATGTCTCCTGTGTCTTGCTCGGTATCCAGGAGCATTCAGCATCAAATCACCTTCAAAATCTGATTTCAAAGGCAATATCCCTTGAACCATCACTACCTTCAGCTTCCCATTATCATCGAGTGGAAAATCAATTGGATAAACATACAGAGGAGTTTCAGAAGCTTTCCCATATATCCCTGCCTGATCATCTAACCTTTGCTTGAGCATGGTTTGGAGCCCATCAATTGAATCAGATGAATCCCAGCCATCAACCAGAGTCCTGTGAATATCCAGCCCCGGCCACTGCAACATTCGCAGTAACAACTCTGAAAACCAGGGGGTAATGGAAGCCGACAATCCACCCAGAGACTCTGCAGAATGCATCATGCCGAATCGACGTTTTTGCCATGTACTCCTGAATCCGATGTATGGACCGGCATCATCCCGAACCAGAGTTTGACGAGCAGTGAAATCTGCCTCCCCCGTAGCACAAGCTCTCAAGATTCTTCCTACAGCATACAACCATGCGCGAGATGGATCGCACCAATCAGGCGTGGCATATCTCGAATCACTCCCACTGGATGAGTTTTTAATAAAGACCTTGATTGGGTTACCACGAGTATCTTGAACCTTATCCCAATTATCACACTTAAGTTTGATGACATTTGGAGTTAGGGCTTCCGGCGAGACTGAATCCTTTCCCATTGTTTCAAGAAGACCCAATGCAAGCTTCAGAAGAGCATTTTCCTGAATGAAGGGGTTCGCCTGACTGCAAATCATAGAGTTCAGAGAGACTTTACTCTGTTTAGATAAAGATTTTCCTTTTCTATCAGACTTGCGGGACAAAAGTTGGTTCATAAACCCAGGTGCAGTTTGCAGCCACGCTCTTTTGTTTAAACGACCAAATGAGATAAGTGTTGCGCCCAAATCAGCATTATTCAGACCTACAAGTTCAAGAGCTTTTGTAGCTTCCTGTTGTGCTATTTCAGATGTAAACCTGTCGAACCAGCGCGCATAGGTAGCTTTATCGTTGTGAATTTGATGCCCGACAAGTGACACAGCAGCTATATCATATGTGGATAGGTTATATTTCGCCGAACCACCATGAACCATATCGACCAAAACCCTGTGACGTTGCAACTCTGAACCTTGAGGAAGGTAGGTGTGCTTGTATCCCACTACAGCAAGGAACAACAAGACTTGCTGCAATACATACCAAGGCATTTGCTCATCAGCTAGAACTTCGCATGCATATGCAGCAAGCATATCTCTGTATTCTTGGATATTGCTTTGCACAAGTTTATCAGCAGGGGAAGGTCTCCAACCGGTATCTGTTGCCCCTGCTCTCAACAGTTCGGCAAGTACATACAATGCGACACCACATTCATATTGATTATCAGATGTAATCTTCGATTTCAGAGCCTCAAGAACTGGCTCCAGCAATTCTACTGAAGGATATAATCCAAGTGCGTGTTTGAGTACCACCACAAGTGAAGGATTCATGGACCATGCAGCAACAAGACGGCGAGCAGTTACTTCAAATTCATGATCAATGGCTTTCTCTGCCGTTGCTGGCTCGCAATCCTGCGGCAAGTCCATCATCGACTTCCTAAGCCGCAAAGTTTTAACCAGGCGATATGCAGCAAAACGAGTCAATGTATCATCCCTGACCTCAAGCTTTGGCCTGGAAATCGATGCCAATTTCAGTGAGCAGTCTGAAGTATCATCGGTCTCATTTTTCCCTAATTCAGCAAGTGCCAGTAATCCATCCAGCCCTGTTTCAACCTGTTGCAATGTCGCCATATCAAATGGCCCGCTAAGGTTTTCCTGCAATTGTTTCATACGAGCACTAATACCTGACTCGACATCTATTGTGGAAAAGTTTTCAACTTCTGTTTTCTTTGTGTTTAGAGAGAGCCCTTGCCCACTGGCATATTTGTTAACCATCGTGTCCAAAACAGATTGAGCCCATTGAGTCACAACCGTATGGAGCAATATGGCACAGTCCTTTGAGCATGACACAACCAATCGAAGATCATCCACATATCTGCAATAATCGTGAATGCGAAATGTTTGGCCTTGAACCTCAATCATCCTATCCTGCAAGGCTTGACCCATAGCGCGATCAAAGTCGAGCATATATGCATTGGCAAAGAATCCACTTGCCACCATTCCCTGTGGCAAGCCCTGTGGCAGCATTTTCCCTTTAAGCAGCGCCCTCAACGGGCGGTCTTCATCAGCCCATTGAAATCCAAACAGCTTATTGGTCACAGACCAAAAAGCGTCATCATCTGTTGCTAGGTTATTATCGGCCTGAAAGGAGCGATACTCTCGCTGGAGACAACTCACCAACCGCTTCAGACAGATAGAGTCGTAGAATGCAGACAGGTCAAGCGTGACCAGAAAAAGTTCGTCCCCATCCGGTAGACTCACTTGTTGCCCTATCTCAACAGACCGCTCCAAAAAACTACGATAATCCTGAAAGTAGCGGCTATATGTTTCAGAGTTCCCCCATGGGAATCTCGCCTTTTTCAAGCCATCTTTTTTTTCTTCCCAGTGACAGAAAAGCCTGTTCCCATAACTGAAAACACCCTCCTGCTGCGCCTTTTGATAATCCTTTTGGGCAGGGTCTCCTTGAGCAGTTTCTATGCAGTCGGCAAGGCAAAGCATGATTGCAGTTGCAATCGTCTGATCTTGAATATTCATATGAGCCAAAGGTCTAAGAACCTGATCATTCTCGACAGGACGCCATGCCTTTGATTCATCTTCGACTTCAGAAGAAAACATCCATTTAGCGTTTTTTGGAGCGGGCACTAAGCGAAGTGGCTCAGGGCAATACTTGTTTCCAGTAATGACCTCACCCCATTCTCGAAGCCTTGCTTCGAGATTTATCGCAGAACAATCAAGCTCAAGGGTGTCCGCATACCAATTATGGTGTCGAATATAGTTGTGAGTTTTCTTCCATGCCTGAGCAAGAACGGGGAGATCCGAGAGATACTCCAGTCTTGGGGCCAAATGATCATACTTGGCATCAACCACCTTCATTTAAGTTCACCCGATTCGAGTTTATCCCAAGCTTCGAGGACAAGGCGTTGGGTGCGGTATTCGCCGAAGGCGTGGAGTTCCTTGTTTTTGAGGACGCGGAAGGTTTCGGAGGGGTACTCCTCGCCCATCACGGCGGTGGGATCAAGGATGTAGCGCAGTTCATCGCGGGTGAGGCCGTAGAGTTTGGCGTAGCAGGCATCCAGCTCGGCACGCAGTTGGGCACGGCGCTCCTCATCCCATGGGAATGGGTCGCCATCGTAGCCCAAATCCTCGGCAAAGGATTTCAGATCGTGGGCGGTGTAGGTTAATTCCAGCACGCGGGGAACGATGAAATCGAGATCGGATTGGGAGTATGCGGATGGCGGGAGGCTCACCAACTGTTTCTTTACATGGTATTTGAGATGCGTTCCCCCAATCTTTTGTCGGGCTACGAAATCATGCGGAACAGAATCCTGATCAGCCAGTAAACACGCATGAAATCTCAAATCGGATAGAGCGGAAAGCATAAGAAGGAATGTATCGCCTGCCCCATTTCTCGGAATCACCCCGGCAATTACGGTGCGTTCATCGGTGGATCGGCAAATATCCCGCCAGCCCATCAGCCAGCCGTGGTTCCAGCCTTTGGAGGCCAGGCGTTCGGCCACTTCGCTGTCGCGAATCCAGTAGCGCGGCATATTCCGGTAATCGGGGTTCTGTTTTTCAGCCACGGTGCAATCGCGGGAATCGGAGCCGTTGCTTTCGTAGGTTGCCCAGCGATGATCGAACTGGTGCACCATCTTGGCTTCATAGAGTGGCACAAAGGTTTCGCCATTGGCCATCTGCCAGCGCATCCCCTCCAGCCTGCCGCCCATCTCCTGCATCTCGGCATGGGTGCGGAAAAGCCCGCTATCGTTGGACATATCAAATAGCCGTGCAAATTCAATTCCCCATGCGTTGCCCGCACTGCCTTTCGACTCATCAATCAGCACACCGGCGTGGCGATAGATTTTCTTGGTCAGCTCCGCATCCCTTTGTGAGCGGAAGACCGGGCAGGTGCGAGTATTGGGGTTGAGCAGCTTGATCTCATCGGCAGTGAGCGTGAAACCGCGCCGTTCATCACGCAGTTGATCGGTGTTGGCGGCAAAGAAAAGGAAGCGAGCCTGAATTACATTATAAGCCAATGTGAGCAGGCAGAATTTCATTCTGCTATCAACTGCCTTAAAGAGCTTTTCCCGATTCTCGAAATCAATCAGCGATACCAGATGATGACCGGCACTTAATTCATCAAAAAATGCTTTGGTAGAATCATCGGTAGCGATACCAGTCGGCACGATTACGCCCGACCTACCGTGCTCATTTGAAAGCTGCAAAAACTGCTCGGCAAACAGGGCATAGAGATTTACATCGCCTCTGCCCGTCAGTGGGAAGCGACTGTTACGAACAAAATGGCTGGCGGCTTCGGCAGCATGCCGGGCATCCATGAATGCCTGATACAGCAACTTTTCTGCGGGCTGAGCACCTTCACCATTTAAGGTCTGAATCATTCTTGTTCTAGCTGCTGCATTGCGAGCATCTGCTATTTCAGGCGAACGGCTGGCGAAAAACTCCTTTTCCTGCAACTTGATCCGCTCCCACGGCGGATTCCCCAACACACAGTCAAATCCTCCCTGCTCAAACACCTCCGGGAAGGCCAGATGCCAGTGAAAGAAGTTATGCTCCTTCGCCAGTTGTTTGATCAGCTCTTCCTTACCGGCATCAAGAGCCAACCCCCGTCTGAGGCGGGACAAATCCTGATTCACCGGCACCCTGTTGCGCGTTGTCACGGTCTTGGGCGCAAAGAAGGCAGATGTAAAGGTGTCGAATGTTAATCGTTCCAGTCGTACCGATTCGCTCTGCTGCGCTTCTATCCACGCCTGCCGTTTCTCGGCAATCTGTTCCGGTGTCTCCTCCGGCATTTCATCGACCAGTTCGATCTCCAACTCGGCCTCTTCTAAAGCACCACCGCCGAACAGATCACCCTGCACGGAGTCGGTCGTCGCCCGATTATCCCTCTTCAACTGAGCCACGACAGGCTTGTCATCTCCAGTAAGCGACTTGTAGGCATCGGCAGGAATACCATCTTTCAACAGTGCAGGATCAAGCACGCCAACCAGTGAGTTACCGCACTGGATATGAGCATCGAGGAAGCCCAGCGGTTTACCCGGTTCCACCGTCTCCAGCCACAGCGCCGTTCGGCACAATTCAATGGCCAACGGATTGATATCCACGCCATAGATACAGTGCGCCACCACCTCGCGCATGGCATGGCGATAATCGGCTTCTGTCGGTTGATCGGCACCTGCATCAATGCGGGCAAGCTCTGCCGCTAATCTTCGCGCCGCAGCCAGCAGGAAATGGCCGGAACCGCTGGCCGGATCGCACACCTTGGTGGAGAGAATCGCAGCCCTTTGATCATGCGGCTGCGCGTTCAGCCGATCCGAAATCACCGGCTCCAGCGCCGACTTGATTAACTCCTGCACCAGCGAATCCGGGGTGTAATAACTGCCGGAGAGTTTACGCGCCGTTCCCGCAGCTATTTCCTCGTCATCGCCGATAAAACCAAAGCGCCACGGCGATGTATCCGGGCTGATTTTCGGCAGCAGCTCCAGCAATGATTCATAGACACTGCCCAACTCTTCGGTATCCATATCCCGATAATTGATGCGCGATAGCGCCTGATTGGTACGGAAATAGCAGAGAGAGAACACTGCCTGCATCAGCGCCCTGTTTGGCAGTTTTGCCACATCCAGTGAGGTGCACTGATCTGCATCGAACAGGCCACCCAAGGGTGGTACGCCCAGCGCCGCCTCGCCTGATTGCAATGCGCGGAAGGTGATGTGCAGGCCGTCCCACAGATCGTGGTAGCGATCATAATAACGCTGTTTCAGCGCCAGTCCACGCAAACGACTCAGGGCATAACCCCGACTATACCGGCTTCGGGTTGCTTCATCGGTTTCAGGGGCATGCAGCAGACCCCGCTCTTCAACCGTAATCAGAAAAATCAACCGATAGACCAGTCGTAACAGTTGCTGGAAATAACGGTCGGTTGTGAGTGAACCATCGGTAATCGCTTCCCGCAGCGCAGCATTTTCAGACTGCGCCAGAAAACCATTGCCCAACGACCTTAATGCTTCTTCAACACCGTGACGCAAGCGCTCCAGCGCCCGTTCACCCACCTCGTGCGCTTCTTCCCTCCATTGCTCCAGAATACAGCGCTGCGGTTCCCCTTCGGGGGCCTCAAAGCGGGAAGCATGCAGGGTGAGCCAGAATACGGCGAAATCAGCATACAGCTCTTCCTCAAACATGCGCCGCAGATCCACTTCCAGACAGGCAGGGCGGGTCAGACTGGGGTTATCACGCAGCAGGCGCAGCTTTTCGCCATTGCTGACGATACTCCACAGACAGGCATCTTCGGCATTGAGGAACTCCTGCACCATGCCATGCGGGGAGCGCTTGCGTGACTCCTCTCCGAATATCGTGTGTCCACGATCCAGTTCAAAACCGTGTGCAGTCAACAGCAGCGCCACAGAACCATCATGGGAGTCATGAGACAGCGGAAACAGGCGTTCATGCTCCTGCTCCATGATGCGTCTGCCGTGAATGGTCTGAATATCTGAAAATCCGAGCACCTGCCGCATCAGCGGCACGAGCCACTGATCCACGCTCAGCTTTTTGGCTGATACACCGGTCGCTGATTCACAGCGGGCTGCATATCCCTCCCACAAACCAAGCGCGATGCGCCAGTAACGGCCAATCTCGTCGCGCAGCTTCAGACCTTTGGGGATACCGTAATCAGCCTCGCTTTGGGCTGCGGACTCCAGATTATTGACATGATCGAGGAACTCGCCGGGGAACAGGCCGCCTTCGACACGCAGCGCTTCAAAACGGGTGGCGGTTCGGCGAGCGGCAGATTGACGATTACTGGATTGAGGGCGAGCCATTACAAATTTACCTGCGGCACCAGCACATAGACGCCAATTAAATCCATCGGCGTAATTGCTTCCACGCTGTATTTGCCCTTCGCATCAGCCGCATCACGCACGCGGCGATGATCTTCCAGCAGTGATTCGGCCTGATCCATCGCCATCCGATCCAGTTGCGGCTGAATCTGTTCTACCATCGCCAGCGCCCGTTCAACATGCCGGGTTCTGGCTTCCGGTGTCAGGTTGCCACTCGGGGTAGCTTGCATCAGTCGCAAGGTATCTTCACGGGAGAGCGGCTCAATCTCACCCTGCCCGCGCAGGGCAACGGCCACAGCCTCTTCAGCCAGCATGATATGCCGGGAGCCACCACGCTGGAGGCCAAGCTGGATGCGCAGTCGCAATAACAACACGGTGGTGCGAACAGATACATCAGCCGTGAGAATCGCGCCACAGCGGGAGACAGCCTCAAATGATTCATCTTCCAGACCCTTCTCACTGAGATAATCCGCCAGCACGGAAACCAGCGGATGGGTGCGATGAATAAACTCCGCCTGTGCTGAGGGGGGATAATGGAAATCAATCAACTGCGCCTTTGTCATGCCCGACAGAGCTAACTGCTCTTTCACCGCCAGCGGCAGATGATCCAGAGGCAACCACCAAGCACATCCTTTCGGCTCCAGTGCTGCGGAGAGACGGCTGGCCGCATGGCTCACAAAACGAGCTACATCATCCTCATCACCCAGTGCGTTCAACGCCTTATGCCATTCCGGCAGCACATCTTCCGGTTTTAATTTGCGCTGGGCGAAAATGGTGCGGTTACGAGCGACTTTCTCACGCACGCTCTCCCAATGTTGATCGACCTCATTTTCGATCACATCAAGCGCCAGTGTCATCTGATTATTGCGTGCCGGATTCACCGAACCCTGTCGCATCAGGACCGATTGCATAATTGCCTGTGTAATGCGGTTGGAGTCATCCGGCATCGGAACCAGCACGCCCAGCTCTTTCCTGATTTTTTCAGCCTTGCGTAGAATCACATCGAGCACTGCGCCATCGACCGGATTATCTTCGCCATAAATCATGATGGTGCGCACCTCTTTGGCCTTCTGACCAAAACGATCCACGCGCCCCTCCCGCTGTTCATGCCGGGTCGGATTCCACGACAGATCATAATGCACCACGGCATTAAACTGCTCCTGCAGGTTGATGCCTTCGGAGAGGCAATCGGTGGCGACAAGGATTTTGTCACCTTTTTCCCGCAGCAGGCAGACCTGCTCCTCGCGTTCCGCCGGGGTCAGTTCACCTGTGATGGCCTTGATTTCAAAGTTTTTGAATACCCTCTGCTGCCCCAGATATTCGGCCAGATAGTGGGCTGTGGCGATGTAACGGCAAAATACCACCGGCGTGAATCCATCGGCGATCAACGCTTTCAACTCTTTTGCCAACGTCGCCAGCTTGGGGTCGTTAGCCGTTCCCTGCAAATCTTCGGCATCACTGAGTAGCACACGCAGATAATCAGCATCTTCACCGGTATCGACACCGGGTACGGTATCATCCCAGCTCAGTTCATCCTGCCCCTCGCCATCAAGAATGGTGCGAGCCGCCATTTCATCCAGTTCTTCAATCCCCAAACCGGTTGTTTCAACAGCGGCAATACGCGTGCGCAGCGCTTGCATGGCCGCACGGGGTGATGATGAAATGCAGCGCAACAGTGCAAGAGCAGCCCACCAGTTCATGCGTTGATGGCGTAAATCCATGCCCTCGGCACTGATCACCATCTCCCGCGCATAGGTCAGCACATCGGTAAACAGGCGGCCCCATTTGCCGCTCAATTGATAAGTAATTTCCCGAGTGAAGCGATCCGGGAACAGACTGGAATCCTGCCACTCCTGAATATCAGGACGCCGCCGCTGTACAAAATGTAAGGCCAGCTTTTCTCTCAAGACAATGCGCTGCTGCTCGCCAACGGATTTTAATTGCTCAAATTCCGGATCAAGCAGACCGAGCAGGGTGAAAAAGGCATCTTCATCGCCGCTGTGCGGCGTGGCCGTAAGCAGCACCATGTGTCGATCCGGATTCTCGGATAATCCCTTGAGCAACGTGAAGCGCTGATGTCTGGATGCAGCCTGTCCCTTGGTGCAGGTGTGTGCTTCATCGACAATCACAAACTCGGGACAGGATCGCTGAAACTCGTCACGGCGTCGATCCGACTTGATATAATCGAGGCTGACGATGGTGTGGGGATGCGCCTCAAACAGTGATTTTCCGGCGGGAAGACCGCGCTCCAGACGACCTGCGGTGGCTGTGCGAACCACCTCGGCCTTGATATTGAAACGGTTCTGTAGCTCCTCCTGCCATTGATCACACAGATGCGGCGGACAGAGGACGGTAAAGCGCTGAATCTCGCCGCGATCCATCATCTCGCGGGCAATCAGCCCTCCCTCAATGGTTTTACCGACACCCACATCATCGGCAATCAACAAACGGATGGTTTGATGTTTAAGCGCCATCATCAACGGCACCATCTGATAGGCGCGTGGCTCTACCGCGATACTGCCCAGACTGCGGAACGGGCCTGCACCGCTGCGCAGTTTCATCATCATGGCATCGCGCAGTAACAGGCCGGCAGTGCGGGAGCTGGCCGTGGCAGGGTCAGGTGGTGGAAAACTGGCCGGTTTAACCGGTTCCGCTTCCAGCGGAAGGTAGATCAGTGTCTTCTCATCTTCGCTGCCACCGAGTGGCCGCAAAATCAGGTCGTTCTCACTTGACTCCGGCAGTACAATCCATTCTCTGCCGCGTGTGTGAACCAGTGTGCCGGGGGCAAAGCTCTGCATGGCACTCATGCCGACTTATCTGGCGGGCTTCCAAAAATATCGGGATAGCGTTCAAAAATCGGCGTCCATTGTTTTTGATCTTTACCGAATCGAATGACGGTAAATCCGGCATCTTCCAGTCTGGCCGTTATTTGCTTGTCCACTTCTTGCTGATGCACCGTATCATGGTGTGGGCCGTCAATATAAATCAGCGCCTGAGTATCGCGGTAAAAGAAGTCCGGCCTTGTCTGATATTCTTCAAGCAATCTTTGCGCACCATCCGGCAGGCGGTAGCCATCATTGTGCAGGTAAGTGAGCCATGCCTTTTCCAGACTGGATCCGGAAAGATTCATCAACTCCTCAAACTGTTCATCCTGACTTCGCCCTCCGGTGCCGCGTGAAAAGCTGCTGCGCGTCATGCGGCACAACAGATCAAGTACCTCGGAGTCCTTGCGGTCGATCAGATCATGATCCATCTGATTGTAATAGCTCAGCAGGCAACGGTAACAGCCCGCTTCACACTCCTGATCCATGTCTTTCAATCCGTCACCATGCCACTGCTCGTTTTCAAACTCATAGTGCATGATTTCGAGTGCTCTGGCGGCAATGAAATGGATCGACTCCGGCTCATTGGCCAATCGTGTCAAGACGCCCGCGCCACCCTCGGCAGATTCATAAAACAGAATAGCGTTTCGGATCAGCCTGGAAGGCAGAGGTTCGGAGGCAAGCTCACTCTCTTCAAGCTGGAACTGTGATTCAACCCCCCGCTTCAGAGCGTATTGGAGTGTCGTCATCTGCGCATCGGTCAACTCCACACGCGGATGAAAGATCAGCACATTTCTCCTGTCTTCCACAAACGGAATGATGCGCTGTACCTGATTGGCATCCTCTGCAATGGCATCGTTATCTTCCGTTGCCTGTGCATCTTTGCACCATGCGCCGGAATTGGGATCAATGTTGAATCCAAAGATGCTTTTTTCCTTACGCCGCTTCCAGCCAAGGTTGATGCGCCATACCGTTGCTGATGCACCATAATGCATCTCAAACAGATCACCATCATTATCGCGAATATCCGTGCGCACGAACTTGAGCTGCCCATTTTCACTGGCGAATTGCAATGTTGTCTGCATCTCATAGCCCTGCCGCATCCGTTCTTCTTCATCCGAAGTAATCCGGTCGGCTCGCCGGGCGCTCACATTCTCAATGCGATATAGACTGTTGAGGTAAACACCGCCTTCTAGCTGCTCTCCGCAGGCATGACAGTTGTCGTCATCCAGCGTATCTCCGAAATGGCCGTAACCACAGTCGGGACAGATTCTCGCCTGTTGTACTGGCAGACCACTACCTTCCGTACCCGTGTCCTCACGGATGCCAAGAATAATTTTGTGCACGCGATATTGATTGCCTTCATGGTAGATCAGGCTCTGAGGCCCGAATTCGGACAGGGCAAGGAAACGGGAACGGGACAAGAACGTTTCTCTATTACGCTTCTCACGATGTCCGGGGATATAAGCCATGAGCGGAAGCCGTGGGAAGTTATATCCTGGAAGGAAACCCTGGCTGGCCAGATAACGATAGCTATAGAAATCAGAATTGGTTCTTGCCTGATTTTGCAGTAACAAGCCGTGTTGTAATCGGGCTTCATCGTAGCGCATCCGGGCTTCCTTACGCTCTTTCTCAAGCACGGCAGGATTGCTGGCAATCGCATGATTACGATCCATCTGGCGTTTGGTGGCAAGATACATGCCACGCCAGCGGTCAAATGCCTTGTCCAGTTGCAGGAAGGCACTGTTCATGGTGCGGTTTAACCACTCCTGATGAAACCATGGCGCGGAACCCTCCGTCAACTCCTGTTCAAGCATGGCGAGAATCCTCTCGCCGCGCCGTTTCGCCTTCTGACGCACATTCGGTTTATCCATGAATGTTCGATAATCATTTCTGAGAGGTAGACCATCCTCATCCATTTGGAGGTTTACCGAAATTGACGAATCAAGCTTCTGCCCTGTCTCGGAGAGCCATACGGCATTGAGATGACTGCGCACCAGATCCTCATTGGCCAGATCCAGTATTGGCGGTGAAACGATCCCGGCCACCATCCGATCCGGTTTGCTGAAAAAATACTGGTCATGTGGACTTAACGCGGCGCAATAGGTGATAACAAGCGCGGGCTGACCACTTCGGCCTGCACGACCGCTGCGTTGAGCATAGTTGGCCGGTGTTGGCGGCACATTTCGCATATACACTGCGTTGAGTTGGGCGATATCGACACCCAGTTCCATGGTCGGAGAACAGAAGAGGACAGGCAGCTTGGCATTTCTGAATCGCTGTTCCCTGTCTTCACGATCTTCATACTCGACCTGAGCGGTGTGTTCACGCGCTTCCAGTTGATGCAGCAGTGGATCATTCCCGGCAAGACTGGCGGCGACATTGCGGTAAAGATCCTGGAAAAAGGGGTTGTCTGTTGATTTAACAACCTTGCTAACGACTACTTCTGATTCACCTTCAGTTTTTACCCAGTGCAGAATATCTGCATTGATGCGATAGCCTTTCAGGCCATCCCGATCAATGTCCGAAGGCTCGACCATGCCGTAGATAGAAAGGCCCTTCAGGAGATTGGCAAGAATTTCATTGTATGTTTCCTCATCAATCCTACCCGGCCAATCCGGGTGTTGGTCGCCACCCCATGTTCCGGGTAATAACAATTCCTTACCCATGGCTGTACGCATTGATCCGGAAGTAACGAACACTTCATACCTGTAATTGGAGCGTAGGGGCCCGGCAAGCAAATAACTTCCCTGTTCGAGCCTTTCACCCTGATCAAGACCCCAGGGTTCTTTCAGATAGCTGAAACTACTGTTACGAATACTCTCCTGACGAATTTTATCGAGATAGATGGTTTTGATACACAGATGTGCACGCATATAATCAAGCATGCCACGCATGACGTGGCTTCGATGTTCTGGAGAATTGTTACGCAGTAGCGGATGCGAATCACTCCATACATCTTCATCCGCAGCCAGTTCATCAAGTCCATCATACTCGATTCGGATAAGGCCAAGTTGTTCGAGATTCGGGTTGTTCAAACGCCAGCCACGGCGCAGGTCATAATACAGCCGGTATCCCAACACATCGCGCATAGCTGTTTCCGCATTCCTTCTGGCCGGGCCTTTGTTGGCCTCCGGGTCATTCAGGTATTCGGCTTGAATGGCAGGGTCATCTTTATCAAAACCAAGCGCGGTGAATACGGCAGGCGTCAGCGTGCTGTCCTTTAGTGTTTTATCAGGAGCCTTTTCCAACGCCGCGAGCAGAGAACCACGGAGCAGAAGGATTTGGATGAAATCATTAAAGTGCCCTGCCTGTAGCGAGGCATCCTGGCGGTTATCGGTAAAGCCCAGCAATTTCTTGGCTTCATCACTCAGATCTTCGGCAGATTCCAGCATGTAGTAAAGGGCGGACAGTGTCAGAATCGTTGTTGCGGAACTACGACCCTCAGCGGTGAGCCCTGTTAGCTTGGTTGATTCTCGCTTGTTGGTATCATAGTGAATACCACAGTGGGGACAGAACTTGAACTTGCCTTGCATATACCAACCATCAACGCCCCATGATCCACCTTCGCTGCCATCCGGAAGTAGTGTAATAGGCTGGGGAATAAACTTTTTGAAGTGCCGTTTTAGCGTCAGATCGGCTTTGGTATAATCCAGCCATGCATCAGGATAACGGTCGATATCATCTTTATCGAACTGATGCTCAACATCCGGCATGAAATAACCGAATTCAGCATCCTCATCGCGTGATACATCATTGATTGCACGGGGCTGATAACTGGCGCCACTACTATTGGATGCATCAAACCAAACCGGATAAAATTCCTGACCGCATTCGCGACAGAAGGCGATATTATAAAGCTTTTTGTCACGCTCGCCGGGTTTGTATTTCTGGCCCTCCAGATCAAGAAAGCGGTTGCCCGGAGGTTCAAGTGTTGAATAGACATTGCTGGCTGCCGATATAAACTGGTGTAATCTGAAAGCAAACAGGCTCCGTCCATCTTCATTGGTGGTTGCATACGCCTTCAAAAGAAATTCGGACAGATATTTCTGGCAAACATCGACATCCTGGCCGGAATCGTCCGCAAGCCATTGGGCAGCAACCAGAATAGTTGAGGGTGTCTTTCGAATCCATTTGCTCTGTTCCCGATCCAAACCAAGGTTTATTTCAATCCATACAGAAACAGGATGGCGCTGGAGATCTGAAAAAGCAGCAGTATCCGGTACGCCTGCTTTCATCGCTATCGTTAATGATTCTCTGGTTGCCTTAATATTTTCATCTGTCACCCTTTTCAGGGTTTCGGTAATAACATGTTCCGACTGAACCGGAGAACCGAACAGGTGTCCGGCCACCTCGGCAACAATACGATTCCGTTCTTCGACTTCCCCTTCGCTAACCATGGTCGCCGAAGTGCCAACACATATCAGGTCAGGGTTCAGTCGCTCACGCACCCTTCTTACCAGCATGGCAACATCCGCACCTTGTCTGCCGCGATAGGTGTGCAATTCATCCAATACCAGAAATTGTAGGCCTTCAGCATTGCGGATAACTGATTTATCGACCTCCTCCTGACGAGTCATGATCAGCTCAAGCATCATAAAATTAGTCAACAGAATATCCGGTGGCGACTGCATGATCTTTTCGCGTTCTTCGGTGGATTCCTGACCAGTAAATTTTGCGTAAGTTACAGGTTCATGGCCTTCGCCGTAGCCGTACACAAGGAATTTCTCAAGCTCCTCCATTTGACTGTTCGCCAATGCATTCATGGGATAGATAATGATTGCTCTGATTTTCTTTTCTGCCGGATGCGCTTTCTTTGCCCGCAAGGCAGCATCCACGACAGGAATAAAGTAGCTCAACGATTTGCCGGAACCCGTACCGGTGGTAAGCACATAACTTGCATTGCTTTTGGCAATAACAACAGCATCTTCCTGATGCTTGTGAAGCTGAAGCGTTTTTCCTGATTTGTTATTGCCTTTGCCGATTCTGAAAATATCTGCGCATTCCGGCTCCAGCAGACCATCATGCACCATTTGTTCAACGGTTCGTCCTGGCATGAAATTGGGATTCAATTGGATTAGTGGCGCCGGCCAGAAATGGCCATCATCATATTTTCGATTTACAAATTCTCGGATGTCCTTGGCTGCAATTTTTGAGAAGCTGCGGGTAAAGCGTTCATACTCAGTAACGATGTTCTCTCTGAATGCAAAAACATCCATTATCGTTCTCTTTTATGCTGATTATTCATTATAAGTCGTGGGGATATGCTCAACCAGTTTCGGCTCTTCAACGCTTTCATACGGTAAAAAAGGGTGGTAATACCCAGATACGTCTTGTAGAACGAATGTTTACGACAACAAGTTGTTCGGAGGCCTATCATGGGCATTACCATACCGTCAAAGATAGCCGATTATCGCGGCCAATGCATCGAGTCTATTGAGGTGACCGGAGATGCGCTTCACATTCATTGCCGACGAGATAAGCGGTTTGCCATGGGGGGAGATCGTTCGGGCTGGCGCGGTCTGTTGAATCGCTGGTTCAGGCGGGTGATTGAGGATATTCCGCTATGTGGTGTGCGTACGCTGGTGCATATTGAGTATGCGCAGGTATTTATCAACAAAGGCAAGATTGAGGTTGAACGATTGCCCTTCGTAGCATCGGGTAGCCGGGTGACGAATCGTTATGCCAGGCTGATTAGCGGTCTGTGCCGTTACATGCCAATCTCGGCGGTGGCACGGTATGTTGGTCTACGCTGGAACACGGTGAAAAGCATCGACAGGGCATGGATAGAGAAGAGCTTGCCGATGAAGCATCCGTCTGACTTCGAGGGTCTGGAGTACCTCGGCGTGGACGAGGTGGCCAGGGCCAAAGGGCATGACTACGTCACCGTTGTCTATGACCTGGGTTCAGGCGATCTGTTATGGGTGCATGAGGGGCGCACAGCGGCGGTTCTGGGGCAATTCCTGTCTGCGCTGACTGAGGAAACAGCCAATGCAATCAGGGCGGTAGCGATGGATATGGGTCTGCCATTTCAGCGTGCTGTCAAGGAATGGCTACCTAACGCCGATATCGTATTTGACCGTTTTCATGTGATGCAGATGTACAACAAGGCGCTGCCGGAAGTACGTCGTTCCCAGTTCAGAAAGGCAGATGCCGAGGGTAAGGAAATCATCAAGGGGAGCCGTTATCTGCTCTTGAGTAACAAAATCGTAGGTGCTTGATTTTGTTACTCTTGGATTGGGCGCCGCGAAGCGGGGTGAGTCGCTACTCAGCAACAAGTGCAACCTGAGGGAAGATCAACAGCCAAGGCTGGATGCGCTTCTCGCTGTCAATGAACCGTTAAATGAGGCTTACATCCTCAAGGAGCAGCTTCAGGCATTATGGGAGAAGCCTGTATCCTTTGACCTCATGAGTGCTAACCTTTCGGCTCGGTGCGAGCTGGCCGATGAAAGCGGCCTTGTCCCGATCAAGCGCGTGGCTGCCTCCCTGAGAAGGCATGCGGAAGGCATCTGCAACTACGCCAGGCATCCT
>VAOZ01131491.1_pt1 | contig 17152 bp, 15 predicted proteins | sample 3394041 | NCBI WGS metagenome assembly VAOZ01 (sample SAMN08290431, study PRJNA428436) | hydrothermal vent metagenome | isolation source: Deep-sea hydrothermal vent chimney | place: Indian Ocean: Southwest Indian Ridge
ACCGGGATTGCCAACCGCCGCCATTTTGATCAGGTGCTTGAAGCCGAATGGCGGCGCGCCGACCGGGAACAGACGATGTTGTCACTGATCATGACGGATATTGATTTTTTCAAACTCTTCAATGACAACTATGGACACCAGGGTGGAGATGATTGCCTTAAACAGGTATCGGCGGCGATGCAAAAAGCCATTTGCCGTCCCGGTGATCTGGTGGCGCGTTATGGCGGCGAGGAATTTGTGATAATCCTACCCAATACCCCGGCGCAAAGTGCTATGACTATTGCGGAGAAACTCTGCGCCAGCGTCAGGGATCTTAAAATAAAACACGAATTGTCCAAGGTCAGCGATGTCGTCACTTTCAGCATGGGTGTGGCGACCATGATCCCCGCCCCGGGAGCAGTCTCGGGATGGCTGATCAGCGCCGCCGACCAGGCTCTGTATGAGGCGAAGGAGGAAGGCCGTAACCGGGTCTGCCAGGCATCCACATGCCGTGAAGCCCACTGAACCTATCAATACAGCCTTGACGGCGTACTGGTTTGGCTCGATCCTACAATATACGGTATGATCCAGGTTCTTAATCGTTTCCCCCCTGAATGCTGTTTTGACTGTGCCGGGTATTTTATGAACCTGAATTTTCTGGATTTTGAACAACCCATCGCGGAGCTGGAAGCGAAAATTGAAGAACTGCGTTACGTGGGTTCTGACAACGAGATTAATATCAGCGAGGAAATCAGTCGTTTACAGAGCAAGAGCCGCGAACTGACGGAATCTATTTTTTCCAGTCTACAGTCCGCACAGGTCGCACAACTGGCCCGCCATCCCCAGCGTCCCTATTTCCTGGACTACGTCGAGCGTATTTTCACCGATTTTGAGGAATTGCACGGCGATCGCGCCTATGCGGATGATCCCGCGATCATCGCCGGGCTGGCGCGCCTGGAGGGCAAACCGGTGCTGATTATGGGGCAGCAGAAGGGTCGGGATACCCGGGAAAAAATTCGCCGCAACTTCGGCATGCCGCGCCCGGAAGGGTACCGCAAAGCTCAGCGCCTGTTCCATATGGCGGAACGATTCAAACTGCCCCTGCTGACGTTTATCGATACCCCTGGTGCCTATCCCGGCCTGGGGGCGGAAGAGCGGAGCCAGAGTGAAGCGATTGCCCGCAACCTGCTGATCTTGTCCCAGTTGAAGACCCCCATCATTAGTACCGTGATTGGCGAGGGCGGTTCCGGCGGCGCACTGGCCATTGGTGTGGGTGATCGCCTGCTGATGCTACAGTACAGCACCTATTCTGTTATTTCACCAGAGGGCTGTGCCTCTATTTTATGGAAGAGTGCGGACAAGGCCGCCGAAGCGGCAGAAGCTATGGGCCTGACCGCACCGCGCCTTAAGGAACTGGGCCTGGTTGACGCCATTATCAATGAACCGCTGGGGGGGGCGCACCGGGACATTGATGCGACTGCCGCTAGTCTCAAAACGGCGCTGATTGAAAGCCTGGAGACGCTGGAATCCATCGCGCTGGACAAGCTGCTGGATCAGCGTTATGAAAAACTGGTGGGTTACGGCAATTACACCGAATAGGGTGTGAATTATACCAACACGGTTGAAAAAACAGGTAGGTTGGGCTGAGCGCGAGCGAAGCCCAACATTATACGTCGGCGTGTTGGGCTTCGTTTCACTCAGCGCCAACCTACATTTAGTTCCGGGGAAGCGCTAATGATCCCTCTGCTCGACACCCTGCTGGCTCAATTAAAACAATTCCCTCCCGCCCGGCACTACCGGGTGGCCTACAGCGGTGGGTGCGATTCTCATGTTCTCCTGCATGCCCTCGCTGCAATCAGAGATCAACTGCCTGAAACTAAAATTTCTGCCCTGCATGTTAATCACGGTCTTGCCGAGGAGGCCGATCACTGGGCGGCGCATTGTGAGCAGGTAGCCGCTGGGCTGGGTGTGGCTTTTCAGGCTGTGTCAGTGGATGGCATGGGGGAGGCGGGCGAGAGTCCGGAAGCGGCGGCCCGCCAGGCGCGTTATCATGTCTTTAAGCAGATGATGGCAGAAGGCGATGGATTGTTGCTGGCGCATCACGAAGATGATCAGGGCGAGACTCTGTTGCTGCAATTGTTTCGCGGTGCAGGAGTGCGGGGTTTAGCGGCCATGCCACGTCATACGACACTTGCTAAGGGTTGGCTGGGCCGGCCGTTGCTGAGCCTCTCCCGTCGGCGCCTGCGTGACTATGCGAATGAAGCCGGGTTGAACTGGATTGAGGATCCGGGCAATCAGTCGCAGGATTTTGATCGCAATTTTTTGCGGCACAACATTATCCCGGATCTGCTGCCGCGCTGGCCCGCTTTAGCGCATACGCTGGCGCGTGCGGCGCAACATCAGTCGGCGGCAAGTCGCCTGCTGGATGAACGGGCGGCAGAAGATATGGCGGTGCTGGCTGGCAGTCGGTCGGGCTGTCTTTCTATTCGCGGCCTGAGCTTGCTGAGCCGGGAACGTCAGGACAACGTGCTGCGTTACTGGATCCGCATGCATGGGCTTTTGTCACCATCTTTCGTGCAGTTGCAGCGTATCCAGGTTGAAGTGCTGTCTGCGCGGGACGATGCGCAACCGCAAGTGGGCTGGGCGGGCAGTGTAGTTCGGCGTTATCGGGATGATCTGTATTTACTATCAGCAAAGTTAGACGTAAGCAACAGTGAGTCCCTGAGCTGGGATTTAAAAACGGAACTGCGTCTGTCGGATGGTCGTTGTTTAAAGCTTGAACGGCGGCAAGGGGCAGGACTGAAAGCATCCCTTCAGGGGCGTTCGGATGTGTCGGTGCGGTTCCGTCAGGGGGGGGAAGTTTGCCGCCCGCTCGGACGCAAACAGGCGCACCGGTTGAAGACATTGTGGCAGGAATGGGGGGTGCCGCCCTGGGAACGAAACCGCATCCCCCTGATTTATGCAGGCGGGGAAATTATCCAGGTACTCGGTTACTGTATTTGCGAACCCTGGCAAGCTAATGCAGATGAAGCAGGGCTAATTGTCACAGAACAGGTATAAGCCTGTCCACAGTGATTGAAACAGCGTCCGAAAACAGCGACAATGCATCCCCAGCAAACGTTCCTGACGCATGTTCGAACAATCCCCTGCAATGCGGGAAAATGACAGGAATTTCATCCACTTCTTGATTGCTGGCGATTACATGACGAAGTATATATTTGTTACCGGTGGCGTCGTTTCCTCACTTGGAAAAGGCATTGCCTCCGCGTCTCTTGCGGCGATTCTTGAATCCCGCGGACTTAGTGTGACCTTATTGAAACTGGATCCCTACATCAATGTGGATCCCGGCACCATGAGTCCTTTCCAGCACGGTGAAGTCTTCGTCACCGAGGACGGCGCCGAAACCGATCTCGATCTGGGGCATTATGAACGCTTCGTGAATACCACCATGAAGCAGAGCAATAACTTCACTACCGGGCGCATCTATGCCGATGTGATCAGCAAGGAACGTCGTGGTGACTACCTGGGCGGCACGGTGCAGGTGATTCCACATATCACCGATGAAATCAAGCGCTGCATTATCAAAGGCGCCGCCGATGTCGATGTCGCTATGGTCGAAATCGGCGGCACGGTCGGTGATATCGAGTCACTGCCGTTTCTCGAAGCGATTCGCCAGATGGGCGTGGAAATGGGGCATGACAATGCACTCTACATGCATCTAACGCTGCTGCCTTATATTCCCACTGCCGGGGAAATCAAGACCAAGCCTACCCAGCATTCGGTAAAGGAGCTGCGCTCCATCGGTATTCAGCCGGACGTATTATTGTGCCGCGCGGATCGGCCTCTGCCAGAAGAAGAGCGGCGCAAGATTGCCCTGTTTACCAATGTCGAGGCGCGGGCGGTGATTTCTGCTGAAGATGCCGAGAGTATTTACAGAATCCCACAGATGCTCCATGAAGAAGGGCTGGATGAAATCGTGGTTGAGAAATTGCATCTGGACTGCGGCCCGCCGGATCTGTCTGAATGGATCGCGGTGACTGAAGCCCAGGCTAACCCAACTGGCGAGATTACCATTACTATGGTGGGCAAGTATGTGGAGCTTACCGAAGCTTACAAGTCTTTGTCCGAAGCCTTGATCCATGCCGGTCTGCACACCTATACAAAAATCCGTATCGTCTATATTGATTCGGAAGAAATTGAAAAATCCGGAACGGATTGTCTGGCCGGGGTGGACGCGATTTTGGTGCCTGGTGGTTTTGGCCTGCGGGGCGTGGAAGGCAAGATTGAAGCGGTGCGTTTTGCCCGTGAAAACCGGGTTCCCTACCTGGGCATCTGTCTGGGCATGCAGGTGGCGGTGATCGAATATGCACGCAACGTACTGGGGCTGAAACAGGCTCACAGCACCGAGTTTAATGCGGATACCCCGGATCCGGTTATCGGCCTGATTAGTGAATGGCAGGCGGCGGACGGCCGGGTTGAAAAGCGGGATGTCGATTCCGATCTGGGGGGCACCATGCGCCTGGGTGGTCAAATCTGCATGTTGCAGGCGGATTCAAAAGTACGTGAACTTTACGGTGAGGAACAGATCATGGAACGTCATCGTCATCGCTATGAACTCAATAACCACTATCGCAGACCGTTACAGCAGGCCGGTCTGCAGTTTGCCGGGCTGTCTCAGGACGGCAATCTGGTTGAAGTGGTGGAAATTCCCGATCATCCCTGGTTCATCGCCTGCCAGTTTCATCCTGAATTTACGTCCAGCCCGCGTAAAGGTCATCCGCTGTTTACCGGTTTTGTCAAAACCGCACGTGCGTTGAAGGAAAAAACGAACAGGCAAGAGAGCGTCAGCGCATGAAACTATGTGGCTTTGAGGCCGGTATTGACCAGCCCCTGTTTTTAATTGCCGGTCCCTGTGTTATCGAAAGTGAGCAACTGGCGCTGGATACTGCCGGGCAGTTGAAGACGATTGCCACCAAACTGGGCATACCCTTTATTTATAAATCTTCCTTCGACAAGGCCAACCGCACCTCAAGCAAAAGTTTTCGCGGGCTGGGTTTGGAAGAGGGACTGCGCATTCTGCAAGCGGTCAAGGATCAGATAGGCGTGCCGGTATTGACCGACGTGCATGAAGATACGCCTCTGAATGAAGTGGCCTTCGTGGTGGATGTCATGCAGACGCCTGCTTTTTTAGTACGGCAAACCAATTTTATTCAGAACGTTGCCCGTCAGGGTATCCCGGTAAATATCAAGAAAGGCCAGTTTCAGGCACCCTGGGACATGAAAAATGTGGTCGATAAAGCGCGTGAAGTAGGTAATGATCAAATCATGGTGTGCGAACGCGGCGCATCGTTTGGTTACAACGCGCTGGTATCCGATATGCGCGGGCTGGCCATTATGCGCGAAACGCATTGCCCGGTGGTGTTTGACGCCACCCATTCGGTGCAGCAGCCTGGGGGTCGGGGCACCACATCCGGTGGTCAGCGGGAGTTCGTGCCGCTACTGGCGCGCGCCGCCGTCGCCGCCGGTGTTGCCGGGATATTTATGGAAACACATCCCGATCCGGATAAAGCCTTAAGTGACGGACCCAACGCCTGGCCGTTAGCGCGTATGAAAGAATTGCTGGAAGTGTTGATGACGATTGATAGCAGCGTGAAAAAACAGCCGTTTATTGAAGATATGATTTGAATATATATTTTTTCAAGCATAGAGGCACACAGAGATTTACCTCGTTCCCACGCAAGAGCGTGGGAACCAGAAACAGCCCCGTAGGGTGGGCACAAAAACCGTGCCCACCCTACAGGATTGCGCTTAAATCTTTTTATAAAATTTTGGAGAGAACAACCTAAATGCCAATTGCAGGAATTGAAATCAAAAACATCATTGCTCGTGAAATCATCGACTCACGCGGTAATCCGACCATTGAAGCCGATGTGATTCTGGCTTCCGGCGTCAAGGGTCGCGCCGCGGTGCCTTCGGGCGCTTCTACCGGTACGCGTGAAGCGGTTGAACTGCGTGATGGTGATAAAAGTCGTTATGGCGGCAAGGGTGTACTCAAGGCCGTAGCCAATGTGGACGGTGTGATTTGTGATGCATTGATGAATATGGATGTTAGAGAGCAGCGTGCTATCGATGAAACCATGATCAATCTCGATGGCACTGAGAATAAAAGCAAACTGGGCGCCAACGCTATACTGGCGGTGTCCATGGCCTGTGCCCATGCCGCCGCCCGGGCGCTGGGTGTGCCGCTGTTCCAGTATCTCAATACCGGCGAAGGTTACCAGTTGCCGGTGCCGATGATGAATATTATCAATGGCGGATCCCATGCGGATAATAGTGTGGATCTGCAGGAGTTCATGATCATCCCGGCGGGCGCGCCCAACATTAATGAAGCCCTGCGCTATGGCGCGGAAATTTTTCATACCCTGAAAAAAGTCTTGCATGACAAGGGTCTGAATACCGCCGTGGGGGATGAAGGTGGTTTTGCACCGGATCTGCCGTCCAACGAATCGGCCATCGAAATTATTCTCGAAGCGATCGACAAGGCGGGCTTTGAGGCCGGCAAAGATATATTCATCGGCATCGATGCCGCCAGCAGCGAGTTCTATAAAGACGGCTTGTATGATCTGGCTTCGGAAAACAGAAAACTTAATGCCAGTGAATTTATTGATGTCCTGGAATCCTGGGTGGATAAATACCCGATCATCAGTGTCGAAGACGGTCTGGCTGAAGATGACTGGGACGGCTGGAAATTGCTGACTGAGCGGCTGGGTAAAAAGGTACAACTGGTGGGTGACGATTTGTATGTCACCAACACCAAAATATTTAAAGAAGGTATCGACAAGGGCATTGCCAATTCCATTCTTATCAAGGTTAATCAGATCGGCACCCTGAGTGAAACCCTGGATGCTATCGCCATGGCGAAAAAAGCCGGTTATACCGTCGTCATTTCACACCGTTCCGGTGAGACCGAAGACACCACTATTGCCGATCTGGCCGTGGCCACCTGCGCCGGTCAGATCAAAACCGGCTCGATGTCCCGCTCCGATCGCATCAGTAAGTACAACCAGTTACTTCGCATTGCCGAGGGTCTGGGTAAGGAAGCCGTTTATCCAGGTAAACAAGTTTTTTATAATCTTGCGTAAAGACAGATGAAAATATTGGTGGTCATCCTGCTATTCCTTTTCTTGCTCCTGCAATACGATCTGTGGGTGGGGGAGGGCAGTATGGCTACGGTACATCACCTGCAACAGGCTGTGCAGAACCAGCAACAGGAAAACGCAAAATTAAAACAACGTAATGCGGCACTGGCGGCTGATGTGCGGGACCTCAAACAGGGGCAGGAAGCGGTCGAAGAACGTGCGCGCACCGAACTGGGGATGATCAAAAAAGGCGAGACGTTTATACAAGTGACGAGTGACGAGTGACGAGTGACGAGAAATTTCTCACAAGCTATATTTAATAATCTCTATGGAAACGTTGATTAATTTTGCGGTTCGTGGTCAGCCCTTCGACAAGGCTCTCCTGAGCGAAGCCGAAGGGCTCAGGGCGAACGGAATTAATCAGAATTTCTCTATATCACAAACGCTAATCTAATTTGAAATACACTTCTAGATAATATGTCCTCACCCCTCGCCCCTCGTCCCTCGTCACTTAAAAACCACTGGGCCATTATTCCCGCTGCCGGTGTTGGCAAGCGTATGCGTACCGATGTTCCCAAACAGTATCTTCCGCTTCGCGGCAAGGCTGTCATTGTTCACAGCATTGAACGCATGGCGTCGCATCCCGCAATTCGCGGACTGGTGGTGGCCCTTTCCGAAGACGATGCTTACTGGGAGGATCTGATGTTTTCCATTGATAAGCCCCTGTGGCGGGCTGCTGGCGGAGTAGAGCGGGGTTACTCGGTGCTGAATGCCCTGCATGTGCTGTCTTTGCATGCGCATGATAATGACTGGGTGCTGGTGCATGATGCTGCACGCCCCTGTGTTCGGGCCGATGATATCAGTTTGTTAATCGATAGCATCGATGAGGATTCTATTGGCGGGCTGCTGGCTATTCCCATGCGCGATACGATGAAACGCGCCAGCAAAAAGAACAGGGTTGTCGATACGCTCGATCGCCGTTATCTGTGGCATGCGCTGACGCCGCAGATGTTTCGCCTCGGCCCGTTGCGGGATGCCCTTGCCGAAGCGCTGGAAAGCGAGGCGCGGGTGACCGATGAATCTTCGGCCATGGAACGTGCGCAGTATCAGCCGAAACTGGTTGAAGGACATGCCGACAATATCAAAATCACTCGGCCTGAAGATTTAATCCTGGCCGAATTCTATCTCCAACAACAGGACGTCTCGTAATGCGAATCGGACAGGGTTTTGACGCTCATGCCTTCAAAACGGGCGGTCGCCTGGTTCTGGCGGGTGTCGAGATCGACTATGGCCGGGGTATGCAAGCTCACTCCGACGGTGATGTCGTCATTCATGCGTTGTGCGATGCTATTCTGGGCGCGCTGGCGTTGGGGGATATTGGTAAACACTTTCCGGACAGCAATGATGAGTTCAGAGAGATCGATAGTCGTATTCTTCTACGCAGGGTTGTTTCATTGATGCAACAACGTGAATATGGCATTAACAATGCCGACATTACCATTATTGCACAGCAGCCGAAACTGGCGGTCTATATTGATCCTATGCGCGAAGTGCTGGCGGCCGACATGAAGACCGGTATCGAGAATGTCAGCATCAAAGCCACGACCACGGAAAAAATGGGCTTCACCGGACGCTCAGAAGGCATCGCCGTACAGGCGGTGGTGTTGCTGGTTTGACAGGCTTTATTTCAACGCAAAGACGCGGCCGGAGCAAAGCGTAGGAAGTGCCGAATGACACTCGCGAAGCGAGGTTCTCACGGTGCAAAGTTTTTTGGCAACTACTCGCTCCCCCAGATGCCCGTCATTCCGGTTTTGTTTCATGTATGTTTATGGTTGAACAAAATTAACTCTGAGAAATCTGAAAATGCAAGCCATCGAAATATAAAATTTTCACCGAAATAGTTCTATTTTATGGCTTTGCGTCTCCGCGTCTTTGCGTTGAATACGAATGGTTGATGGTGGCACACTTTAGCCTGTTTCAACCCTTTCTTCTTAATAGCACATAAATCGCGCCGGTGCCGCCATCTACCTGCCGTGCCGAGCTGAAGGCCAGGATATCATCACGTTGGCGTAGCCAGTGATTGACGTATTGCTTCAGAATCGGGCGCTTGCCCTGTGAACCGTGACCCTTGCCGTGGATGATCCGCACGCAACGCAGGCCGTGGCTGTGGCAGAAATAAAGAAACTCAACAATGGCTTCGCGGGCTTCGACCTTGGTGCGCCCGTGCAGATCGAGTTCGGCCTCGATGCTGAATTCCCCCCGCCTGAGTTTTTTCAGGGTTCGCTGCGGGATGCCGTTGCGCACGAACAGAAGTTCCTCACCGGTTTCCATGTCCGCCGGATCTACCGGATCAGATAGCATGTCCATCAGTACTTGCTGGTTGTCTTTTTCCTGTTGCAGCGGGCGGGGCGGAGGCCGTCTTTTTTCGGGTGTGATCCGGGGTTCCATGTTCAGCTTACGCGCGCCCGCCACGCTTTGCAGAAACAGTTCGTGATCCTGATCCGAAATCTTACCCTTCTTTTTCATTATTAGCCGGCACAGCTGTTGCTTGACTGAAGGTAGATAATGGCGCAGATTGGGGGCAGAAGCAAAAGACCTGATGTCCACCCCGAACAGAAGCAAAATTCGGCTCGGATGTTGCTGATTTTTTTCCTGAACATCAGACCGTGGTTGTGCCTATCGACATCAAGGTCAACCTAAACTATAGTCTGAGTCTAAGGTGTTTTTTCCCTGTAATTTCAGCGGCACAACCTAATAATAATAAGGTTTTTATCGTTACGGTAGCGGGTGTCCAGCCTGTTGCCGGTATGCTGTACTGCGCCCACGACTTTCAGGGAGTTCGAAAAGCGTTTAGCGGTGTCTTTAAATGAATGGATTTATCAGGAATGGATTTTTCCCCAGTGAAAGTCAGCCCTCTCTTCGAATTGGCAGCAATCCGCGTGTCAAATATCGTTAGGCAAAGCCATAATACTGACCGGCTAAAAAACAGATGTCATCCTTGAGATCTGTCAATTTACGTTTCTGGCTTCCGTTTTTAATGTTGTTAAGTGTGCTTGTTGTCCAGGCGTTTGTGTTTACTCTGGCGTACAGGGAGGTCAATTATAAAGAACAGCAGGACGGAGAAAACAAGGCGCAGCTTTATACGCAGCAGCTGAAAAGTATCGCCAGTGAATTGTCAGCCGGGCTGGGTCTCAGAACGGTGGATGATTTGTACGCTAACTATTTTGCTGATGTGCATGTTAAAAATTTGATGCTGATTGATGAAACCGGGCATGTGCTTGTGGTGAGGCATGTTGCTCTTGAGGGCAGGTTGATCAGTCAGGTCCTGCCACAGGGGCTCTCCATGGCGGCAATTGACAAGGCTCTGCGGGGAGAATCCACGGTCATTACGGATGATGAGCGCGAGCATATTGCGACCTATTCGCCGGTTCGCCTGGGTACCGAAGCGGGTCAGTTACACAAGGCGCGTCTGGGTGTCATGGTTCTTGATTATGACTACAGCCGTGAGCGTAATAGCATACTTTCGGCGGTACTTGGCAAGGCCGGGCTTGAGATGGTTCTGATGGCATTAGTCATGTTATTGCTGTTTGCGCTGATACATTATTATGCCGTGCGTCCTTTGCGCGGTCTAATATTTGCCTCTCGGCAGCTGGCCGAGGGTGAATTTGGTGCCCGGATACAGGTGAGCGGGCGTGGTGAAATTGCAGTATTGGCCAGGGAGTTTAACGATATGGCGGTTAAGATGGAACAGGCTTTGAGCGCGGTCCAGGAACGCGAACGTTTTCTTCACACCACATTGAAATCTATTGGTGACGCCGTCATTGTTACGGATCCTCAGGCCCGGGTAGTGCAGTTAAACCCGGTGGCCGAGGAACTGACTGGCTGGCCTGCTAATGAGGCGCAGGGTAAGGAACTGGCAGAGATATTTTCGATTTTTAATGCGCTTACGCAGGAGGTAACCGAAGATCCTGTCAAGCGGGTTATTAAGGAAGGTGTGGTGGTAGGCTTGGCCAATCACACCGTATTGCGTTCGCGGGATGGCCGGGAATATCAGATTGCCGACAGTGCCGCGTTGATTAAGGATGAAAACGGAAAGATTCTGGGGGTTATTCTGGTGTTTCGGGATGTCACCCAACAATATCAGACTGAAGAGGCCCTGCGCCGCTCACAGAAAATGGAAGCGATTGGCCAGCTCTCCGGTGGCATTGCGCATGACTTCAACAATCGGCTTGGAGTCATTATCGGCTATCTGGATTTCCTGAAAAATCATTTTTCAAAAGACGAAAAACCGCGCCAATGGGTGGAGACGGCTACCAATGCCACTCTGCGTTGTATGGATCTGACCCGGCAATTACTGGCCTTCTCCCGCCGTGAGAGTCAGAAAAAGAAGGTAATGAACATCAATGATGAGCTGAAAGAACTGGAGACCATGATCTCCCGTTCGGTGACGCCTGAAGTGGAAGTGGAATATTTTCTGGCCGAGGATCTGTGGCTGACCGAGACGGATCCCGGTGAGTTTCAGGATACCATTCTGAACCTGGCCATCAACGCCCGCGATGCCATGCCCGATGGCGGCAGGTTATTGATCGAGACCAATAACAAATATTTGGATATGGATTATGCAGTTCTGAATCCTGAAGTCGAATCTGGGGATTATGTGCAGTTGATGCTGAGTGATACCGGCATCGGCATGGATGGGGAGACATTGGAACACATTTTTGAACCGTTCTTTACTACCAAACCTGAGGGCAAGGGGACGGGTTTGGGTATGGCCATGGTCTATGGTTTTGTCAAACGTTATGGTGGTTCTATTAAGGTTTATTCAGAACCCGATGCAGGAACCATCGTGCGTCTGTGTCTGCCACGCGCCGCCACTTCCGAACCGACCGTCCTTGTCAATAATGTCTACGAGGCCGATATCCCCACCGGCAACGAAACCATTCTGATCGTGGATGATGAAGCCGATCTCCTGCAACTGGCTGAACACTACCTGAATGATCTGGGTTACCGTACCTACCTTGCCGGGAATGTCGCGCAGGCCTTGAAAATACTGGCAAAAGAAGGAGAGGGGATTGACCTGTTATTTAGTGATGTCGTGATGCCTGGCGGAATAAATGGTTATGAACTGGCACAGCAGGCGACAGAGTTCTGGCCCCATATCAAGGTGCTGCTGAGTTCGGGGTTCACCTCAAAAACCCTTGCTCACCAGGGCCTGGCCCGGTTTGCCACCCACTTGCTCAGCAAACCCTATCGCAAGGCTGAACTGGCACGGCGAATCCGGCTGGTGCTCGATGAGGAGCGGGAGAGCGTGATAAATTTACTGGATGCAGACCGTTCAAAAGATATTCTTGCCGGGCGCACCATTCTGGTCGTCGATGATGAAGAGGACATCCGGGACTTGTTCAAACTCAATCTGGAAAGGCTGGGTTGCAAGACCGTCACCGCCTGTAATGGTGATGAGGCTATCGCCCTCTACCGGCAATCACTGGAAGATGGTGACGTGATTGATGCTGTTATAGTGGATCTTACTCTTCCCGGCGGTATAGGAGGGAAGATGATTGCAGATAACCTACGCGCCCTGAATCCGCAGGTTAAAATCATAATCACCAGTGGTCACACGGAGGCGCCGGAAATGATGCACTGTCAGGACTACGGCTTCAATGCTGCGCTGGAAAAAGATTTCAGACGCGAAAATATCAGGCAGATACTGGAAGCGGTGCTGTCGTCAAGCTGACCTATGACTATGTCAGCCATTCATCCATTATCCATTCGGGTAGATTCCGAGGTGAACAATTTAATCTCTTTGGGTTTAATTCCCCGATGGTTACAGCGAAAAACGGTAGGATGGGTAGAGCAAAGCGAAACCCATCAGCACGCTACAGATTAATCCAGCCTGGGCGTGTTGTTTTTTATAAAAGTGTGTGATTTGCTGATTTCGAGTATAGTAAGCCTGCCTTCATAGGATGGGTTCTTAAGGAGTTCGATTAACCGCAGGCTCGCTTTCCGGCAAACAACGTCTCCTGATCTTATAGATAATTTATTGTAATTTAAACATTTTATGCAGCTAATGCTGCATCGGCACTGACCCTGTTTTTGAAGATCCAGGCGATAAGTTTGCCTTGTATTTGTTTTTATGGGCAACCGATAACGATATGCATATTTTGATCAGTAACGACGATGGATTCGAAGCGCCGGGAATCACCGCCCTGGCTCGTGAGCTTGAATCACTGACCCAGATCACCGTCGTCGCGCCGGAGCGTGATCGCAGCGGCGCCAGCAACTCCCTAACTCTGGAGCGCCCCATACGCGCACGCGAAGCGGCAAACGGTTTTATCCGTGTCGATGGCACGCCGACCGACTGTGTACATCTGGCCATTACCGGCCTGCTCGAAACGGAGCCGGACATGGTGGTCTCGGGTATCAATGCCGGCGCCAATATGGGCGATGATGTGCTTTATTCCGGCACTGTGGCGGCCGCGATGGAAGGGCGTTTTCTGGGCTTGCCGGCTATCGCCATCTCGTTGGCGAGCAATGGGGCCGGCTTTCAGCACTTTGAGACGGCGGCGCAGGTGGTGCGGACGCTGATCATGCAGTTACAGACTGAGCCGTTGCCGCAGGATACCATTCTCAATGTGAATGTTCCGGATTCTCCTGGGGAGGAACTCAGGGGCTTTCAGGCTACCCGTCTGGGGCACCGCCATAAGGCGGAGCCGGTGGTCCGGGATCAGGATCCGCGTGGGCGGACTATTTATTGGGTGGGGCCACCTGGTGCCGAGCAGGATGCGGGTCCAGGGACGGATTTTCACGCCGTGCGCAATGGTTATGTGTCGGTAACGCCGATCCTGGTTGATTTGACCCGCCACGAACGTGTCGATTCTTTGCAGAACTGGCTGAAGGAGTTGTAAGGTTGCTCTCAAACAGGCTGGCCGGTATTGGTATGACCTCGCAGCGCACCCGTGATCGGCTGATCGCCCGTCTTCGTGACGAAGGGATTGAGGCAGAACGCGTGCTGGATGTCATGCGCACCACGCCCCGGCACATGTTTGTCGATGAGGCGCTGGCCAGTCGCGCTTATGAGGACACGGCCCTGCCTATCGGCTATGGGCAGACTATTTCCCAGCCCTATATCGTCGCCCGTATGAGCGAAGCTCTGCTCGCCGGAGGTCCGCGCAGCAAGGTACTTGAGATCGGCACCGGCTCCGGGTATCAGACCGCCGTGCTGTCGCAACTGGTGGAGCAGGTTTATACCGTTGAGCGTATCCCCGAGCTGCAAGCCCGGGCGAAAAAACGCCTGGCTGAGCTTCGGCTTCGCAATTTGCGCTTCCAGCTCAGTGATGGCAGTTGGGGCTGGGAACAGTTCAGTCCTTATGACGGAATTATCGTCACGGCAGCGCCCGAGCAAGTGCCGGAGGCGTTACTGACGCAGCTGGCCGAGGGCGGGCGGCTGGTGATTCCCAGCGGTCGTGCTGATGCCCAGCGCCTGCGTTTGATTATCCGTACCGGCGGCAGTTTCAGCGAAACCCTGCTGGATTGGGTCAGTTTTGTCCCGCTGATAAAAGAAAGGAGAGAGTAGTGAAGGTGTTTTCCCGTCTGTTTGAAATGGTGATGCGCTGGGTCAAACACCGCCATGCTCCCTGGTACCTGGCGGGGCTGAGTTTCGCGGAGTCATCCTTTTTTCCGATACCGCCGGATGTGATGCTGGCGCCCATGGCGCTGGCAAAAACGACGCATGCCTGGCGTTATGCCTTGATCACCACGCTGGCCTCGATTGCCGGCGGCATGGCCGGCTATGCTATCGGTATGTTCGCCTTTGATCTGGTTGCGCCCCTGTTGCATAGTGCGGGTTACTGGGAACGCTATGAAATGGTGCGTGCATGGTTTGGTACCTGGGGAACCTGGGTGGTGCTGCTGGCCGGATTTTCACCTATTCCGTACAAAATTTTCACCATTAGTTCGGGGGTGGTGGGGATGAGTTTTCTACCTTTTGTTCTGGCTTCGTTCGTGGGCCGTGGCGCGCGTTTCTTTCTGGTGGCGGGATTGATGGTTTGGGGTGGTGAGAAAATGAAACAGACGCTACGCCCTTATATCGATCGTGTTGGCTGGGCGCTGGTGGTGGTAGTAGTGATGGCCTGGTTTACGCTTAAAAATTAATGTGCCGGGAGATGCGGGTTCGCCTGATAGTTTTTCTGTTGGCGGTTCTGCTACTATCCGCCTGTAGCCGCCCTTTTGTCCGCTATGGCGATGGACGCTACTCACAAAAATACTGGCAGACTACACATACGGTACGCAAGGGTGAGACGTTGTACTCCATTGCCTGGCAGCATGGTGTTGATTATCGCAAGCTTGCAATCTGGAATAGTATTCCCCGCCCCTACACGATTTTTCCGGGACAAAAAATAAACCTGGCGAGTAAACAGAAAAAAAAGTCTGCACCTAAAACAAAAACTAAGGTAGTATCGAGACACAGGATTGTGACGCGAAGCACAAATAAAAAGTATGCGGCGTTGCAGAAAAATAAGAAGAACACAAAAATAACATGGCGCTGGCCAACCGATGGAAAGATCATCAATCGATACTCAGACAAAGATCCCGGCAAGAAGGGGCTGGATATTGCTGGCCGGATTGGCCAGCCTATATATGCCGCTGCAAGTGGTGAAGTTGTGTACAGTGGCAATGGTCTACGCGGCTATGGAAACCTTATTATTATCAAGCATAACGACATTTACTTTAGTGCTTACGCGCACAACCGTCATTTATTTGTAAAAGAAGCTGAAAAAGTAAAGTTAGGCCAGAAAATTGCCGATATGGGTAATAGTGAAGCCAGCAGGCCGATGTTGCATTTCGAAATCAGACGTAACGGAAAACCTTCTAATCCCTTGCGCTATTTGCCGAATAAACGTTAATGAAGATTTGAAGCTGCATCATGGGCAATGACGACAAGCATCCTTTCAACAACGAAAACATGGAGTCAGCCGACGTGGAAGCCGTTTCTGAAGCAATGGAAGATAAACACAATATTATAGTCCTGAAAGAGGATGAATCGAACGATGCTGATCATGATGTTGATATCGAAGCAGACATCGAGGTTGAAGAAAGCAAAAAGGGCAATGAAAAAATAAAATATCAGGCGGGCAGTATTCCGGATGGTCAACTGGACGCCACACGTTTGTATCTGGGCGAAATTGGGTTTACACCCTTGCTAACAGCGGATGAAGAAAAATACTATTCCCGCCTGGCCCTGAAGGGAGATGAATCCGGACGCAAGAAAATGATCGAATGTAATCTGCGTCTGGTGGTGAAGATTGCACGGCGCTATCTTAACCGCGGGCTGGCGTTGCTGGATCTGATTGAAGAAGGGAACCTTGGTCTGATTCGGGCAGTGGAAAAATTCGATCCTGAACGAGGCTTTCGTTTTTCAACCTATGCTACCTGGTGGATACGCCAGACCATCGAACGCGCGATTATGAATCAGACCCGTACCATTCGTTTGCCGATTCATGTGGTCAAGGAAATTAATATTTATTTGCGCGCAGCGCGGCATCTTTCCCAGACTCTGGATCATGAACCCAGCGCGGAGGAAATTGCTGAAAAGCTGGATAAACCCATCGAAGACGTTAAACGCATGCTGGGTTTGAATGAACGCATCGCTTCAGTGGATAGCCCGCTGGGGATCGATGCTGATAATTCCTTGCTTGACGCCATTCCGGATGAAAATAATATCGACCCCGTGGTATTGCTGCAGGATGATGATGTCAAGGGTAATATCGAACAGTGGCTGGCGCAACTGAGTGACAAACAACGGGAAGTGGTAGAGCGCCGCTTTGGCCTGCATGGTTACGATGTCTCGACCCTGGAAGAAGTGGGTAACACCATCGGCGTGACCCGTGAACGGGTGCGCCAGATCCAGCTCGAAGCCTTGAAAAAATTGCGCGACATACTGGAGAAAGAAGGCTACTCCGTGGATGCGCTTTTCAAATGAGTGGATCGTGTCTATCCATAAACATGAATAATTAACGCAGAGAACGCAAAGGCGC